>Ga0315268_10006196_pt1 | contig 12745 bp, 10 predicted proteins | sample C1_top_MG_FD_204535 | JGI IMG/M metagenome (GOLD analysis project Ga0315268, IMG submission 204535) | Sediment microbial communities from Yellowstone Lake, YNP, Wyoming, USA - C1_top | ecosystem: Environmental > Aquatic > Freshwater > Lake > Sediment | place: USA: Wyoming | collected 2017-08-01 | reverse complement strand
AACGACGCGCGCAAACTCCGTCAACGCCATCTGCTCGACGCTGTCACGCGCGCGGAGAACGCCCGACGGCTCGCCGGCGTAAGAGACACCATCCTGCGCGAAGTCCCCGGCTGCGCTGTCGCTTCGGACCAATTCTGCCGCCTGTACGATCTTGCCATCGACTTCTGCGAGGATGTCCCGGCGCTGCCGCGTTATGAGGTCGACCGCATCGTCCGATTAATGGCTCAGGCCGGCATGACCGCCAAGATCAGCTCGATCCATGTCAACGGCTGGTATGGCGATTACGACAAGCTGTCGATGACGCGGCTGTTCGTGCGTGAGCAATGGGGCATGGAGCTGGACGACGTGCGCGGGCGCTGTCTGTTCGTCGGCGACTCGCCCAACGACGCGCCGATGTTCCGCTACTTTCACAATTCCGTGGGCGTCGCCAACGTGCTGGACTTCACCGACCGGCTGGAATTCCGGCCAGCCTATGTCACCGACGCTTCCCACGGCGACGGCTTTGCCGAACTGGCTGGATGCCTGCTCGCCGCGCGATGATGCCGGGATGAGACCGGTTCAACCGTCAATCACCATGCCATTGCAGGGTCTACGGCAACATCGACAAAAATGGAAGCGATGAACATCTACGACCTGTTCGTCGTCGGCGGCGGCATCAACGGCGCCGGGATTGCCAGGGATGCAGCCGGACGCGGCCTATCCGTGTTTCTTTGCGAGAAGGACGACATCGGGTCGCACACCTCTTCGGCCAGCACCAAGCTGATCCATGGCGGCTTGCGCTACCTGGAGCACTACGAGTTCAGCCTGGTGAGGAAGGCCTTGCAGGAGCGCGAGGTGCTGATACGCGCCGCGCCCCACATCATCTGGCCGCTGCGATTCGTCATGCCGCATGACGCACATCTGCGCCCCGCCTGGATAATCCGTATCGGCCTGTTCCTCTACGACCATCTGGCCAGACGCGAACTGTTGCCCGGCTCCCGCGGCGTCGATCTGAAAGCCCATCCGGCTGGCACACCACTAGACCCGCACTTTCGGCGCGGCTTCGAGTATTCCGACGGATGGGTTCAGGATGCCCGGCTGGTCTTGCTCAATGCCGTCGATGCCCGGCGCCGCAACGCCGAAGTGAGACTGCATACGCGCTGCGTCGCGGCGCGGCGCGAGGAAGGACACTGGAAAGTGCAGCTGCAAGGCGCAAACGGCGAAACCCGGGAAATCGCCGCGCGCATTCTGGTAAATGCCGCAGGCCCCTGGGTCGGCCAGTTTCTCGACGACGCCGTCCGCATCGGCGCGAAAAGATCGGTGCGCCTGGTGAAAGGCAGCCACATCGTCGTACCGCGCCAGTTCGATCACGATTACGCCTACATCTTCCAGAATCCGGACAAGCGGATCATTTTCGCCATTCCGTTCGAGGACGACTTCACCCTGATCGGCACCACCGACATGGAATTCCATGGCGATCCGGGCCAAGTCAGCATCGTCGAGGACGAAATCGTCTATCTCTGCGAGATGGCTAACCGCTATTTCACGCGCCGCATCACGCCGACCGACGTGGTCTGGAGCTACTCCGGCGTTCGACCCTTGCTCGACGACGAGACCAGCGATGCATCGAGCGTCACCCGAGACTACTCGCTCGAGGTCGACGCCAACGGAGCGCCCCTACTGTCGGTATTCGGCGGAAAACTGACGACCTTTCGCCGTCTCGCCGAGGAGGCTGTCGACCGACTCCAGCCGCTGCTCGGTCAGCGGGTTACCCATTGGACCGCCAATGCCGCGTTGCCCGGCGGTGATTTGCCCGGGGGTAGCCTGATTGACTATCAGATCCAGCTGACCACAAGGCATCCCTGGCTCCCGGCGCCGCTTGCCCGGCGCTGGGCGCGCACCTATGGCACGCGTACTGCCGAGATCACCGGCGACGCCGCCACGCTTGCCGATCTCGGCGAGGAAGTGTTGCCTGCGCTCTATGCGCGCGAAATCGACTATCTGGTGCGCGAAGAATGGGCTCGCTGCAGCCAAGACATACTCTGGCGGCGCACCAAGCTGGGACTGCGCGTCCGCCTCGCTGACGCCGAAAAACTTGATCACTGGCTGGCGGATCGCCAAGCCGGTTAGACAGAAGGGAAACTGTGGCTTATATCCGCGCCGTTGCGCAGCGCGAGTTCCGCCAGATATTCCCGTGGTACGGCTGGGTCGAGCACGATCCCGACGACATCTGGCAGAGCCGGCTCGACACGGCGTGCGCAGCGCTGGTGTGGGAGCGCGCCACCGGGCAACCGGGTCGCAAGCCTAGACCAGCACTTGATCCCCAGGTGAATGCGTCTTCAATTGATTAGTGCAGCGATCAAGGGTCTGCGTTCGAACAGCCTGGCCCGGCCCGGTTCAGTCGTCCAAAGCAGCCAGTTGTTCGCGCACCTTCGCCGAATCGTCGCAGCGCAGCAGGCGGGTCACCTTGGCGCGCAGGCGCGAGACGTCGCTGCGCAGGATCTGCTGCTTGACTTCAAGCAACTGCGACGGATGCATGGAAAACTCGCGCAGGCCCATCCCCAGCAGCAAGCGCGTCATGCTCGCGTCGCCGGCCATTTCGCCGCACACCGCCACCGGCAGGCCGGCCCGCGTGCCGCGCTCGATGGTCTGCGCCACCAGTTGCAGCACGGCCGGGTGCAGCGGGTCGTAGAGATAGGCGACCGCCTCGTCGGTGCGGTCGATCGCCAGGGTGTACTGGATCAGGTCGTTGGTGCCGATCGAGAGGAAGTCGAGGCGCTTCAGGAACGGTCCCAGCGCCAGCGCCGCGGCGGGGATCTCGATCATCCCGCCGACCTTGATGTTCTCGTCGAATTTTGTCCGGCTCTCGCGCAACTGCGCCTTGGCCAGCTCGATCATCGCCAGCGTCTGCTCGATCTCGTGGGCATGCGCCAGCATCGGGATCAGCAGGCGGATTTCGCCGTAATGCGCGGCGCGCAGGATGGCGCGCAACTGGGCCAGGAAAATCCGCGGCTCCGACAGGCAGTAGCGGATCGCGCGCAAGCCCAGCGCCGGATTCGGCTCCATCCGCTCCGTCCCGCCCAGGCTGCGCAGCGCGCGCGCCTGCTTGTCGGCGCCGATGTCAAGGCTGCGAATGGTGACCGGCTTGCCCGGCAGCGCCTTCACCACCGAGCGGTAGGCCTCGAACTGCTCGTCCTCTCCGGGCAGTTCGTCGCGGTTCATGAAAAGGAATTCGGTGCGGAACAGTCCGATGCCACCGGCATCGACCCCCCTGACCTTGTCGATGTCCTGCGGCAGCTCGATGTTGGCGACCAGCGAGATATCCTCGCCGTCGAGCGTCACCGCGCGCGCGGTCTTGAGACGCTTGAGCTTGTTGCGCTCGAGTTCCAGCTCGCTCTTGCGCAGCCGGTACTCTTCCAGCACCCGCGCATCGGGATCGACGATCAGCACGCCGCGCGTGCCGTCGATGATCAGCAGGTCGTCGTCGCGCAGCAGCGGCCGCGCATGGTGCAGGCCGACCACCGCCGGGATCGCCAGGCTGCGCGCGACGATGGCGGTGTGCGAAGTGGCGCCGCCGAGATCGGTGACGAAGCCGCCGATCTTGAGCTGCTTGAACTGGATGGTGTCGGCGGGCGACAGGTCGTGGGCGACGATGATCAGGTCGTCGTCGCCCACGCCCTTGCGCCGCACGATCTTGCGCGACTTGCCGAGCAGTACCTTGAGGATGCGCTCGACCACCTGGACGATGTCCTGCTTGCGCTCGCGCAGGTAGGCGTCGTCCATCTCGTCGAAGCGCGCGACGAGCTGCTCCATCTGCTGCACCAGCGCCCATTCGGCATTGCAGCGGCGCGCCTGGATCAAGGTGCGCGGCGCCTCGGCCAGCAGTGGATCGACGAGAAACATCAACTGCAGGTCGACGAAGGCGGAAAGCTCCGCGGCAGCGCCGGGAGAAGCCTCGGCTTCGGTCCGGAGCTGGACCAGTTCATTCTGCACCGTGGCCAACGCGGCATCGAAACGCGTCAACTCGGCCTCGACATCGCGCTCGCGCACTTGGTACTGCGCCACTTCCAAGGTGGCGTGCGAGACCAGGTGGGCATGTCCGATGGCGATGCCCGGCGAGACGGCGAAGCCGTGCAGGGCGAAACTCATGGCCCCTCCGCCGGGGCGCGCCCCGCAGGTCTCGATCCCCCCTGAGGGGAAAGTCCCCCTGGGGGACCCCAAGGAGGAGGCAAGTCAGTGAACCGGAAGCCGCACAGCGGCTGAACCTCAGCCACCCCCTGTCCTGGGCGGGGGGACGGGGGAAAGGCGGTGCTCACGTCGCTACTCCCCTTCCCCGAACTTGTCGGCGATCAAGGCCAGCAGCGCCTGCAGCGCTTCCTCGGCGCGCACCCCCTCGGTCTCGATGATGACTTTCGAACCTTTACCGGCCGCCAGCATCATCACCCCCATGATGCTTTTGGCATTGATGCGGCGATTGTTGCGCTCCATCCAGACCTCGCACGGAAAACTCCCGGCAAGCTGGGTGAGCTTGGACGAAGCGCGCGCATGCAGGCCCAGCTTGTTGAGAATTTCGGCTTCCATTTTCGGCATGTCGGTCAGTGCCTGAGCATGTTCAAGACGCCGTCGCGGCCGCCGCCGACGGTTTTTTCCAGCAGGTTTTTCATGTCCTTCTCTCGGTAGTTGATGGCGCGCAGCAGCATCGGCAGATTGACCCCGGCCACGCCTTCGACGCGGCCCGGCACCAGCAGTTTCAAGGCGATGTTGGAAGGCGTGGCGCCGAATATGTCGGTCAGGATCAGCACCCCCTCGCCGCCTTCGACCAGTTTCAGCATCTCGCGCGCCAACGGCAGCGCGTCGAGCGGATCGTCCTGCGCGGCGACGCCGAGCTGGGCAATCTGCCGCGGACGATGGTTCAGCACATGGCAGGCGCACTGGATCAGCGACTCGCCAAGACTGCTGTGGGTGAGCAGGAATAGTCCAATCATGTCGTCTAAACCGGGCTGCGGATGGCTAATTTTACTAATTGTAACTTGTAACCCGTAGCCGCGGCGCGGCCGGTCCCCGTGCCTCCATGTAAGCCCAGGCGCCACCCTCACTGCACGACGACGATCCGGGTAGCCGGGCTTTCCATTTTGAGGCGGTCGCGCAATGCCGCCGTGACGAACAGGGTTCCGTCCGCATCGATGCGCAAGGCCTGGCTCACGCCCAGTCGCCGGGCCATTCGCGGCCAGTCCGCGCCGACGATGAACAGCGGCTTGCTGTCGGCATCGGAGCGCATGCCGGCCTGCGCGCCGGGCGGGATCAGCAGCGTCACCGCCTGCGTGCCCTGCGCCGGCGCGCCGCTGCGCGGGTCGAGCAGGTGGCAGTAGCGGTGCCCGGCCAGCTCGAAGTAGCGCTGGTAGTCGCCCGAGGTGCCGATCGCCTCGCCGTCGCGCAGGTCCAGCGTCGCCAGCGGCGCGTTGCCGACTTCACTGGAGCGTGGATGCTGGATGCCGACGCGCCACGGCTGGCCGCCCTTGGCGCCGAGCGCGATGACGTTGCCGCCGATATTGACCAGCGCGTTGGCGATGCCGCGCGCCTTGAGCAGGGCGGCCGCGCGGTCGAGCGCCACGCCCTTGAGGTAGCCGCCGAAGTCGAGCGCCACCAACCTGCTCTTGCTTGTGACCCGATTGCCTTCGATTCGCAGGTCGGCAATCGAGGGGTGCGCGGCGAGCAGCGCCCCCACTTGCTCCGGGTCGGGCAGCACCGCCTTGAACTCGTCGCTCTGGAAGCCCCACAGCGCGATCATCCGGCCGATGCCGGGATCGAACAGGTAGTCCCCCTGCGCCGCAATGGCCTGCGCATCGTGTATCAGGCCGGCCAGCTCCGCCGAAACCGGATGCGGCTGGCCCCGTGCGATGGCGTCGTTCAAGGCGGTCAGTTCGGAAGGCTGCCAGGCGTGATAAGCGCGGTGCAGGCGGTCGAACTCGCGCAGCACCTCCGCCGCCGCCGCATTGCCCTGCGCCTCGGGCACGCCGTAAATCAGCACCTCGACGCGGGTGCCGAAGACGAAGGACTCCTGCCGGATCGGCGCCGGCTCCCTGCCGCAGCCGGCCAGCAGCAGGGTAGCCAGACACAAAAAGCTCAGGAAGCCGCGCACGCACCTTCCAGGGCGTCGATGAACAGCGCCGCCACGTCGCAGCCGCTCTGCTGGGCGATCTCGACGAAGCAGGTGGGGCTGGTGACGTTGATCTCGGTGAGGCAGTCGCCGATCACGTCCAGGCCCACCAGCAGCAAGCCGCGCGCGGCGAGGATGGGGCCGAGGTGTTCGGCGATCTCGCGGTCGCGCGGCGACAGCGGCTGCGCCACGCCGGTGCCGCCGGCGGCGAGGTTGCCGCGGCTTTCGCCCGGCTTGGGGATGCGCGCCAAACAGTACGGCACGGCCTGGCCGGCAATCAGCAGGATGCGCTTGTCGCCCTCGGCGATCCGCGGCAGGTAGCGCTGCGCCATGATGCTGCGGCTGCCATGCGCGGTGAGGGTCTCGACGATGACGTTGCGGTTGGGGTCGTCGCGGCGCACCCGGAAGATCGAGCTGCCGCCCATGCCGTCGAGCGGCTTGAGGATCACGTCGCCCAGCTCCTCGATGCAGGCCTGGATATCCACGGCGTCGCGCGCCACCAGCGTGGTCGCGGTGAACTGCGGGAACTCGGCGATGGCGATCTTCTCGTTGTGGTCGCGGATCGCCCGAGGCCGGTTGAATATGCGCGCGCCGCCGGCTTCGGCGCGCTCCAGCAGCCAGGTGGCGGTGACGTACTCGGCATCGAAGGGCGGGTCCTGGCGCATCAGCACGGCGTCGAAGGCGTTCAGCGGCTGGTGCTCGCGCTCCCCTTGCGCGCACCATTGCTCGTGTCCGGCGAACAGTTCCAGCGGCACGGCGGCGGCGCTCACCATGCCGTCGCGCATGACCAGCGCCTCGCGCATGATCGCGTACACCTCATGACCGCGCCGCCGCGCCGCGCGCATCATGGCGACGCTGCTGTCCTTGTAGGCTTTCAGCGACTCCAGCGGATCAATAATAAAAGCGAACTTCATTCCGGAACGTGCGCCTGCTGCGCATCCGGCTGGGTGCGTTCCAGTTCCAGGGCCGCCGCGTACATCGCCAGGCGTCCCACCACGCCATACGCATAGAAGCGGTTGGGCGGCGCATCCGGCGCGCGGCTGCGGTCGGGCAGGCAGCAGCCGATGTCGAAGGCGAGCGGCTTGAAACTCATGCCGGGCGCATTGAGGTTCTCGTCGCGGCCGCGGCTGGTATTGACGCGGTAGAAACCGCCGACGACATAGCGGTCGATCATGTACACCACCGGCTCGGCGACGCCCTCGTCCACCGTCTCGAAAGTCGGCACGCCTTCCTGGATGATGACCTCGGTCACCTGCACGCCCTCCTTGCCCACCGCCATCTTGTTGCGCTGCTTGCGGTTGAGGCTCTTCACCTCGCTGGCGTCCTTCACCGTCATGATGCCCATGCCATAAGTGCCGGCGTCGGCCTTGACGATCACGAAAGGCGCTTCCTTGACGCCGTATTCCTGGTACTTGGCGCGCATGCGGAACAGCAGCGTGTCGACATTGGCGGCCAGGCACTCCTCGCCCGCGCGCTCGTGAAAATTCACCTTGCCGCACACCTCGAAGCCGGGGTTGATGAGCCACGGATCGATGCCGATGGCCTGCGCGAAATCGTTGGCCACCTCATTGTAGGCAGCGAAATGATGCGACTTGCGCCGCACATGCCAGCCGGCATGGAGCGGCGGGATCAGGTACTGCTCGTGCAGGTTCTGCAACAGCGCCGGGACACCGGCGGAAAGATCGTTGTTGAGCAACACCGCGCAGGGATCGAAACCTTCCAGTCCGAGCCGGCGGCCGGCCGGGCCGAGGCGCAGGAGCGGCTCCAGGGTGAGTTTCTGTCCGTCCGGCAGGTCCAGCGTGGTCGGCGCGGTGATTTCCGGCAGCAGCGAACCGATGCGCACGTTGAGTCCGGCGTGATGCAGGATGTCCGCCAGCCGCGCCACGTTCTGCAAATAAAACAGGTTGCGCGTGTGGTTCTCCGGCACCAGCAGCAGGTTCTTCGCCTCGGGGCAGATTTTCTCGATCGCCGCCATGGTCGCCTGCACGCACAGCGGCAGGAAGGCCGGGTTGAGATTGTTGAAGCCGCCGGGGAACAGGTTGGTGTCCACCGGCGCCAGCTTGAAGCCGGCGTTGCGCAGATCCACCGAGGTATAAAAGGGCGGGGTGTGTTCCAGCCAGCCCAGGCGCAGCCATTGCTCGATTTTCGTGTCGTTGTCGAGGAAGCGGCGCTCGAGATCGAGCAGCGGGCCGGTGAGGGCGGTTGTCAGATGAGGAACCATGGATGTACGTCGAGTATTGTGCCGAAAATCATCTTACTACAGCCGGCAGCCGGTCGCGTTACAACTTCGCGAGTTTCACCACAGAGGCAGAGAGAAAGCGGGTACCCGCTTCCCATGATTGATTTGCGATGGCGCGGCGCGGCAGCGACGACTATTCGCTGGGCATGACAATTGCTACCACCTCCTCAATCTTGAAGTTCAAGTTGGGAGGATGGATCAATGAATGTTTCTTCAGTGCTTGCATCGCGTTATACGGCAAAAACTGCCTCAGCCGTCGGCAATCTTTACTCTTCGGTAACCACTTCCGGCGCATCCGCCGCTACCCCGTCAGCAAACACAAGCGCCAGCCCGGATGCGGTGGTCACCCTTTCCAGCAAGGCGCTCGAACTGATGCGGGTGCGTCAGATATCCGATGAAACCACCCAGCAGTTCAAGGACATTCTCTCCAGGGCAAACGCATCGAATGCCCAGGCGGACCCCAAAACCTTTCTGAGCAGCCTGAAATACGCGTATGCGCACAACATGATCCCACTGGAACAGTACCAGCACGACATGGGCTTCTATGACCGCCTGTCGAAAGCCATGGCTTAGGTTCAACGATCCGCGGGAGGCGCAATGATAATCGAGTCAAAAAACCTGTTTGCCGCTGGGGCAACCACCTTCAAATCAAAGATCTCGCAGGCTATAGCCGCCACCCAAGCGGCGAAAACCGCCGACACGGTTACGATCTCCCAAGCAGCACGGGCGGCGCTCGCGGCATCGGGAGCCAGCGCACCATCTTCCGCCGGCTCAGGCTCCACCAATCCGATAGATACAAAGCTCTCCGAGATCAAATCCAAGGACGCCATGAGTAGAACGGCGGAAGACATGGATTACCTGTACGCCCATGACGCCAAGCTCGCTGCGATCCGCGACAAGGAGAACCATGGTCCCGGCGGCCTCACCTCGTCAGAGGTCGACTACATGCAAAAGACCATCGGATTCGTCAATACCATGGCGAATCTCAGCCCTGCGGAAAAGGCGCTATACGACAAAGCCGTTGCCAGTGGCGACTCGCAAGCAGTCGCCGGCATCGGCCAGATCGCATTCATCAGAACGATGGGGCACACGGCCGGCGGCGCCGATGGAACGACATACGACCCGATCAACACGGAAATCACGGCTGAAAATATCGAGAAGTACTTCAGTCACTCCATCGTCGATCCCAGCGGAAAGGCCCAAGCCCTATTCCAGGCGTTGATTCGGTATCTGCAAAACAATCCGACGAGTTCATAGGGGCGGCGAAATGGCGCCCTTGCGCTCGACGATCATCCGGTAATGCTCCGGTTCGCGGTGCTTGGCGAAATTGAACACCGTGTTCTTGTACGAATTGCACAAGTCGAGGTCGCAGCGCGCCACCGCCAGTTCGTCGCCGAGCGTGGTGCATGCTCCGACGATCTCTCCCGATGGCGCGATGATCGAGCTGTTGCCGATCAGGTCGCAGCCCTCCTCGCAGCCGGCCTTGGCGACGCCGACGATCCAGGTGCCATTCTGGTAGGCGCCCGCCTGCATCACCAACTGATTGTGGAAATGCGACAGGTTGTCGTGCTCGGGCGCAGGAGGATTGTGCACCGGTGTGTTGTAGCCGAGCAGGATCATTTCGGCGCCCTGCAGGCCCATCACCCGGTAGGTTTCCGGCCAACGCCGATCGTTGCAGATGCACATCCCGACGATCCCGCCGAAGGCGCGCGACACCCCGAAGCCGCGATTGCCGATTTCGAAATAGCGCTTCTCGAGATGCTGGAAGCGGCGCCAAGGTTCGTGTTCCGCGTGACCAGGCAAGTGGATCTTGCGGTATTTGCCGACGATCCTGCCACGCTGGTCCACCAGGATGGAGGTATTGAAGCGCCGCGCCCGGCCGTCCTCCTCGATCAGTTCGGCGTAACCGAGGTAGAAACCGATGCCCAGCCGCGCCGCCTCGTCGAACAGCGGGCGCGTCCGCGGTCCCGGCATCTCGCGCTCGAAGAAACTGTCGATCTCGGCCTGGTCCTGCATGTACCAGCGCGGGAAGAAGGTGGTCAACGCGAGTTCGGGAAACACCACCACATCGCAGGCCATCGCATGCGCTTCGCGCAGCAGTTCCAACAGGCGCCGGACGACGCTGTCCCGGCTGTCGCCGCGCGCAATCGGGCCGAGCTGGGCGGCCCCTATTTTGACGATCCTCGTCATAGCGTTTTCCTCACAAGCTTTATTGGGTCAGCCGCAATAAGGTATGCAGCAGTACGTTGGCGCCGGCTTCAAGGTCCGGCTGCGTCGTGTACTCCTTCACGTTGTGGCTGATGCCGCCGACGCTGGGGACGAAGATCATCGCCGCCGGGCAGATCCTGGCCAGCATCTGGGCGTCGTGGCCCGCCCCGCTCGGCATGCGCTTCACCGCGAAACCGAGGTCGCGCGCCGTTTCCTCGACCAGGGCCACGCTGGCCGGATCGAATGCCACCGGTTCGAAGCGGGCCAGGCTGCGGCTGGCGATCTCGACACCTTCGGCTGTGGCAACCTCGGCGGCGTAGGCCTGCAGGCGGCGTTCCGCCTCCCGCAGTACGGCTTCGTCGGTGTTGCGCAGATCGACCGTGAATACCGCCTTGTAGGCGATGACGTTCACCAGGTTCGGCGACAGGACGATGGCGCCGACCGTCGCCACCTGGTCGCCGCCCATCTCGCGCGCGATCCGCCGTGCCTGTGCGGCGATGGCGCAGGCCACATAGCCCGCGTCGTGACGTAGCCGCATCGGCGTGGTGCCGGCGTGGTTGGACACGCCGCGCACGGTGAATTCTGTCCACGAGATGCCCTGGACGCTCTCCACCGCGCCCAGCGTAATGCCTTCGGCCTCCAGCACCGGTCCCTGCTCGACATGCAGTTCGACATAGGCATGCACCGCCGGATTGCCGCAAGGCGCAGCACCCGCGTAGCCGATCCGCCGCAGGCTGTCGCCGACCGAGACGCCGTCGATACCGACGGTCGCCAGCGCCTCATCGAGCTTGAGCCCGCCGACGTAGACCAGGCTGCCCAGCATGTCGGGACTGAAACGCGCGCCTTCCTCGTTGGTGAAAAAAGCCACCGCCAGCGGGCGGCGGGTGACGATGCCGGCCTCGTTGAGCGCCTGCACCACTTCGAGCCCGGCCAGCACCCCGAGATTACCGTCGTAGCGCCCCCCGGTGCGCACCGTATCGATGTGCGAGCCGGTCATCACCGGCGGCCCGTCCTCGCTTCCCTGGCGCAAGCCGACCACATTGCCGATGGCATCGACGCTCACCGCCAGACCCAGCTCGCGCATCCAGCCCACCACCCGGTCGCGCCCGGCGCGATCTTCGTCGCTGAGCGCCAGACGGCACACGCCGCCGCCGGCAATCGCGCCGATGCCCGCCAGCGCGTCGAGGCGGGCAGCCAGGCGAGCGCCATCGACGCGCAGCCTGGCCGCGCCGCGGTTGCGCTCCCGTACCTGCGCCGATCCGACGCCGACCAGTTGTCGGTAGAGTTCGGGATCGCTGTCGCCCTCGGTGCCGAAGACCAGCACGCGGCTGTTTTCATCCACCCCCAATTCCCGCAATTCCGCGGCGGCCAGCATCCCTGCCAGGCCCGCCACCGCCGATTCCCCGGCGACGATGCCGGGGTCCGCCGCGACGCCCTCGGCGAGCAGGCGCATGCAATCGACGGCCGCCGCGTCGGTGACGGTCATGAAATCGTCGGCGCCGCTGTCGAGTATTTGCCAGGCCAGCAGCGACACCTCGCCGCAGGCCAGCCCGGCCATCAGCGTGTCGAGTTCGCCATGCACGGCGGTCGGCTGGCCGTTCTCCGCGCTGCGATAAAGGCAGTCGGCCTGGTCCGGCTCGACCACGACGAAGCGCGGCCTGTCTGCTCCCAGGGTTTCCCACAGATGCGCGCACACCGCCGCGGCCAGGCCGCCCACGCCGCCCTGGACGAACACATGGGTCGGGCGTTCGCCGGTCGGCAACTGCCGCAGCGCCTCGTCGACCATGATAGCGTAGCCCTGCATGACATCGCGCGGGACATCCATGTAGCCGTCGTAGGAGGTATCCGACACCACCCACCAGCCGTTGCGCGCCGCATCCCCGGCGGCCTGCCGCACCGAGTCGTCGTAATTACCCTGGCTGCGCACCACCTCGGCGCCATAGCGGGCAATCGCCGCGCGGCGTCCTTCGCTGACCAGCGCATGAATGTAGATGACGCAACGGCAGCCGAACATCCGCGCGCCCCAGGCCACCGAGCGGCCATGATTGCCGTCGGTGGCGCAGGTCACGGTGATCCCAGCGACGATCTCGCGGTGACGCCCGGCCAGCAGGTCTGCGGCGGTGACATGGGAAGCGCCGGTGCGTTTGCAAATCTCGCCGGCG
>Ga0315268_10006195_pt1 | contig 12745 bp, 12 predicted proteins | sample C1_top_MG_FD_204535 | JGI IMG/M metagenome (GOLD analysis project Ga0315268, IMG submission 204535) | Sediment microbial communities from Yellowstone Lake, YNP, Wyoming, USA - C1_top | ecosystem: Environmental > Aquatic > Freshwater > Lake > Sediment | place: USA: Wyoming | collected 2017-08-01 | reverse complement strand
CTCATCGCCCTGAAGAACCTGCTGAAGCACGTGGACAAGATAATCATCGGCGGCGCCATGGCCAACACCTTCCTCAAGACCATGGGCTACGAAGTGGGCAAATCCCTGGTGGACGACAGCCTGCTGCAGGACGCCAAGGACCTCATGGCCGCGGCCCTGAAAAAGAAGGTCAAGTTCTATCTGCCGGTGGACTGCGTGGTGGCCGACCTCCTGGGCAAGCAGGCGGAGACCAAGATCCTGCCGGTGCAGGAAGTGCCCCGGGACTGGGTCATCGCGGACATCGGCCCGGCCACCGTCACCCTCTTCGGCGAGGCCCTGCAAAACGCCAAGACCATCGTCTGGAACGGCCCCATGGGGGCCTTTGAGTACGATGCCTTCAGCCGGGGCACCATGGCCATGGTGCAGAAGGTGGCGGAATCCTACGCCCTGACCATCGTGGGCGGCGGCGACACCGACGTCGCCCTCCACAAGGCGGGGGAATTCCAGAAATTTTCCTACGTCTCCACCGGCGGCGGCGCCTTCCTGGAACTGCTGGAAGGCAAAAAGCTGCCGGGCATCAAAGCCCTGGAGAACTGGGGCAAGAGGCATAAAGATGTCTGAACGCCTGCCGCTGATCGCCGGCAACTGGAAGATGCACAAGACCATGGCGGAGGCCCGGGCCCTGGCCCGGGAGATCCGCCTGGGAACCGCGGGGCGGGCCCGCCCGGAAGTGGTGCTGGCCCCCCCCTACACCGCCCTGGCCGCGGTGGCCCAGGAACTGGCCGGCTCGGCCATCGGCCTGGCGGCCCAGGACACCTTCTGGGAGCCGCAAGGGGCCTACACCGGGGCCATCTCCCCGTTGATGCTCCAGGATGCCGGCTGCCGCTACGTCATCGTGGGCCACTCGGAGAGGCGGCAGCATTTCGGCGACACCAACCGCACCGTCAACCTGAAGCTCAAGGCGGCCCTGGCCGCGGGCCTGCGCCTGATTTTCTGCCTGGGCGAAACCAGAGAGGAAAGGGAAGCCGGCCAGACCATGGCCCGGGTGGCGGAGCAGCTCCAGGAAGGCCTGGCCGGAGTAGCCGCCACCGGGGAAAACCTGGTGGTGGCTTATGAGCCGGTGTGGGCCATCGGCACCGGCCTCACCGCCACGCCGGACCAGGCCCAGGAAGTGCATCACTACCTCCGGGGGGCGCTCCCCCGGCTCCTGGGCTCCGGCGGCGACATCAGAATCCTGTATGGCGGCAGCGTCACCCCGGAGAACGCCGCCTCCCTGTTGGCCCAGCCGGACATCGACGGCGCCCTGGTGGGCGGGGCCTCCCTCCAGGCGGCCTCCTTCCTGGCCATCATCGCCGCGGCTTAGGCTGCTGGTTAAGGGCGACGCCCCGGAAGGGGTTTGCCGACCTCACGCCCTACCCTTCGAAAAGCCTTGCATCCGGGCGGTTATTTCTTTATATTTTTAATGATATGAATACCATTATCATCGTCATCCACGTGGTGGTGTCCCTGGCCCTGATCTGCATCGTGTTGCTGCAGCACGGCAAGGGCGCGGGCATCGGCGCGGCCTTCGGCGGCTCATCCCAGACGGTGTTCGGCTCCACCGGCGCCGCTCCCTTCCTGGCGAAGCTGACCGCGGCGGCCGCCATCCTGTTCATGCTCACCTCCCTGAGCCTGACCTTTCTGGGCCGCCAAAAAGAGGCCTCAATAATGCAGGGCGCCGGCAAGCCCGGGGCCACCCAGAGCGCCCCGGCGGCTCCGTCTCAGGGCACCCCGGCGACGCCGCCGGCCGCGGCGCCCGTCGCCCCCGGGCCCCAGGCCCCGCCGGCCGGTCCTAACAAATGATGCACCTGTGCCGAAGTGGTGGAACCTGGTAGACACGCCATCTTGAGGGGGTGGTGGGGAATACCCGTGCGGGTTCAAATCCCGCCTTCGGCACCAATTAGCCAAGCATGGGCGCAACTGCAAGAAGTTGCGCCTTTTCTTTTGGCCTGGTGGCACTGGGGTGGCGGCGGCCGGCGCCTCCGGTCGGCAGACCCCCCGCTTGGGGCTGAGGATCAGGTGGCCATAAATATCCCCGGTCAGGTTGTTTCCAAGCCGTTCCTTCACCTAAACGGGGCTGGTTCCATTAGTTAAAAGCAAGTTGGTAATAGCGGGTTCTGCTGCGGTAACCCCCGGGTCTGCCATCAGGTTTTGCCCAACTTTCTGGCTTCCAGGTCCTCCGGCGCCGGTTATCATGGCGAAATCTTTAGCCTAAGAATGCTTTCTGCTTGTTTTTTATTAAAATAGTGATTATGATGTAATTGTCCTCTCATCAGGACACCCCCACACTCCCCCGTGGGGGGTTACAAAGACCGGCCTGACCCCCCCCACAAAGGTTTAGGCCGGTCTGCCTTTTTGTGAGCGCCTCACCCAGGTCGTCTCCCCATCGGCGCAGGCCTTCCCCAGCACCACCGCAAACCGGCCATAAACCCGCCCCTCGTGCAACTCTCCTTCAATCCGCTCCCGGTCCCGCCCCCTGAGGCAACCGCTCATCTTATTGAGGCTTTGGCGCCTGGCCGCCGTCTCCCTGGGTTCGGCGGGGGAGGAGACGTGCACCTGGGAACGACGCCCGCCAGCCTCCCAGGCACCGGTTAATGATGCCCTCGGCGGGAGTCTGCCCTCAAGCTGCGGCCTCACTCCCTAAAGACCTCTATTTTTCATCTTTGATTACCAGTGTTTATAAACGAGGCCGCCTCCGACTCCTAGCCACCGGAGCGGCGCGCCAGGATTTTTCCCTGAACTCCTGCCCGTGCTTTCCCTGGCCCATTTTAGCTACTTTCCTTCCAAATATCAGGGTTCTCGAAGCCCAAAATCAGGGGTGTCCCGATTTACCCCGTGCTTCCTTTCAAGCATATTTCATCTCACCCTGTAACAAAATTTACCGAAATCCAGGGAGGTGATGGGTCAAACATATCATTAGAATTCCCCGAGGCCTAAACCAAGCAACTTAACTGGAAACCCAAACCTCAAAACTCAAAAAACCACAAAACTTGGAGGGGAACAAAATGGAAAAAATCAGAAATTTTTTTAAGGATGAGTCTGGCGCCAGCGCGGTGGAGTACGGTCTGCTGGTATCGTTGATTGCCTGTGTCATCGTGCTGGCGGTCAGAGGCTTGGGGCAAACGCTGAACGCCAAGTTCACCGATGCCGACGCCAAGATCCAGTAATTTCCTCCCCGGCTTTCGTCTAGTGCCGGCCTAGGTCGGGCCCGGGCGGCATTGGCCGGGCCCTCGCCCTCAAAAACTGAGGGAGATGAAATCTGGAGGCGATGGCAGGCATCATCAGGTTTTGCCGGTGCGAGACCGGCGCCGTCGCCGCGGAATATGGATTGTAGGTCGGGGTTGTTTCGCTGGCGATCGTCGGCGCAGTGGCAACCTTCGGGATCGGCGTTAAGGAAAGATTGTACGACCGTTTCCTGGCCAAGTTCCCGTAACCCTTCGACTGCCAGCCGGCCCATGGCAGCAGGCCCGGCAACTGAAGTAAGCCAAGGCTCTGCTTCACGAACGGGGTCAAGGAGGACAACGCCATGGTGTATGAAGAACTCAGAGTGATGGTGTTGAAGGCGATGATGGCGTTCCTGTCGCTGTCGTTGGCTTTGATGTCCATCTGTCTAACCGGTTGGTGGGCCTAAAAGCCGGGGCGCCTCGCCGTCAATATGGTGCACGAGGCGCCTCCTGGCTCCACCTCGGAAGAAAGAAAATTGTTTTCACAGACGCGTTGACGGAGGTCCCAGGTGCCCGAATTCTTGTCCGAAGTTGCTAATTGGCTACAATTCCGTGAAGCTCTGGTCCTACCTCTCGTCCTCACCCTGTGGATCGCCTGGGGAGACCTTAGAACCCGCCGTATTCCCAACTACCTCACCCTAGGGACCGCGGTGGCGGGTCTGGCTTACAACCTGATCTGCCACGGCTGGATGGGTTTGATGGGCGGGATTCTGGGTATGCTCCTGGGCTTCGGGTTTTTGATTCTCCCTTATCTCTGGGGCGGCATGGGCGCGGGAGACGTGAAGGCCCTTGCCGCCCTGGGGGCCTGGCTGGGTCCGGCAGGAACCGTGTTCCTGTTCTGTTATATGGGAATCGCCGGGGGCTTAATGGCGTTGGGAGTTTTGTTATGGAAGGGTCTGTTCTGGCAGAAGGTCCGGCAGGGCTGGATCGTCCTGACCAACCTGATCCTTTGCCGCCCGGTGGGATTGGTGGTGCCGGCTCCCCCCCAGGAGCAAACCCCGGGTATCCCTTACGGAGTCGCCATTGCCGTGGGCATGGCGGTGCTCCTGGGCGCGGGGCTATGACCGCTCCTGGGGGGCCAAGGGACCGGGCGGCGTGGCAATGCATGGTCACAGATCAAACAGTCAGAAAATGTGAGTGAATGCCATGGAACTGAATTTACCCAAAGGGTTTAGTTATGTCGTGGCCGCCGCGGTTATAGGTCTGGTGGCCACCTTCGGTATCCACCGGTATATCACGGCGAAGACCAAGGTGCCCACAGTGGTGACCGCGCCGGTGGCGGTGGCCACCTGCGAAGTGGCCCCCGGTACCGCCCTCACCGCCGAGATGGCCAAGATCGCCACCTGGCCCAAAGAACTCATACCTCCCCAGGCGATAACCTCCCTGAACCAGATCCAGGGACGGGTGGCCATGATGCCCATTGCCCAAGGGGAGGCCATCCTGAACCGGAAGCTGGCCCCCGAAGGCACCGCCGCAGGCCTGAGCGGCATCCTGGATCTGAACAAGCGGGCGCTGACGGTTCGAGTGGACGATGTTTCCGGGGTGGCCGGCTTCATCCATCCCGGCAATCGGGTGGACGTGCTGGCGGACATTAAGGTTCCGGAAGGCAAGGAGCACGTCTCCAAGACCATCTTGCAAAACATCTTGGTCCTCACCGCCGGCCAGGTCTGGGAGCAAAAGGGAGATAACAAGCCGGTGGTGGTAAATACCGTCACCATGGAGCTGGAACCCGAACAGGCCGAGATCCTGAACCTGGCCAGCAATGAAGGCAAGATCCGCCTCTCCCTGAGAAACTTCCGGAATATGAACACGGTAGAGACCGAGGGCGTGGCCACCTCCCAGATCATCGAGGGCGGCGCCCGGAAAAAGGTGGCGGCAGAGGCGCCCCGGAAAGAGGAACGCACCGTGGAGGTGATCAAGGGCTTGGAGCGCTCCAAGACCACCCTGTAGCGCTGCAAATAACTGCGGCAGGACGGCTTTTTGGGCAGGGCATCGCAATAGCAAGATGGCAGGCGCTCTCCGTCAGGGAGAGACACCAGCGCCCCGGCCAGAAAAAACCACGAAGTTAGGATGAAAGGTCGCGGCAGAAAGCCAGCTAGCACAAAGGCGGAGCGCAAGGGGGATTAAATCGGTGCATCCGGATAGGTTAACAGTTTCGGTTCTTTTTGGGACTGGCGCCCCGCGTCCAGAAATTCAGGAGATCCTGGAGACCCTTCCCCAGCTGAGTATCCTGGGACATTCATGTGATCCCGAGAATTTCTTAAACCAGCACCAGGAGGAGTCCCCGAATCTGCTTCTGGTGGAGATGGGCGCAGACGACACAATTCCCCCTTGGCTGGAGAAGCTAACCGAAGGCCTGCCTCAGACGCCCATCTTGCTATGTTCCAGTAATCGGGACCCTGACTTTTTGATCCGGGCCATGCAGGTGGGGGTCAGGGAATTTCTACCACTACCCCTGAACTCGGGTGACCTGGACGCCGCGGTGAACCGCGTCTGGCAATCCAAAAAACGCCTCCTGGCCGCGGATAACCGCAGAGGGCAGATTATTGTGGTCACCGGCCACAAGGGCGGGGTGGGGGCCACCACCGTCGCGGTAAACCTGGCCGTGGCCATGGCGGAGTTGGCACCGGAACGGCTGGCCCTGGTTGATATGGGCCGACCCTTCCCCGATGTGGCGAATTTCCTGGACCAGGAAGTGAACTACTCCATTACCGATCTAATCCACAATCTTTCCAAACTGGACCAGTCATTCATTCAGAGAATCATGCAACCTTACGGCAAAAACATCGCCATCCTCCACGGCTGTCAAGATTTTAAAGAACAGGACGGCTTGGAACTGGAGGCGGTGGAGAAAATCTTTGCAATCTTGCGCGGTCTATACCGGAACATCATTGTGGACCTCAGCCACTGGCTGGACGATCTCTTTCTCCAGGTGATCATGGAAGCCGATCAGGTCCTGATGGTCACCGGGCTTACGGTTCCGGACCTGCGCAATCTGAAGAAGCTCTGGCCCATGTTTAATGAGTGGCACCTGGGACAAAATAAGGTGAAGATGGTGGTCAACCGCTACGACAAGGGCAATGGCCTGCAATTGCGGGACATGGAACAGATCACCCACCAGCCGGTCTTCCACACTCTCCCCGGTGATTACCACACCTTGATGGATGCTCTGAACCAGGGGACGCCGCTGATGACCACGGCGCCGCGCTCCAAGCTGTGGCGCGGCCTGGAGCAGCTGGCGGGACGGATCCAGGGGGATAACCCCAGGGGCGAGGCTGAGGAGCTCGTGGCCGCCGCGGCGCCGAAGCGCAAATTCTGGGTATTCTCCAAGGCGAGGACGTAAATGAGCTGGCTGGGATACAACAAGAAGGCTTTGCGAGGCCTCAAAAAACCACCGAAGCCTGGGGCCCCAGGCGCTCCCCAGGAACTTAAGGTAGTCACTCCTCCCAAGGCCGCCACGGCCCCCAAGGCCCCCCCTCCCCCCAAGGACGAAGGCCGGGAGGTGCGCCTGTACGATGTCAAGAGGACAATCCATCATCTCCTGCTGGAACGGTTGGATCTGAGCCAGATGGAGGACCTGGATGAGGGCATCCGGGCCAAAGAGATCCGTACGGCTCTGGTGCATCTCCTGGAGGAATCGGAAGAGCCCCTGAATATGGGGGAGAAGTCCCGGCTGGCCCGGGAACTGGAATTCGAGATTCTGGGCCTGGGCCCCCTGGAACCGCTGCTGGCCGACCCCCTCATCTCCGACATCCTGGTCAACCGCCACAATCAGGTATATATCGAAAGGAGGGGCCGCCTGGAGGTGGCGGACATCCGCTTTCAGGATAACGCCCATCTCCTGAAAATCATTAACAAGATCGTCAGCAACGTGGGGCGCCGCATTGATGAGTCCGTTCCCATGGTGGATGCCCGCCTCCCCGACGGCTCCCGGGTCAACGCCATCATTCCTCCTCTGGCCCTGGACGGGCCCATGCTTTCCATTCGCCGCTTCTCGGTGCAACGCCCTTCCCTGGAGGACCTGGTGCAAAAAGGGAGCCTGACCGAGGAAATCGGCGAGGTGCTGAAGGCCGTGGCCGTGTCCAAGCTTAACGTCATCATTTCCGGAGGCACCGGGGCCGGCAAGACCACCATGCTTAACATCCTGTCCGGCTTTATCCCCTCCCGGGAGCGTATCATCACCATCGAAGACTCCGCCGAGCTCCAGTTGCAGCAGGACCACGTCTGCCGCCTGGAGACCCGCCCCCCCAATGTGGAAGGCAAGGGGGAGATCACCCAGCGGGATCTGGTGCGCAACTGTTTGCGGATGCGGCCCGACCGGGTAATCGTGGGCGAAGTGCGGGGCCCCGAGGTCATCGACATGCTGCAGGCCATGAATACCGGCCATGAAGGGTCCATGACCACCATCCACGCCAATACCTCCCGGGATGCCCTGATGCGCCTGGAGACCATGATCTCGCTGTCCGGCATCAGCATCGGCGAGAAGGCCATGCGCCAGATGATCAGTTCGTCCTTAAACCTGATCATCCAGTTGGTGCGCCACAGTGACGGCTGCCGCCGCATGGTGGCCCTCTCGGAAATCACCGGGATGGAGAGCGGGGTGATCAGCATGCAGGATATTTTCGTGTTCGAACGCCATGGTATGGACGAGGAGGGGATGATCCTGGGCCGGTTTGCGTCCGCCGGGGTGCGGCCCCGTTTTGCCGACCGCTGCCGCCTCTTTGGAGTGCCCTTGCCGGACAATATTTTCACCCCCCCCACCCGACCGTTCGGCCACTGAGAGAGGTAGAGATTTGCCGCAGCAACCTGAGAGGAAGGGCTGAGTATGGCAGGCATCGAAATCCAATATGTCTTCTTGCTGCTGGGAGTTTTTGCGGGCGTCTGCCTGCTGGTGGTGGTGGTTAACCATTTCCTGGTGAAGCCCATGCAACTGCGCCGCCAACTCCACCAGCGGCTCAAGGGCGGCAAATGCGACCTGGAGGTGCGGACCCAAATTTTCAAGGCCTACCAGGAGACCCAAAGCGGCCTGGTCATGTCCCTGGCCCAGTCCTTCGCCGGTTGGAGCAAGATCGAAAACTTGCAGCGCCATTTGCTACAGGCGGATATCTTTATTAATCCCAGCATGTTCCTGTGCCTGGTGGGATTCATGGGCAGCGTGGGTTTCTTCGCGGGACTCATGCTGAATAGCCTCCTGTGGGCCCTGGGGGTGGGAGTATCCCTGGCCATGCTGCCCATCCTGTATCTGCGCTGGAAGAAGCGGCGCAAGACCGGGAAATTCGAAAAGCAGATGCCCGATGCCATGGAGCTTTTGGCCCGGTCGCTGAGGGCCGGTCATACCCTGAGCGGCACCCTGGAACTGGTGAGCCAGGAGATCCCCGCGCCCCTGGGTACGGAAATGCGCATCACTTACGAAGAGCAACGCCTGGGCCTGAGCATGGACCAGGCCCTCCGGCGCATGGGGGAGCGGGTGGCCAGCCGGGACCTATGCTACTTTGTCACCGCGGTTTTGATCCAGCTGGAAAGCGGAGGCAACCTGGCCGAGATTCTGGAAAACATCGGCCTCATCATCCGGGACCGCCTCAAACTGAAGAGCAAGGTCAAGGGGCTCACCGCGGAAGGGCGCTTCTCCGCGGTCATCCTGGGACTCTTGCCGGTGGGAACCTTCGTTGCCCTCATGTTCATTAACCGGCCATATGTCATGACCTTGCTCACCGATCCCGTGGGGATCCAGATCTTTACCATAGCCATCGTCAGCGTCGTGATGGGGGCCCTGGTGATGAAGAGAATGGTCGCCATCAAGGTTTAGAGGAGAATGAAATGGGTGGAATGGACTTGCTCATGTGGATCGGCCCCTTCGCCACTGCCTCGCTCTTGATTTACGGACTTCTGTTGTTTTTCCAGCACCGCAAGGTGGTGCGGGACCGCTGCAAAAGAGCCGCCACCACTATTCTCCCCCGGTTTCACCGGGACGCCATGGACAACTCCTTGAAAAGGCGGTTTTTAGAGTGGGTCTCCTCCATCGGCAAATGGGCCAGCAGTGAAAAAGAGGATTCCTCGCAAGTGCGCTTCGCCCTGATCCAGGCAGGGTTCCGCCACCCCAAGGGCCCCGGCATCTATTTCGGCATCCGCGCCCTGTCAGCCATTGCCTTACCCATCCCTTACCTGTTGTTCAGCGCCATGCAGGGGGAAATGGGCACCGCCAGCCTCCTCATTCTCTTTGGCCTGGCCGGCGGCGGCTTCTATTTGCCCATGTATGTGCTCCGGTTCATTACCAGCCGGCGCATGGACCGCATTGACAAGGCGTTGCCCGACGTCCTGGACCTGTTCATTGTCTGCATAGAAGCAGGCCTGGCGTTGCAGGCCACCATCAACCGGGTGGCAGAAGAGGTTCGCAGCATTTCTTCCGAGCTCTACAACGAGTTTCAACTCACCAACGCCGAGCTCCGCACCGGCATCCCCCGGGAGACGGCCCTGAGGAATTTGGGGGAGCGCACCGGGGTGCAAAACGTCAAGGCCTTGGTGGGATTGATGGTGCAATCGGAAAAGATGGGCACCAGCATCGGCCAGGCCCTCAGAACCCATGCGGCCTTTCTCAGGGTGCAGCGGGGTTTGAAAGCCGAAGAGAAAGCCGCGAAATTGCCGGTGAAGATTCTCTTTCCCATGATGTTCTTCATCTTTCCGGCCATTTTCGTGGTGGTTCTGGGTCCGGCCGTCATCCAGATGAGCAAGAATGCCTTTTTCAACGGTTGAACCTGCCGGGAGGGCCAGGCCATGGAGAAGGTGAGAGTCAAAATAGTCGCCCGGGGCCTGGGGACGCGGGTGGGACTCGTGGTAAAAGTGTTTGACATTACTGTAAATTTTTGCAAAACTACGGATGGGTAAGAAGGGTACATGGGCAGCCTGAACCGCAGAGCCGCAGGATTGGAAGGGTAGCATGAGCACGCGCATTCTTCTCGCCGACGAGAACCAGATCGCGCGTGAGGGACTGCGGGCTCTGGTGGAAAGAGAACCCGACCTGGAGGTGGTGGCGGAAGCGAACAATGGCCAGACCGCCCTGCGCCTGGTGGGAGAAATGGCGCCTGACCTGATCATCGCTGACCTGGGCCTGCCCGATCTCACCGGCGCGGAGGCCATCCGGCAGATGCTGGCCGCCTCCCCCGGCATCAAGGCGGTGGCCCTGTCCATCTATGCCGATCGTCGCTTTGTGGTAAACGTCTTGAAAGCTGGCGCCGCGGGGTATCTCTTGAAAGACCGGGCCTTCGAGGAGTTGGTGGTCGCCATCCGAGCCGTGGTGGCAAATCGCTCGTACATCAGTCCCGGCCTTTCGGAAATCGTGGCCCAGGACTATCTGGAGGCTCTGCGGGAAGGGGAAGCGCGGTTTCGCACCATTTTCGAGGGCGCCAGCATCGGCATTGCCCTGGTGGGACGGGAGGGCCACGTGGTGGAGAGCAACCCCACCCTGCAGAAAATGCTGGGTTATGCCCAGGAGGATTTGCTCAACCGGGTTTTCACCGATTTTATCAAGCCCGAAAACGCCGAGCGCTGCAATATCTTGTTCAAAGAACTGGTGGAAGGCAAACGGGAATCCTACCAGGTGGAAAAACCTTATACCTGTAAGGATGGCCGCGAGGTTTGGGGCCGCCTGTCCGTTTCCCCTTTCCGGGGCACCCGGGAGAAAGACCAGTTCGCGGTGGCCATGGTGGAGGACATCACCCATCAGAAGCAGGCCGAAGGGGAGGTGCGCATCTACCAGGACAAGCTGCGGTCCGTGGCCTCGGAGTTGTCCCTGACCGAGGAGCGCGAGCGGCGGCGCCTGGCCACGGAAATGCATGATCACGTGGGACAGATCCTGGCCCTGGCCCAAATCAAGTTGGGGGCCCTCAAGGAGTCGGCCTCCTCCACCAACCTGGCGGGGGCCATGGATGAGGTCCGGCGCTTGATTGAACAGACCATCCGGTACACCCGGGCCCTGACCTTTGAGATGAGCCCCCCCATCCTGTATGATCTGGGTTTGGAGGCGGCCATCGACTGGCTGGCGGAATTGATGCAGGAACAGCACGGCATCCGCATCGAGGTCCAGACCGACCGGAGCCCCAAGCCCATGGATGATGAATTGCGCATCCTCCTGTTCCAGGGGGTAAGGGAGTTGCTGGTCAGCGTGGTGAAGCAGGCCAAGGCCAGCCGAGTAGGGGTTTTCATCAAGCGGGAGGGGACCACCATGCGGGTCAGAGTGGAAGGCGACGGCGTGGGGCTGGGCCTCTCCAGCGACACCCCCCTGGGCAGTCGCAATGGCTTGGGCCTTTTCAGCATTCGGGAAAGATTGAAATGCCTGGGGGGCGACCTGGAAGAGGATGCCGAACCGGGGCCAGGGTCGGGAATCACCCTGGTGGTGCCGCTGAAACATTAACCAAGAAGGAATAGGGGGAGAGGGAGATGGTGACAAAGGTTCTCATCGCAGACGACCATCAGATCGTGCGCCAGGGTCTGCGCACCCTGCTGGAAAAAGAGCACGACCTGAAGGTGGTGGCGGAGGCGGAAGATGGGCGCTCCACGGTGCGGCTGGCCCGGGAGACGCAACCCGAGGTGATCATCATGGATGTGGCCATGCCCGATCTCAACGGCATTGAGGCCACCCGCCAGATCGTCTCGGAGCTTCCCAAGGCCAAGGTCATCGCCCTGTCCATGTACGCCGACCGCCGCTTTGTGGTGAACATGTTGAAGGCCGGGGCCTCGGGCTATCTCCTGAAGGACTGCGCCTTCGAAGAGCTCACCCGGGCCATCCGGGCGGTGCTGGCGCACAAAACCTACCTCAGCCCCGGGGTCTCCGACATCGTGGTCAAGGACTACATGACCGGCGGTTCGGCCCTGGAGACCTCGGTCTTCTCGGTGCTGACTCCCCGGGAACGGGAAGTGCTGCAGCTCATGAGCGAAGGCAAGTCCACCAATCAAATCGCCGACTGCCTGCACGTCAGCGTCAAGACCATCGAAACCCACCGCCAGCAGGTCATGCACAAGTTGAAGATGCACAGCGTGGCCGAACTCACCAAGTATGCCATCCGGGAAGGACTGACCAGTCTGGAAACCTGAGCGTTGCCAGGCTGACCATAACCCGCGGCAAGAAAGGGGAGAGGGCTTCTCCCCTTTTTCATTGTTCTCTTGAATCATCTCTGCCCGCGGCCAGCCGCGCCTTTGGCGCCGGGTGCAGCCCCCTGCTCCCCAACTTTGGTAATGGACAAAGCCGCAAACCTCGGATAAAATCCATCAGTCGCGGCGGTTGCCATGGCAGCCCGGCGTATTCATAGCTAATTGTACGTCGAAAATAGAGTATTGACACAACCATGATGAAATCCCCCCCAGCCCCCCTTTTCCAAAGGGGGGAGTTAAATAGGGGGCCCTTAAAAGTCCCCCTTTGAAAAAGGGGGATTTATACCAAGTTCTTATTCAAATCCAACAAACTATCTCGCTAACTTATTGATATTGAAAATCATTTTAACAGAAAACTG
>Ga0315268_10006194_pt1 | contig 12746 bp, 7 predicted proteins | sample C1_top_MG_FD_204535 | JGI IMG/M metagenome (GOLD analysis project Ga0315268, IMG submission 204535) | Sediment microbial communities from Yellowstone Lake, YNP, Wyoming, USA - C1_top | ecosystem: Environmental > Aquatic > Freshwater > Lake > Sediment | place: USA: Wyoming | collected 2017-08-01 | reverse complement strand
CCGTGGCCCGTGCCCATGCCCGAACCCGTAAACGCACCCGCTCCCGCACCCGAAGGGACCACGGCTTCGCCGCTCGCTACGCCCACCGGAGGATTATTGCCGCCACTTCGTGGCGGCTGTACTAGATACAGCCGATGAGCGCGGCGATCTTGGCGACGACCTCGTCGATGACCTCGACCGGCACCTTGGCGACTCGCTCGGCGTTGCGGGCCCGCCAGTCGAGGCTCCGAACTTGGTCGGCAAGGACCACGCCCGAGGTTGGATGTCCCGCGGGCAAGCCCACCTCGAAGGGATAGCCCCTCACCGTGCTCGTTACCGGACAAAGCACCGCGAGGCCCGCTTTGGCGTTGTAGCTCCTCGGCGAAAGCACGAGAGCCGGTCGGCGCTTCATGATCTCGTGACCGGCTTGCGGCTGAAAGTCGATCCAGATCACGTCCCCCCGATTGGGCACAAAGCCGCCTCGGGCTACCACACTTCCCGGCCATCTGCCGGCGTTCTTGGCCGCGGCCGACGAGGCCGAGCGGCCCGTGCCGAAGTTCGTACGGCGCGAGTTCGACGCGTTCTTGGATTGCGGCCTCATCGAAAAGGGGCGCGGTCCGCGTGCGCTGCTCGGCGTGCGGCTTCGATCGTCTCGTGGCGTTCAGCTGTAAGAGCAGATCTGGGCTGTGCGGCAGTTGCGCGGCCCGCCGCATGCTCGACGTGGCGACGCATCTTTGCGAGCACGTCATTCCGGACGTGCCCGTGCGCCAATGGGTGATCACCGTCCCGCCGCCGGTGCGCTACCTGCTCGCGTACAACGCCGAGTTGGCATGCCATAGCGGCCGATGGCGTCTGGGCGCAGAGCGAGCCGGATGCGCCACCGACATTTCATGCGCTGCCCGAGCCGAGCAAGGGCGAGATAGCTGCCGTGGCGTGGTCGACCTGCGAGCGCACGGTCAAGTTGTTGCAGAAGCGCGGCCTGTGGCTCGATGCCGACCCTAGCGACGACCGTCTCGCGCAAGAGCAGCCGCTGCTCGCGGCGCTCGCCACGGCCTCAATCGCGGGTGTGCTCGCCATGGGACCGAATGTTGGCCAGCGTCCGATGCGACTCTTCGGGCAAGCGGCTCGCGACGCGGGTGAGCGCTACGAGAAGGCGCCGAAGAACGCTTACGGGTTCGACCTGCACGCGAGCGCACGGGCGTCGGCCAAGGACCGCCAAGGGCGCGAGCGCTTGTGCAGGTACCTGCTGCGCCCGCCTCTGTCGAACGACCGGCTGACGCGCACTGCCGACGGTAAGTACCGCATCGCCCTCAAACGCACCTGGGATGACGGCACCTGCGCCATCGTCGTGAGTGGTGAGGAGTTGATGGCGCGCCTCGCGGTGCTCGTGCCGCCGCCAAGGGTTCACACGACGCGGTATTTTGGCGTCTTTGCGCCGCGCTCGAGCTGGCGTCGGCTCGTCGTGCCGTGCTCCCCCGCCGCGTCCAAGGTGCGCAGCGATCGCAGCGACGACGGCGTGCTGCGCAGCGGCCACCGTTATCGTCTATCCTGGGCTCAAGCGCTTGCGAAGGTGTTCGAAATCGACGTCACGCAATGTAGTCGGTGCGGCCAGCAAGGCATGCAGCAGATCGCGGTCATCAAGGACGCGCGCGTCTTGCGCGCCATGCTCGCGTCGATCGAGCGTGAGCACAGGCGCGAGTCAGCAATCGCGCAGCCGTAGCGTCGTTGCCGGCGGATGAGCGGTCGGTTGTGTCTGCGTTGTTGCTGCTGTGCTGCCGCAGTGCCCTGCGGCGACGGGCGAGTGCGGGCGGGCGCGGTGCGGGTGGCCGGGCAGCGCGACTTCGGCGCCGTGCCGAGGCGTGCCTGCTCTCGAAAGGGGGCCGCTCGCGGCTGAAACGGGCTGCGATCTCTACGGCGAGGCCGACCGTGGCGTTGGCTATGACGGCCGAGGACTGCTAGATTTGCTTATGAGCAGCACGAGCGCGAGCGCCACGACGATACCGGGGCGGCCGAACACGCTCCGCAAGAAGACCGCGAGCAGCGCGCCTATGACCACGAGGCCGAGCAGGTAGGCCACGACGAAGTGCATGATCGCCGCCCAGTAGGCCACGAGCACGAAGAACAGCGCGTACGCGGCGCCCACGAGGTAGGCCTCGTAGAAGGCGAGCGACCGACGCCACAGCGCCGCCACGGCCGAGAGCGCGGCGAACAAGAGCACGAACGGCCCCCAGGCCCGAGCGGCCATGGTGCCGAGTTCGGCATCAAAGGAGGCCTCGGACGGCAGCACCACCCCGATCGGGATGCCCGACTCGAGCGAGCCATAGCGCCACCACAGGCTCACGCGGTCACCTTCGGTGCGCATCTCGGAGGCGGGCGCTACGCCGTCGGGGTAGTCGATGTTGTGGCCACCGGCGATGGTCATCGCGAGTTCGAAGTCGCGCACCCGCGCGCTCGGATCGAGGCGGTAGACGAAGCTATCGAGGCCACGGCCGCGAAAGCCGACGTGGAAGACCACCTGTTGAGCGGCGGCAAGGCGCCCGGTCCACACGAGCTTGTCGGCGCCCTCGGCGAGCGAGACGGCCACGGGCTCGGCGTCGACCTCGAAGACGAGGTCCGAGAGCATCACCTTGTTGGTGGCGAGCTGGATCGGCAAGACGAACACCGCGTCGATCGCGCGGCCCTCGTCATTCTTGACCGAGAAGACGCCGTCGAAGGTGAAGTCGAAGCCGGAGAAGTAAACGAGGCCACGCTTGCGGTAGTTCATCGTCGCGTCAATCCGCAGCCGCTGGCTCGAGAGGGGCAGCGGCGTCAGGGCGTTGAACACCGCCCCCGAGGGCACGAAGCGCCCCTTTTGTACGTGCCACGTACGTCGGCTGAAGTGATCGGGTGGAAAGGATTGCGGCCCCTCAATGCCAGAGCACCATTGGTGGCCATCCATGCTTCGCGAACGAGAATCAACGTACGAGCGATGTCGCAACCACGATCCTTTTCGTCGCCCCGTGTGCGACCGCACTGGTCCCACCGGATCTTCAAATCAACAAAGATGAACGCAAAGCCACGTTTTTCTCGCATTGCAGCATGGAATCGTGTGCATGAAAGTCGGTCGTTGTCGGCTCGTGTCGGATGCGCGGGCACAGTTGAGTCACCTAACCACTCGCATATTGAAGACTATTTCCTTGACCGCCGGTCGAGTTCACTAGAAGCTCGACCAGCGTGGCTCATAGTGAGCGATGAGCTTGTGATGTTTGACTGTCGTTTATGACGGGTATTTCTTGGTCTCCGGCCTCATTGTTGATGAGTGTGGGGCGGTGGGGAGTCTGCGCGTGGGGTCACTACTGTACTGCGGCCTTTTGGCGGCCCGTCCCTGCCGGAAGGTCGATCCACGCACTGGGAGGAATATCATGCCGGTTGATGCTTGTCCTGCGGGGGCGCCCGCGATGAGAGGCGACGAGTGGTTGCGTTTCAGCACGATGGCCGCGCTCGTCGGGCTGTTGTTCGCAGGCTGCCACCTGAACGACCACGTTCATCGCGGCGACGAATCCACTTCTGGCGGTGTGACTTCTCCGCTAGGAGATGTCGCGGCCTTTCCGGAAGACATTGTCGGGGGTGACCAGGGCGCAGTGTTTCCGCCCACCGGCGCCTCCTGTCCTGGTCTTGCGTGTACGCGCTGCGGATCCTCGTGGCTTCCCCGATTGGGCGTCAAGCCGCCTTTCGTTTGCGACGACGGCGCGCTCGTTCCCATTAACAGGCGGCCGCGCGACCGCGAGTCAGAGCACGGCGACACCGACAACAGCGCGATAGAAATCACGACGTCGCAACCGACACTCTGCTTTGAACTCGATTCTCTCGAGCCGGCCAATCTGTACCTGGACGATCAACCCCTTCGCCTCGCGAGCGAGCAGTCCAACTGTCATGCGGCGAGGTGGTTGTACGTCACGAACGCCGTGCCCGGTGTACACAAGCTGCGCATGAGCCCGAGCCACTTTGCCACTTCGAAAGTCACTGTGCGAGAGATCGCGACCCAGGAGACCTACGGTATCTCACGGACCTACAACCTCCAGATCGAAAACCTCTATGTCTCTCCGTATGTCATCGCCGCGCAAGGTCCAGTCATATTGTCGGCGCAGGGCGCGGTTAGGGAACTCGGCGACCTTACAGCGGCGCCAGACGCGGTCGGGAGGAGCTCAGGCAGCGACCACGCCACCGAGGATTGCGGCCTTGCGCTACGCTACTGTTTTGAGGTCCGCGATGCCTACACCTGTGCTGTCGTCAGCGAGGTGTGCGGCAATCGTCCGGCCGTCGTGACAGCCTTCGAACTCAGCGCCCTCTGGGACGGCCACTCCGACGGAGCCGCGCGGAGCGAGTCAGAGGACACGGCATGCGACGACGTCCATGGAAGCAGAGACATGTTGACGCCGGATGAGGATGACGACGCCTTCCTGCAGCGGTGGCCGGTGCCTGACGGCATCTATCTCTGCAATGTAAAGGTCGAGTTACTGCGGGCGCCCGAACGAACTCGGCACGGTAGAGCGGCTTGGCAGGTTGTTGACCAGGTAGTGTCTGCGGCGCAGTCCGTGATTCGGGACACCTTGCCGCCGGACGTGGTGGTGATAGCGCCGGCAGACGGCGCCTCGGTGAGCGACGCTGCCATCACGGTGATTGGCACGGTCGTCGACCTGACCGCGACGACGGTCAGCGTCAACAACGTGCACGCGACCATCACTAATGGCGGGTTTGTGGCTTCGCTTGTTCCCGCGGAGGCCGGCCCCAACACGCTTGTGGTGGTCGCCATGGACGAAGCCGGCAATTCCACGACCCAAACGCTAACCGTGTGGTTCGACGACGATGACCGCGACGGCATTGCAGACGAGCTCGACAAATGCCCTACGGTCTTCAATCCCGATCAACTCGACGAGGACGCCGATGGGCTCGGCGACCTGTGCGACCCATGCCCGCTCGACGCGGTGCCGGACCTCGATGGCGACGGCATCTGTAGCTTCGACAACTGCCCAATGTTGTCCAATCCTGGTCAAGAAGACGAGGATCGTGACAGCATCGGGGACGCGTGCGACAGTTGCCCGGACGACCCGACCAACGACGTTGACGGCGATGGTATTTGCGACGACGTGGATAACTGCTACCTTCCAAACAAGCTGCAGACGGACGCAGATCACAACGGCGTAGGAGATCCTTGCGACGCCGTTGCAGCATTGGAGGGGCAGCTCGCCGGCGGCCAGCACTCCCGAGGCGTTCAGTTCGAGTACCGACTTTATCCCAAGGGCGGGCTCAGTTATCTTGGAGGCGCGAACCTTGCGCCCAGCTGCGTAGTTCCGGAACCTCTTACAGTCGACAACGCCAAAGCCGTAGTTGGCTGCTTTCTCGAGCATACGGAGGCGTTTCACTCGATCGAGGGAAGCACGCCCGCTCTGGGGAGTATCGAGTTGCGGCTCGTCAAGTCGGAGGCCAACGGCTACTCGTTCATCAAAGGCCTACAACGAGTGGTTGCGATTGATTCCGCGCTTGGGCCCGCAGCCCCTCCTTCGCCCGACCAGTCCACCCCGCCCACGGTCACCGGCACGTTCGGCGTGGAAGCCGGCGAATTTGTCGTGTCGATCCGGCAGCATCAGATCGTTCAGTACCAAGGCCGACTGTTCGAGGCGGCAAAGCTGCCGCCCTCGTCGGCGTGTCTGCCGGACGGGCAGTCCGCTCCCTGCCTTGTTGGGGTGTCGTCGGAATCAGACGTGGTTGCAAAGGCTATGACGACGCTTGGCCCGGACGCCGTGCTCGTAGGGCGAGCGTACTCCACGGAGCTCGAGGGCCTGGTCGCACATCTTCTTCTGGCCAACGGCCGCGACGTGGCTGTCATTGATGAGTCTACCGGCCAGGTCGTGAGAACCTACGGCACTTCTAAGGGGGACGACTGGGTTGGTACCACTGCGGCCACCTACTATGCTCCTATCGTCAAGAGTGGTGTGTCCTTTGATCCCACCATCGCGTTGCCGACCCGAGAGATGGATGGCGGGGTCTGGGCGTGCATGGATCGCATCAATGGCCAACCTTCGATGGGCGTTGATTCGCTGGATCCGCAGTGCTTCGAATTCAACCCGTTTGCTGCGAACTTGTCTGGTCTTCCCCTACAGACCGCGCGTGCCGTCAGTCTATACTTCTGGGCGGGCGACCAGGTCGGATTCGTCAACTCGGACAACGCCTCGTACTCCTCCGCATTCAGTTTTGATGAGCAGCACGGTGTGCATATCGGCCTCTTTACCGATGGCTCAAGTGACCGTTGCGGAGGTGAGAAGAATACAGACGGATGTGCCTTCCCGCGACCCCAATACTATCTTGCGCATTACCGCTGGCGGTCCGGGGACTACAAGATCTATTTGCTGGATCGCTCGTACCCGTCAGGCTGGACACACGCCGACGATACTTTGAATCTGCTGGTGCACGAGTACGGGCACGTCGTCTCTTTCATGTACGGTTTCTTCTCATCTGCAGACGCGGTCTTGGATGAAGGCTGGGCCGACCACCACGTTCTTCGGTACGTGCTCTTCAGGGCCAACAGCATGGCGGAGCGACCATGGGACAGCGCATTCGCGGCTCCAGTCTACGACACCGACCTCTCTGCGCGACGGCCATATCGCCACGACTCCGACGCTTCCCATGGTTATGATGCCGCAAAGGGATTCCAGAGTTATGGCCACTTTGTTCCCGGTTCTTCTCGTGACGCTTCCTTGTTCTACTCACCTTTTAGTTACGTCTGTGACCACTTCATTGCGAGCGTCACATCCACAGACGACACGTACTCCAAATACAACTGTGGAGCTGTTCTGTCGGAAGTCTATTGGGAACTTGCGTTCAATGTCCTCCGAAGCGGCTATGAAGGCTATCAGAAAGGCGAGAAGATCGTCCAGGCACCGTCCGCAGATCCGCTCAACTTCGTCAACTCCGCATTCACCTACGCCATAACTTCGATATCGGGATCGGCGGATATACGCGATTTCTTCAACGCAGTCGAATCATGGTACTATCCGGTCACCAATTGGCCTGACTACTGGCGCGTCAAGTCGGTGCTCAACCATCACTGCGTCGGGTGGGATGACGGCTGCGACGACCGGCCATGGCAACGCGTGATTCCGGAGGGGCTACCGGTCGCTTCGCTGAACAAGAGCTTGTTGGCGACCGGTGTAGGCCAGAGCGAATTACTTCTTGTGCGGGACCTCCCCGATCGTTCGAACTTCTCGGCAAAGCGAATCGATGATGGGGCCCTGCTTTGCTCGCAATGGGATGCGATCGAGTTTGAAGCGGATATCCCATCGTACGGAAGGTACGTTTTTGAGGTCTCCCACGCTGGTCCGCTGACCTTCGATGGGAACCTCAACATGTCGGTGGATCCTGGACCCCCGGGCCCGGCCCAATATGTCTATCAGGGCTGGGTGGTGAAGAGGAACTACTTGCTTAGTCGCGTGGAAGCAAGTGGCAAGATTGTGCCGATACCTACCTCTTCCCTGACTTGGGACGCGCTAGCGGGCGGCATTGTTCTAAGTGCCGGGCGGCACGTTTTCAAGATTCAATCGAACAGGACGGGCACGGGCTACGATTGCGTGATGGTGTCAGCGGTGGCAGTTAGGAGAGACTGTGATGTCCAGGCGTGCGCCGGGCGATGCAACACCGTGGCATACGACTTTGCCTGTGCGATGGGCAATGTCACCTGTGGCGACTGCTCCGCCGGTTGGTCGTGCGTTAGTAACGTTTGCGTGTGTGTGCCGCAGTCTTGCCCTGCGGGCTGGCAATGCGGCGGCGGCAGCGATGGCTGCGGTGGGACTTTCGCTTGCTCATCGTGTGCCGCCGGGTCGATCTGTATGGGCGACCATACCTGCTGCAAACCGAAGACCTGCGCGGACTATGGGCTCACGTGCTATGCGGGCCAGCACGACGATGGCTGCGGGGGCGTCTTCAGTTGCCCATGTGCGGCGGGCCAGTCGTGCTGCGCACACCAGGGCTCGCACACCTGTATTGACCCGACCCAGGTGTGCTGTGGCCCCTGCGGCTTTGCCCATCGTTGTGTGCCTGAAGCCACCATAGGCGGCATGGCGCAGTGCATGGACTGGGCTCCTTAGCGAAACCACGTCGATCGGCTCGCCTCAATACTGGCTACTTGGACTATGGAGAAATCGACTCATGTCCGTTGAAGAGATCATCCTCGTTCGTGCCGCTGGCGCTCCAGCAGAACGCCGTTGCCAATGGTACGTGCTGGCCTTGTCGTTGTTGGCAGCGTCGACCGCCTGTCGCGGTCATTCCCAGCAGCACGTCGACCGACCGCCGACGTTGACGACGATGGCCACGCTGGAAGGCGCCGTGGAGAATTCGGCGTTCCTAGTGACCTACGCGTCCTTGGGTGCGGCAGGGAACCAGGCCGACCCCGATGGTGACAGTCTCGTGTTCAGGGTAGAGCAGGTGCTGAGCGGCAGACTCACCAAGGAGGGCGGCGCCGCTGTCCCGCAAGGCGCTGTTCTAGGCCCAAACGAGACTTGGGAGTGGACACCGCATAGCGCGGGCGGCGACGTTACGGCCTTCATGGTGCGCGTCTTCGACGGCACCTATGCGAGCTCCGATGCCGTGCCGGTGATCGTCAACGTGACCAACCATACGCCGCAGTTCACTGTTGTGGGGTTGCTCACGGGGGCTGCTCCTATCGAGCCGTTCACCGTCTCGTACGCTGTCCTGTTGGCGGCCTCGGACGCGACCGACGTTGACGGCGATGTCCTAACCTTTGAGCTGAGCGAGGTTCTTTCTGGCACTCTCACACAATCCGGAGTGCCCGCCGACGTGGGTGCAATCCTGAGCGAAGGCGGCGCGGCGTGGACATGGACGCCGACAGGCGCAGGCGACCTTGCAGCTTTCAATGTGACCGCAACGGACGGCTTTTCGAGCACGGCCGCGGTGCAGGTCACGATCCGGACCGTCAACCCCAAACTCATCGCGGACTGGATCGGCGGATACGGTGCGGCCACCGGGTGGACAGTCGTGGCGGGGACACCTGTCGCAGGCGCCGGGGACGGCATGGTGGCGACACCAAGGGATGTATTTGCCGCGAACGGTGTTCTGTACGTTGCTGACGGCGACAACAACAGGGTCGTCAAGCTCGACCAGACCACTGGCACGCCACTCGGCTGGATTGGAGTAGTCGACGCGACACCGAGCGGCGGCGCCGTCGGTTGCTCAACCGCACCCGCCGGGAGTCTTACGCCGGGCTGGTGCCTCGGTGGAACGGCGATGGCCGGCGATTTCCCTGGCGCCCTCGACTTCCCCCTGCACCTCGTCGTTGCCGGCTCGACCCTTTATGTCGCGGACCTCATAGCACTCAACGAGTACGACGCTGTGACCGGTGCTTTTCTCGCCAGCCTGCCCAGTACGGCTTTGGCGCCGGGCGGCGCCTCGGCTGGTCCAGATGGCGTCGCCACGGACGGCACGTACGTCTATGTTTCGGGATTCAACACGGGCACGGTCACGCGAATCGACACGAGCATCGGCCAGCCCGCGGGTTGGATCGGCGGCGTCGCGACGTTGCCGGCGTCGTGCCTCGGGGCGTTGCCGGCAGTTGATCAGTTCACGGGCTCGTGGTGCATAGGAGGAAGTGCCAAACCGGGCACGGGCGGAGGCATGTTGCCGTGGCCGCGTGGCATCGCAGTGGCCGCGGGGAGACTGCTCGTGGCCAGCAACGCGGGGGTACAGTCGTACGATCCTACTACCGGGGCCTTCGACTCATCCTATCCCGCAGTCATTGGCAGCCAAGGCGTCGCCGTGAGTGGCGGGGCTCTGTACACGACCGATTACGCAACGGTGTATTCTTATGACCTCGCCACCGGCTCACTCCTTGGCTGGATGGGTCCCGTTGCGACCGCGCCAACGAGCTGTGCGGTAACGGCCTCGCCTCTTCCGACAGCCGGCCACTCAACGCTCAGCTGGTGCACGGGGGGAAGCCCTGGCGCCTCTACCGTCGACCCGCAACCTGGCCGTCTCAAGTACCCGACTGGGCTGACTGCGGCGAATGGCCTGCTCTTCGTCGCCGATGCAGCGGGCGACTGCTTGCACAAGTTCGGCGTTGCGACGGGGGCGCCGCTTGGCTGGCTCGGCACGGTGGCGGCGGGAACGGTAGGTGGCTGGACGACTCAGGACGCGCCCGGACCGGCAGTGGGTTCATCGGATGGCATGTTTAAGGAGGCATACGGCGTGGCTGCCGACGCAGGGATGGACGCGCTTTACGTCGCCTCGGCCTTCAGACTCAACAAGTTCAGAGCGTCGACCGGCGAGTTTCTGGGCTGGACTGGCCGCACGGCGACGGCGCCGACGTCTTGTGATGGAAGCCTGCCGGCCATCGTGCCGGGTCCCACCGGCGGCTGGTGCAAGGGCGGAACCGCCGAGGCCGGTTTTCGAGATGGCGAGTTGGGCTATTGGGCTCCGCGGCTCGCGCTCGGCGGCGGCTACATCTACGTCGCCGACGACATCAACAACACCAATCGCGTCATGCGCTTCACTGAGGCGGGTGTGTTTGCGGGCTGGATCGGCACCATCGGCTCGACCACCGCCCTCAGCCCGGCCGCGTGCGTCTCGGCCGGCGTCGGCAGCTTCTCGCCCGACTGGTGTTTTGGTGGTTTCGCCGCCTCCGCCTCTACGTCCGCCTTCTACCAAGTCCAAGCGCTGTCGGTCTTAGGTGATACCATCATCATCGCTGACGGCAATCTCGACCGCGTTGCTAAGATTCGAATCGTGCCAGGGGCCGTCCAGTTCGTCGGCTGGAGCGGCGGTGTTGGGCCAGGCGCCGCTGACGTTCCGACGTCGTGCGCAGGTGGCAGTTTGCCGGTGCCAGGGGGCATCACCAATGGCTGGTGTACGGGTGGCAATTCGATTGCGGGCGGAGGAGGGGGGGCGTTCTCCGCCATACAGGGCACGGCCCAGGACGGGGCGGGCAACGTCTACGTGCTCAGTGACACCTGCGTCAGCAAGCTCGGCCCGGATGGCGGATTCCTCGGTTGGGTCGGTACGATCGCGGGCACCATCACCGGCGGACCTTGCGACGGCCTATCCGGCCAGACCCCGCATTGGTGCACCGGGGGGACACCAGAGGCGGGCTACGCCTCGAGTTCGTACTCCCTGGCGTACGATGTGACGGATGGTGTGATCTACGTGGGTGAGCTCGGCCGTGTTCACAAGCTCGACGGGGCGAGCGGAGCGTATCTCGGTTGGGCTGGCGAGGTCGCCGCGACGCCGACCGGCGGCGGATTTGGGTGCACGTCGGCACCGATCGGCAAATTGACGCCGACATGGTGCCTCGGCGGCGCGGCGGCTGATACGAGCACGCACAATGGGTTGGCCGCGTTCGCCATCTCAGCGGACGGCGGTCAGCTGCTCATGGTTGACTCGAACCGCGGTCGGGTAACGCGCCTTGCAGCGCGCAAACAATGACGGCGGCGGGTTGGGCCAATGTTGCGAGTGACGCAAAGAACGATATTCAGGTGAATGAATGTAATCGCGCAGCAGAGTCGGGGCGAAGGAGTGGGAGTGGCGTCATGCGTTGTCCAGCACTTTGGGTCGGCCTATCCGTTTTGATCTCGGCCTCGAGCCAGTCCTGCGCGGAGAAGATTGTTGCCCGCGAGCCAGGAGATGACGCCTTCGGTGGCCTGCTCCGGCTGCCAGAGGGCGGTGTGACCGCAGGATTTGCGGAACTCCATGCTCGGGTAGTTGCCATCTACGCCGTTCCCAGCGCCCCAAACGCTGACCCCGAGGTGATATGGGAGACGGTGTGGCCTGTCGACGCCAGCCTCGTGTGGCCGGTGCACTACGGCGCTTTCGGATACATTCAGGGATGCATTGGAACTGGCCCCGGGGTGCCGACATGCGTGTCAGTCGCGTGGCTCAGTCGCGCGTCCGGCCAGGATCGACCCCTCGCCGGTGACATTTTCGGCTATGCGAGGCTCGTCGAATGTGGGGCCCACGAGCGGTGCGCCGACGTCACCTTGAACTCGTCTTTCGTCGATTGGCAACCACTGATCGACGAGGCCCGCAAGCCTTAGCGCCGAGGTCGCGGCTGGGAGGGTGCTCACCTCCCTGACTGCACATCCTGCGCCGATCGTTCATATCTCGGCGTCCGTCCCGCGGGCGACATCGAGTCTCACGACGTCTCGGCAAGCACGGGCGAGAAGCTAGCTCCAGCGTCCGCGCCGGTCGAGCTTCGACATGCGGCCACCCATCTGCAGACATTTCGCCGCGAAGGACTGCCAATGACGGCGAAATCAGTGCTCATGCCCATGATGGGCGTCGGGCCCATGCGGATGCGCGTGCACACGTTCATCGTGCTTGTGCGTAACCGTCCGGCCATGGATCTCTGCCGCCGCGCTTCGTGATGAGGGATCTTGCCCGCCTCAAACTTGGAGGCAGGTATGCGAACTCAATGGTCGGAGCACGAGGCCCGCGCCGTAATCGGCGCCTGGCGCAGAAGCGGTCAATCGGTCGAGCGATTCGCCGAGGCGCGCGGTTTGGTCCCTCAGCGCATATACTGGTGGCGCAAGAAGTTCGAGAAGCCGGCCAAGACGCAAATGAAGGCCGCCGGCACGCTGGCGCTGCTGCCGGTGCAGGTCACGAATGCCCGGCGTCAATTACATTCACCCCTCAACGACAATTACATCTCCCCATCGTTCTCGCTTCCTGACTACATCTCGTTCGTGGTTGTCGTCGTCGCTGTAGCTGTCGTCGCTCCCTTCATTTTG
>Ga0315268_10006193_pt1 | contig 12747 bp, 10 predicted proteins | sample C1_top_MG_FD_204535 | JGI IMG/M metagenome (GOLD analysis project Ga0315268, IMG submission 204535) | Sediment microbial communities from Yellowstone Lake, YNP, Wyoming, USA - C1_top | ecosystem: Environmental > Aquatic > Freshwater > Lake > Sediment | place: USA: Wyoming | collected 2017-08-01 | reverse complement strand
CCTTTGGTTACAAGATAATTGATGTTCTGCCCGATAACCTTTCGGCGGCTGAGATCGAAGCCGGCCTGCAGTTCCTGGGTCTGGCCGCCATGATCGATCCGCCCCGGGAAGAAGTTAAGGCCGCGGTGGAGCTGTGCCGCAGCGCCGGGATCCGCCCGGTGATGATCACCGGCGACCATCCGGCCACCGCGCTGGCCATTGCCAGGGAACTGGGCATTTACCGCGAGGGAGACCTTACCCTGACCGGCCTGGAGCTGAAGAGGCTGACGGTGGAAGAGCTGGCCGACCGGATAGACCGCATCTCGCTTTTTGCCCGGGTCTCCCCCGAGGACAAGATCAAGATCGTGCAGGCCCTGCAGCAAAGGGGACAGATAGTGGCCATGACCGGAGACGGGGTCAACGACGCCCCGGCCCTTAAGGGGGCCGACATCGGCCTGGCCATGGGCATCACCGGCACCGATGTTTCCAAGGAAGCCTCCGACATGATCCTGCTGGACGACAATTTTGCCACCATCGTGGCCGCGGTGGCCGAGGGCCGGCGGATCTACGACAACATCCGCAAGTTCGTGCGCTACATGCTGGGGACCAATCTGGGAGAAGTGCTGACCATGTTCGGGGGCATCATGCTGAACCTGCCCCTGCCGCTTCTGCCCCTCCAGATACTGTGGATCAACCTGGTGACCGACTCGCTGCCGGCCCTGGCCCTCAGCAACGAACCGGCCGAGCAGGACATCATGCAGCGCCCGCCCAGGCCCCCCAGGGAGAACCTCTTTGCCGGCGGGCTTTGGCAGCAGGTGGTTTTCTCGGGGACGCTGATGGCAACGGGCTGCCTGTGGATGTTCCACTGGGCCATCGGCAAGCACCTGGCCCTGGGCCAATCGGAGCAGCTGTCCCAGACCATCGCCCGGACCATGGTCTTCATGACCATGTCTTTTTACCAGCTGTTCAACGCCCTGGCCATCCGCTCCGACCGGAGGTCGCTGTTTGTCCTTAAGCCTTCCGGAAACCTTTATCTCTATTGGGCGGTCCTGATCACCGGACTGCTGCAGCTGGCCGCGGTCTATGTTCCGTTCCTGCAGCCGGTATTCAAGACGGCCTTTGTCGGCGGGCTTGATCTGGCGGTCTGCCTGGCCGTTTCCTCCTCCATCCTGCTGGCGGTAGAACTGGAGAAGCTCCTTGGACGAAAAAAATAGTTGGGCCCGCTGATTTCTGAGTTTACTTATGGAGCCCCACGGGCATAGCCCGTGGTACCAAACCTTAGGTTACCCCGCCCAGGGCGGGGCTATCCGAATTGTGTAATCGGCGACATCCGCCGAAGCATCTTTTATTTGCGCATTCATCCATGGGCATAGCCCGTGGTGTTCTGCGTAGGCGGATAAAGTGGTCTTCTACAAAGGATGGTAAATCCTGGCGGCTTAAATTATATTTCCTGTCTTCCTGTTTTCCTTATAATGTTTAATGCCTGGGAATGAAAGAACTCTTTAAACTAAAAAAATATCTGGCCCGTTACAAATGGGCTTTACTGGCCGGATTCATCAGCCTTATCGCGGTGGACCTGCTGCAGCTGGCCATTCCGCTGTACATAAAGCATGCGGTGGACGACCTGGCGGCCGGGATAGCTGTCCCTGCCCGGCTGGCCGGCTACGGCCTGTGGATCCTGGGTCTGGCGCTAGCCATTGGCCTGGGACGCTTTTTCTGGCGCTACTTCCTGATCGGCACCGCCCGGAAGGTGGAGCGGCATCTGCGGGACGAGTTCTTTTCCCACCTCTGCACTTTGGACTTCGTCTATTTCGATTCCACCAAAACCGGCGACCTGATGGCCCACGCCACCAACGACATCAACGCGGTGCGGATGGCCCTGGGCTTCGGCTCGGTGATCCTGACCGACATAGTGGTACTGGGCCTGGCCTCTTTGTTTCTGATGTTCAGCCTTTCGCCGCGGTTGGCCCTGTATGCCCTGATCCCCCTGCCCTTTTTAAGCCTGATCGTGGCCCTGTTCGGCCGGATCATCCGCCGCCGGTTCGAAGTGGTCCAAAAATCATTTTCCGGACTGACCGAGGCGGTGCGGGAGAATATCTCGGGCATCAAGGTAGTAAAGCTGTTCGTTCAGGAACATTCGGAAAACGTCAGGTTTGACGCCTCCAGCCGCGATTACCTGGACAAGAACATGAGACTGGTCTGGATCTGGGGCGTTTTCTTCCCTTTGATAACTCTGGTGGCTTCGTTCTCCCAGGGCATCGCCCTGTGGTGGGGCGGGCGGCTGGCTGTTTCCGGACGGATCTCCCTGGGCGACTTCGTGGCCTTTATGGCCTATCTGGGGATACTGATCTGGCCCATGATCGCCATCGGGCGGGCCATCGACATCTTTCAGCGGGGCGCAGCCTCGCAGGGGCGGCTTAACAGGATATTCGAAACCCGGCCCCAGATTCGGGACTTGCCCGGCGCGATAAATTTTAAAACAGCCCAGGGAAGTCTTAAAGTTGAAGGTTTGACCTATTACCACCAGGACCAGTCCCGGCCGGCCCTGCAGGATATCAGTTTTGAGCTTAAGGACCGGAAAATGCTGGGCATCACCGGCACCATCGGTTCGGGTAAAAGCACCTTGGCCCATCTGTTGATGCGGTTGTATGACTACAAACAGGGGCAGATACTTTTAGACGGCCGGGAGATCACCGGTTATACCGTGGACTCATTGAGGGAGCAGTTCGCCTTCGTGCCCCAGGATAGTTTCCTGTTCTCCGACAGCATTGAAGAGAACCTGTCTTTCGGGCGCTGGCCGATGCCTGAGTATGGCAAGCTGGAGCGGGTGGCCCGTCTGGCCGCGGTTCACCAGGAGATACTGGGCCTGCCTAAGGGTTATCAGACCGTGATCGGCGAACGGGGAGTGACCTTGTCCGGCGGTCAAAAGCAGCGGCTGGCCCTGGCCCGGGCCCTGCTGCTGGACAAGCCCATCCTGATACTGGACGACGCCCTGTCGGCGGTGGACGCAGACACCGAGCGCAGGATACTGGACAGTCTGAAGTCCGAACTGGAACAGCGCACCTCCATCGTCATCTCCCACCGCATCTTCGCTATTATGGACGCCGACCTGATCCTGGTGATGGACCAGGGCCGAATAGTGGAACAGGGCCGCCACCAAGAGCTTTTGGACCGCAAAGGCAAATATTTCGAGATGCACCAGTTGCAGCAGTTGGAACGGGAGCTGGAGAAAGCCTGAGCGCGTTAGCCGTTTGTTAATCGTTAATCATAAAAAAGGAACTTAGATGGACAAACCTTTTTGGGAAAAAGCCTATAAAAACATTGAGACCTCGACCTTTGGAAACCCAAGCCTGGAGGTTTATGAAATATCAAACTCGCTGTCAAAAGGTACCAGAATTCTTGATGCCGGATGCGGCGACGGAAGAAACGCCTTGTATCTGGCGGAAAAAGGATTTTCCGTGGACGCCTTTGACATTTCTGCCAACGGCATAGAGAAATTAAATGTCCTCGCCAAACAAAAGAGCATCAAGATCAATGCTTGGGTTCAGGATCTGGCCGAGTATGATTTTAAAAGTCATTACGATCTGATAATTTCCCACGGCGTTTTGCACTTGGTTACAAGGGACACTTGGACCAGGTTTATCCGGGACATGAAATCGCATACCCGGGTGAATGGCGTTAATGTTATCGTGGTTTTTACCGATTCTTTGCCTGTTCCCGGGGATTTAGCTGAACATTTCGTTGGTTTATTTGCTGAAAACGAGATCAAAGATATTTATTCCGATTGGGCAATTGAATATTTTAAGTCGTACGATTTCTACGATACTCACCCCGGCGGGTTAAAGCATCATCATGCAGCCAATAAACTGATCGCCCGGAAACGGTAATATTCCGAAACCGATCATTGTTATTTATTCGGTGCTTACTGCTCATTATCCCAATTATCCAATCCCCAACATCTAATCCCTTACACCCATGCACATTGTCTACATCGCTCTGGGCGGCGGCCTGGGAGCCCTGGCCCGCTACGGCCTTTCCAAATGGGTCCATCTGAACGTCAGCGAGATATTTCCCTGGGGCACGCTGGTGGTGAACCTTACCGGCTGTTTTCTGATCGGCTTCTTCTTTGAGCTGTTCGAGACCTCCGTCATCCCGGCTGACCTGCGAAGCTTCATCACCATCGGGTTCATCGGAGCCTACACCACCTTCTCCACCTACAGCCTGGAATCGGTGAATCTTTTACGCGAGGGCCAGGTGAAATTATTAGTCGCCAACATCCTTTTAAGCACCTTTCTTGGCCTGCTGCTGGTGGCGGCCGGGCTGTACGCCTCCCGCTTTTTGTTGAGAGCGATAAGATAAGATAGGAGAAAATATGAAACTTCCGGAACAAGCGGTGCTGCTGCGGATATTCATCGGCGAAAGCGACAAGCATCAGGGCCGGCCCCTTTACGAACAGATCGTACTCAAGGCCCGGGAGCTTAACCTGGCCGGAGCCACGGTGGTCCGGGGAATCCTGGGCTTCGGGGCCGACAGTCGCCTGCACTCCGCCAAGCTACTGGAGCTTTCCGAGGACCTGCCGGTGATCATCGAGATCGTGGATACTCAGGAAAAGATCGATGCCCTGATGCCGTTCATAGACCAGCAGGTGGCGGAAGGCCTGGTGACGCTGGAGGAGGTTAAGGTGATTAAGTACCGCCATTCCTGACATCTAATATGCCTCGAAAAGGCAGCAATAGCAACAAAATGATCAATATGCTATATCCCATTAAAATATTGTTGTCAAATAAGTACCTGTTTAATAAACGGTATCTATTTTATTTCTTGCTTATTGTTTTGGGAAGGCAATATGGTTTTGCCTTAAAGCCAAACCCTATATATTCTGAAACCCCTCACCAATACTGTTCACTATGTAATGTTATAGTTGAAGATGTAACTTTTATTACCAAAGACGGAATAACACTTACCGGTTGGTTTTTTAAACCAGACACTTGCACATTCAAACGCCCCACCGTAATTGTCGCCGGGCCGGACAAAGGTAATATGGGCGATTTATTGTTTTATACGAATGTTCTGTCAAACAACATTAACGTATTATTGTTTGATTACAGGGGCTTTGGCAAAAGCGGGACCTGGCCCATTGATACCACTGCTTTGATATATCCGGAATTCATAACTGACCTTGAAGCGGCCCTTAAATACGTAAAAACACGCCGGGATGTAGATTCTACCAATCTTGGTTTATTTGGTTTATCAATGGGGACAATACTTTGCGTTGGGGTGGCGGCAAAGCACCCTGAGATAAAAGTTTTGGTGGCAGATGGTATGGTAACCAGCACAACGGACATAATCGCTATTCAAAAGGCAAAAAATAGATTTATTTATGTGCCCGGTGGTTACCCGACAAATTATGAACCCATAAACGCAATAAAAAACACGAAGCATTGCAAAGTGTTCATTGTCGCGGGAGACAAAGATACTAATACCCCCCTATGGATGGCAAAAAAGATATATGAGGTCGCACCAAATAAAGGTGAGTTATGGGTCATTAAGGGGGCGAAACATCTTGAGGGACCTTATGCTGTAGATTATAAAACTTACATAAAGAAAACAAATGATTTTTACTCGGATTTGTTAAGAAAATGGCCTGTTTTCAAATAATATGAGTACGCACGAACAACACGAATTTCACGAAGAAGCGGCCCTGGGCAGCATCTACGACGCCCGGTTGATAAAAAGGCTGTTAGCTTTTTTAAAGCCTTACTGGCTTAAGCTGACCCTTTCGCTGATCGTGCTGCTGGCCGTCACCGGCTTTGAACTGGTGCTGCCCCACATCACCAAGGAGGCCATCGACCGCTACATCACCGTCTCCGGACACAAGGCGGTGCTGGACCGTCCGGTGCCGGGCGTTTTGAGGCTGGCCAGCGATACGGTACTGGTGGACGTCTCCAAACTTTCCTCCGGCGACAGATACCTGATGGCCCGCTGGCAGAAGCAGGGCCTGGCCGATAACACACCCTATTATTACTTTGAGCTCAAGGATTTCCCCCGGCCGGAAACCATTCTTCCCGTTATGGCCGCCCACCCCGGGATCTTTTCCCGCTACGGCGATGTGGTGCTGATCAGACATTCCGACCTGAGACAATTGTCCTCGGACGAAATACTTGCCCTGCGGGCCCGCGACTTTGCCGGGATCAAAAGGATCGGCCTGTTGTTTTTGGGGTTGATCGTGCTGAGCTTCGGTTTAAATTTCTGGCAGGTGTTCCTGGTGATGATGGTCAGTCAGCGCTTTATGCACGACCTGCGCCGCCGGATATTTGCCAAACTCCAACTGCTGGACATGCGCTACTTTGACCGCAACCCGGTGGGCCGGCTGGTGACCCGGGCCACCAATGACGTGGACGCCGTCAACGAGGCCTTCACCTCGGTGTTCTCCATTCTGCTCCGGGATGTTCTTCTGACCCTGGCCATCCTGGGGGTGTTGCTGGCTTACGATATTAAGATGACCCTGGTGGTGCTGGCCCTGCTGCCGTTCATCGCGCTGTGGACGGTGTTTTTCCGGATCCGGGCCCGCAACATTTACCGCCAGATCCGGGTCCGGCTGGCCCGGCTCAACGCCACCCTGCAGGAGAACATCTCCGGGGTCAGGGTGATCCAGATCTTCCGCCGCCAGGCGGAAAGCATCCGCCGCTTCCAGCTGATCAACCAGGATTATTTCAAGTACTCCATGCAGGAGGTTTTGGTGATGTCCTTCTTCCGCCCCCTGGTGGAGGTGATCTCCGGAATCGGCCTGGGACTGATCATCTACTACGGCGGCGGTCAGGTAATCCGTCAGGGCATCTCGCTGGGCGTGTTGGTGGCCTTCATCACCTATCTCAGGATGTTTTTCCGCCCCATCCAGGAACTGACCGAGAGCTACACCGTGCTGCAGTCGGCCATGGCCAGCTCCGAGCGCATCTTCCAGCTGCTGGACGAGCCGGTGACAATTCAGGACATTCCCCCGGCTTCGGAACCGAAGCGGGCCAGGGGCAGGATAGAATTCAAGGATGTCTGTTTTGAATACCTCCCGGGCGAGCCGGTGCTCAAGAACATCACTTTTACCGTGGCCCCCGGCGAAAAGGTGGCCCTGGTGGGTTCCACCGGCAGCGGCAAGACCACCATCATCAACCTGATCTCCCGGCTTTATGACGTAAGCAGCGGCCAGATCCTGCTGGACGGAACGGACATCCAGGAGCTGGGCCTTTCCCGCCTGCGCTCCTCGCTGGGAGTGGTGATGCAGGACGTGTTCCTGTTCTCCGGAGACATCAAGGGCAACATCCGGCTAAACAAGGAACTGTCGGACGAAAAGGTAAGGGAGATCGCCCGCCAGGTCCACGCCGACACCTTCATTGAACGTCTGCCGCAGAAATACGACCAGGAGGTCAAGGAGCGGGGGGTGACCCTTTCTTCCGGGGAGCGCCAGCTGCTGTCCTTTGCCCGGGCCCTGGCCTTTGACCCGCCGGTGCTGGTACTGGACGAGGCCACCGCCAACATCGACTCGGCCACCGAGAAGCTGATCCAGGACGCCCTGGATATTTTGATGCGGGGCCGCACCTCCATAGTCATCGCCCACCGGCTCTCCACCATCAAGCACGTGGACCGGATTTACGTGCTGCACAAGGGACAGATCAAGGAGGTGGGCACCCACCAGGAATTGCTGAAGAAGCGCGGGGTCTATCATAATCTCTACCAGCTGCAGCACGGAAAAGAAATTGAGTAACGGGAGTTTTATTTTATCAGGAAACCAGGAATCCATGAAACTATTTCCCGCCGCCCCTGGTTGACCTGCAATATGAAATATACTCCATCTGTATGGGTCCTTGGATTTAACAGCCTGATTTTTTTGGGAAAGTCCTAAATTTATTCCTGCTTTCCTGGTTTCCTTATAAGTAAAGAAAGGACCATTGATGATTGAACCTCGAAAAGAGATCCTCCGCGTCTGCCGTAAGTTGGACGCCTTGGGCTTCGTGCCCGCCACCGACGGCAACGTCTCGGCCCGGCTGGACGGCAAGAGTATCCTGATCACCCCCTCCATGCTGCCCAAGGGAGAGATAAGGGAATCCCAGCTTTTGGTCACTGACATGGAGGGCCGAGTGCTGCAAGGCCGGGGCCGTCCCTCGTCCGAGATCAGGATGCATCTTTACGCCTATAAGATGCGTCCGGACGTCAAGGCCATCGTTCACGCCCACCCACCCTTTGCCACCGCCTTTGCCGCCGCCGGGCTGGATCTTATAGCTCCTCTGCTGCCGGAGGTGGTTCTGACCGTGGGCCCGGTGCCCCTGGCCCGATATGCCACGCCTTCAACGGAAGCGGTGCCCCGGTCCATTGCACCCCTGATAAAAAAGCACCAGGCCCTGCTTTTAGCCAACCACGGGGTTTTGGCTTTGGGCAATAATTTGAACGAAGCCTTGCAGCGCCTGGAGAGAGTGGAACATCTGGCAAAAGTATCCTTTTTGGCCCGGGCAATCAAAAGGCCGCAGTATTTAAATAAAAAACAGCTTCAAGGCCTGCTTGACTTGTAAATAATTATGTAGTATATTTTCAGATGGATTATAACATCTAACCCAAAAACAATAGAAGGAGCACCGGATGAAACAAGTAAAACTTTACCTGCTCTCGGCCCTGATCATTTTGGCGGCCTTTGGATGCAGCAAGGACACCCCGACTGAAACACCCTCAACGACAACTACCACCGCCGTCACTCAACAAACCTATGCCGCCGGGGTCGGGGAAGACATGGCCGGCACCTGCGACGATGGCATCGGTGATTTCAGCGGTTACCTTTCCGGCTTTTCCAAGAGTAACCTGGACAAGGGCGTATATGACAGCACTTATTGGTGGGGCCCGGATGCCACCGGTTGGTATTACCTATATTGGGATACGACCGGCATCATCTATCCCGACAGCGCCGGCAGCGATACTACCAATTATTCTTGGCTCTGGAAGATCAAATTCAGCCCGACGACCGTAGCCCCCGATACCGTGGAGTGGTACTGGGAATACAGCGACACCTCTGTCGCTTACTTTTTATATCATGGCAAGGTTATGCACGACTACGACGCCTTGCATCTTCAGGGATTCTGGACCTGGGGGATATATACACCTTCGAGCTATGATTATGCCTGGTCGTTCACTTTTGACAGCGTCAGCACAGCCTCCAATGACTACCAAGGGCACTATACCTTCACCTGCAATTACTGGCCCTGCTTTACCGCCACCGGTTACCAGTTGTTAACGCTGACCGGAGACTACCGCTTCAATGTCGACGGCTCCGGCACCGGTACGCTCTATGCCGATGGCACCGAAATAGTGCGTTATGTCTTCTATGCCGTGTCTGCCGACACCAGGGGTTATTATACCTTGCTGGCCGAAAACTGGGCTACCCAGCATAGCTTTGGCTCGAAATAATAGCATGAGCTGAGGTGATGGGAAAAGCGGGAGAGCATCTGCTCTCCCGCTTTTTTGTTCCGCCTGATATCGTCAAGTCAATTCATGCATTACCCTGGCCGGACCAAACTTTCCGCCCGCCCACATAGACCTGCAATATCTCCCGCTGGTCCCACTTGAATATCATATCATACAACAACTCCTCGGAACTTGGATTCTGTATGTCCAACAGCCTGATCACCGAAAAATCTGCCTGCTTGCCCGCCTTCAAACTGCCGATATTTTTGTCCATCCCCAACGTTTTGGCCCCGCCCAATGTGGCCAGATAGAACAGTTGGGCCAAAGGTATGATATTCACGTAATAAGCATCTCGCATCACATCGAACAGGGAGAATGACGGCCCGGCCCCCACATCGCTGCCCAGGGCCAGCCGGGGATACTTTTCCCAATGCTCCAGCGGAAACCTGCCCGAATGCAGGAACAGATTGGAGGACGGACAATGGACCATTGCGCAGCCCCGATTTTGGATCAGCTTACGCTCGGCCGCAGAAAGGTGGATGCCGTGGGCCAAAAGGGTTTTGGCGGTCAACAGGCCGAAACGGTCATAAACCTCGGCGTAATTTTTGATTTTAGGAAAAGCCTTTTTGACCTCGGCCAGTTCCTGCAGGTTCTCCGAGATATGGGCCTGAACGAAAACATCATACTTTTGGGAAAATTCAGCCGCAGACTTCAGTAGCTTTGGACTGCAGGATGGCGCAAACCGGGGATTGACCGAAAAAAACAAACGGCCGGATGCCTTATGATATCTTTCATAAAGCCTCCGGCATTCTTCCATCACGGTTTCAGCGTCTTGCTTAAGTTCTTTGGGCACATTGCGGTCCATCAGGGTATAGCCGATGACAGCTCTGACTCCAGCCCTTTCGGCCTGCTCGAAGGCTGCCCTGACCCCAGTGCTGTAATTGGTATATAACGCCGCGCAGGTGATGCCATTGGACAAAAGCCGGTGGTAAAATTTTTGAGAGACCAGGGCGGCGTGTTTGTGACTGTTGAACTTACGCTCGGCCGGAAAGATGTGGTTCCTTAGCCAGCCTAAAAGAGTATCCCCGCTGCGGCCCCGCACATAGTACTGGGAAAGGTGGGTGTGGCAGTCTATCAGACCGGGGATGATGAAGGCGCCAGGCGTGACCTTTATTTTTGTTAAGCCCAGCAGTGGCGCCTGCTGGCGCTGTCCGCAGTATAGGATATGCCCGTCATCATTGAATATCAGGGCCCCGTCCTTTATAAACCTGCATTTTTGCGGGCTTTCCGGGTTAAGTATCCCGGCATTTATTATATATGTCTTGTTCATGTTGTATCGAACTATTTAATGAAAATATATTATAAAATATCACTCAGTTTTTAATCCATCCACTACCCGGCAATCTTTGATATTGTTCTTACGGAAAACAATGTTATAATCATGAGTGGAATCAATAAATGCCGGCACTTTTACAAAATCCCATTTTGAATGATTTGCTTTAGAGTCATGTAAGGCAACGCTCAGATTGTAATTTCCCTGTTCCGCACTAAAAGCCGAGATCCGGTATTCGCCGTCATCCGGCATTCTGATATAAAGTTGTTTTGATTCCATGCCGCCCTCGCCTTGTGGGTCTTCTATGTATTCGCTGGAATAGTCGGAATATGGGATTTCTGACAATATGGTTCCGGTCACATTATCTTTTCCGGTTCGCCGCCCGCCGGGTCCAGTGATAACGATATCTATTTCGGGCGATAGAACGATAAATATGACGGACAGATCCTCTTTAGACGGCAACTGGATAACCGTGTCCCCGCGTGAACCTGTGGAGGGAATCATTACCCGACGGGGAGTGCTTATGGCGCCCGCTCCGGCGTCTGTTTGTTTTGGTGCGATTTTATTATCGGGCTGTCCGGGACAGCCTTGCAATAATAGCATCGCCGCTACAAAGCAACACAGCATGATCAACGACTGTATTCTTCCTGCCATATAACCCTCCTTTCCCCCGAAGGGGATTGAAATTTTGGTTTTGGCAAGCAAGCCGTTCTACGTCGGTTGTTTGTATTGATATTTTGCGTTTTTACGTCTTGTCCATACGCAATGACGCTTAATGCGCCTATCGAATTTGCATCAATCTGCAAAAACTGCGGACGGGTATTAAAAATGCTTTTCAAGCCAGCATTTTTTCAAACTCGGTCTCGCCAATCACTCTCACCCCCAGCGTCCTGGCCTTGTCGTACTTGGAGCCAGGCTCGCTGCCGGCCAGCACCATTGAGGTCTTCTTGGATACCGAGGCTGTCACCTGCCCGCCCCGGCTGACGATCAGCTCGGTGGCCTGCTCCCGGGTGTAGTTCTGCAACGATCCCGTTAAGACCACGGTCATCCCGGCAAAGGTCTGGGGGACCTCGGTTTCTGCTGACGACTCCAGGTTGACCCCGGCTTTCTTGAGTTTTTCCAAAACCTGCCGGTTCTTCTTATTAGCAAAGAAATTCTCCACCGAACTTCCCACCGCGCCGCCCAGCCCGTAGATCTTGGAGATGTCCTCGCAGGTGGCTTTCTGCAGATCATCCAACGACCGGTATCTCTGGGCCAGCAGCCTGGCCGCCTGGGCGCCCACATTGTCAATTCCCAAAGCCATTACCACCTTCCAAAAGAGATTGCTTTTGCTCTTTTCGATACCATCCAATAGGTTCTCGGCCGACTTCTTTCCCATTCGTTCAAGCTTTATCAATTGCTCGCCCCGGAGGGAATAAATGTCCCCATAATCCTTTATCAGCCCGCCGTTGACCAGCGTTTCCACCATGGCCGTGCCCAGGCCATCTATGTCCATGGCCCCGCGCGAGGCAAAATGCTCGATCCGCCCTTTAACCTGGGCCGGGCAGGAGACATTGAGACAGCGCCAGGCCGCTTCCTCAGAACTGCGGGTGAGCGGTTCGCCGCAGGAGGGACAATTCTTCGGCATCTTCACCGGTTTTGCCTGGGGCGGGCGTTTTTCCAGAACCACTTTGATTATCTGGGGAATGATCTCCCCGGCCTTTTCCACAAAGACCGTGTCCCCGTAGTGAATGTCCTTTTTCACCAGCTCGTCCTCGTTGTGCATTGAGGCCCGGGCCACGGTGGAGCCGGAAAGCAGCACCGGTTCAAGGATGGCCACCGGGGTCACCACCCCGGTGCGGCCCACGCTGAACTCCACATCCTTGAGCACTGTGGTGGCCTGCCGGGCCGGGAACTTGTAGGCCATGGCCCAGCGGGGGCTGTGGGCGGTGGCGCTTAGGGCTTTCTGCTGGGCAAAGGAATTGACCTTGATCACCATGCCGTCGGTCTCGTAA
>Ga0315268_10006192_pt1 | contig 12748 bp, 9 predicted proteins | sample C1_top_MG_FD_204535 | JGI IMG/M metagenome (GOLD analysis project Ga0315268, IMG submission 204535) | Sediment microbial communities from Yellowstone Lake, YNP, Wyoming, USA - C1_top | ecosystem: Environmental > Aquatic > Freshwater > Lake > Sediment | place: USA: Wyoming | collected 2017-08-01 | reverse complement strand
AGACCCAGAAAATCTGAATGGATCGGATAACCTGTGTCCTGAAAACTCTTGAAATGGAAAAGAGAATGGTGTTCTAATCTTATTGGGAGCTTGTGAGGCGCAAACGACCTCAGGCTGCCTGGCTGATTTAGAGTGTCTGGCTGCGAGAGCTGAATCCATCCCAATAGGTGGCACCCTCCAAGGATACTTCTGACCCACCTCTTTAGTTAATGTTATTATTTTTCCAAAATAATATATGACCAACGTCGCTTCTATGTACTCTCAAATAAAATTTTACCCTCTGGTAAATATAACTCAATATCACCAGCAACTACGGTATAATTGAAAAAAGTGATATTCCTTCATTAATTTGGAAAACGAACAGCCATAATTCTTACATCATTCTTAAATGGGCAGATAATGCAAAATATAGTTGTAATAATTCCAGCTTATAATGAAGAAAAAACAATATCTGAGATTGTCAACAGAATTATTAAATTAAAGAATGAAATTAATAATTATTCGGTTGTGGTTATAGACGATGGATCAACGGACCGTACCAGCGAGTTAGGTAGAAATTCTGGTGCGGTAGTTGTTCGGCATGAAAGAAATAGTGGGGTTGGAAAATCTGTCCAAGATGGAATTCGATTCGCATTAGAAAATAATGCCGATATTGCTATCATTATAGACGCGGATATGCAATATGACCCAGATGATATTAATATTCTGATTGAACCCATTCTTGAAGGAAGAGCCGACTTCGTTACCGCAAATCGATTTATCGATTCCGAAGGAAATGTAAATTACCCGACCAGAATGCCAAAAATAAAATATTGGGGAAACAAACAAATGGCTAAGTTGGTAAACCGACTTGCCGGCACCGCCCTCGGCGATGTTTCGAGTGGATTTAGGGCATTGAATAGAGAGGCGCTGCTGAATTTAAACTTAAGCGGGAATTTTACTTACACCCACGAAATGATTTTAGATCTATCGGTGAAAGAATTAAGGCTTGCATCTGTTCCAATGAAGGTTCGATATTTTGCAGAAAGAAAGAGTCGGGTTGCTGGAAACTTAGCACATTATGGGTTTCAAGCTTTAAGAATAATATTCAAGGAATTTAAAGATTACAAACCATTTAGGTTTTTTGGAAGTCTGTCCTTGATTCCGCTAGTCTTAGGTTTTATCTCCTTGATTTTTATGGCGATTGTATATTTAATAACCGGGGGATTTTCTCCGTTCAAATTCATTGGATTCATTGGGATATATCTTTTTTCCCTCGGAATAATTTTAATAATTGTTGGGTTTCTCGCCGATATTCTTGTTGGAATACGCAGAACCCAAGAGAAAATATTGTATTACCAAAAGAAACAAAATTATAGCAGCAATAATTGATTTACAAAATCAGGTTTATCCGTAAAGAAATTGCGATTTATTTCCTTTCTATAAGATGAAGAAAGTAATATTTGCCGGGTTGTCACTTTGCCTGGGTGGGCTAGGCACAATTTCAATATTGCTTCATTTGGGTATTGCTCAGAATTTCAATTTATTCGGGAAAATTGTACTTCTATTATTCGGAGTTGTACCATTATCAGTATTTTTGTTTACATCCATAAATATTATTATTAGTAATTTGGCAGTGAACAGATTGATAGTATCCATTGTTGTTACTTGGATTTCGCTATTATTAATCTCTTCGATTTACACCCTCCCAGACCCTGTTAAACACCACATTATTACCATTGCCTCAAGTAGTCAGGTTGGACCGACAAAATCTTTTTCATTTGAGATTAGAAGAATAGAAATCAGGAATCAGATCACAAAGCAACTATCTCCTGATAGTTTTAAAGCCCTAGGTAATAAATATCCGGGTGAAGTTTATCAATATAGCCCGGGAACCGCTTTATCTCTAAGTTTACAATACTCAGGAAGTCTAGTGGTATTTCCTGATTCCAATTATTGTCCCAATATAGTGGTTATCACTTCAGATGGGAAAACAAAACAACAAGATCTTTGTCTTGTCAACAAAGAATCAGGTTTAATTCTTAGCAATTCTGAAAGTGGAACTATCCCGCCAAGGTGGATATTTCTATATAGGGTTATAAAGGTAATTGATTTTACTTTGTTAGCATATGGAATATTTGCATTAATCTCAATATTCGAGTTGTTATTAATATTAATTATTCAAAAAAAACCTTATCACATAATTGCCGATTCTTCACCAACTCAATTTCCAAGGATATTCATCAATAGCGCATTCTTGTTTGCTTTTATGATTTTTTTTATCCTGATAACGAATTTTGTTTGGGTTCCTGGGTATTTACCTGTATTAATGATATTGTTTTTAGATTTGTTTTTTAGACTTTCCCCAAAACAATACTTTTCCAGTAGTTTGTTTGCAGTATTTTTTTCAATAATCTTTATTGCCGGTGCTTTAATAAATATTATTGGAGGAAAGTTTTATGAAGAATTTGATACTATCGGAATGGCTTGGCCGACCAATCTTGAAGAATACTCCTTCAGTGCAATTGTAAATAGGATATATAAATCCTCCTTAGATGTTGTTATGTTCGGGTACGACAATATCTTATTTAATCGAGAATTATTGATATCGGATCAGACATTAGAATACCTAGGATTTCCGGATGAGAAATTAATTAAAAGGGTAGGAATCAAAGGGGTTAAATTTCTTCAAACGGATCCATTTATATCTAACACTTTATTTAATTGTTTTCAAAGCCTTATTCATAAAACATGGACGGATTCAAACGGAAATGGATATTTGTTAGTGGATCAGAAATATTATTCTGTGGATGATCCTGTAAGATTAGCACAATATCAGAACTATTTTCTCCTGGTACCCGATTCGTTATTCAATGACACGGAAATTTGCAAATGATTGAACAAATCGCGTTTCTTTTTTTAATTTATCTATCCGGTCTAATTATTGCTCTTATCATTAAAAATAGCCAGCCGCTCGGTTTCGTTTTAACCTCCGCAATTTTTTGGGGAGCACTTAATTGGGTGATAATAAATATTTTCATTGCTTTGATAATAAAAAAACTAGATATGACTTTATACCTAATAATTGTAGGAATTCAAATTACATTTATGTCTATTTGGATTATTAAAAGAAATAAACCCATTAAAAAACGAGCTGTTACCTCAATAATTATTTTTTCATTAATTGTCCTTTCATTGGAATTATTTTTTTCTGAATATAACTTTACCAATATAACCCCTGACTCGTTGTATGTATTAAAAATGTCCCAAGTGATTGCGAAGACCGGGTTTACAAACTTAAGATGGGATTCAATGGCGTCGTTTGGCTATTTTATCGGAATGATGCAAGCAGCAGCTAAATTAATAAATGTAGATTATTTATATATTCTTCAGCCAATGTTTTCAATGAGTTTCATTTTCTTGTTTGGATATATTCTCTATGAGCTATCGGAAGATTATGGTTCAACCTTAGTCCGAGTTTTGTTTTCATTCGCTGCAACCCTGTTTCTCTTTAGCAGCACGATCATGCGCTTCGAATTTTCCTACATTCATTCTAATTTGATCACAGCCATTTTTCTATTTTTATTAATAATTTGTTATATTTTTTGGGAGAAGACAACGGATCAAAGTTGGTTAATTTATGCAATACTATCAGGTCTTGGATTTAGCTTAACAAGAACAGAAAACCCGATAACATTATTGATATTTGTGACACTCTTCCTCGGAATATCCCGGTCAAAATATGCTCAACGCGTACGATACATAGCACCAATGATCGGATTGGTTGCTTTTTTTGAGGCAATATTACTTTTCATCGATTCTCCACATGTGAAGGAAATGATAAATCCTTCAATGGTTTTCGTGTTTGTAGTTTTGCTTTCATTCTATCTGGTTTTCTTGTTGATCAGTAAATTTGATATTATTGAAAAATGGATTTTCCCTCATCTTCATAAAATCCTTACATTTTTCTCTTTGACTGTATTATTTTGCGCAATCGTAATAAAGACAAATCATATGGTTGTCAGTTCCATCACACTTTTTTCGTCTGCAGTTCTACAAGGCGGATGGACAACATGTTGGCTAATTGTAATTCCATTATTGGCAATTTTTAGTTTCCGAAAGGCAAACACAGACCCTTCATTTACGTTATTACAGTTTGGAATACCGCTTTATTTTATTGCTATATTGATAATGAGCTTCATAGATGGACATCCCTATACAAATCCTCGTTGGTCCAGTAGTCCGAATAGGATGTTTACACAAATTCTTCCACTGGGGCTCTTGTTAATTACATTGACTCTCGGGAAGATTAAACCCAAAAATATTTCTTAAGAAATTAAAAGGTTCAGTGACAGTTTTTAATGACTGGATTATTAATAACCTTAATGGGAGCATCTAAGGAGAGAAATAATGCGAGTATTATTTATTGCTAGAACATATCCTCCATTGATCGGAGGCATGGAACAATTTGCAAGCGATTTTTACACGAATTTAAAGCTTCTTACTGACCTTGAATTGGTTGCAAATAAAAACGGCAAAAAAACGTTCTTATTTTTTATAATTCGGCTATTTTTTTATTTACTAAAAAATGCAAGAAAGTTTGAGATTATACATTTTAGCGATGCGACTCTTGCTCCGTTTTTCCCTTTGGTTAAAATAATTTCCACTGCTAAAGTTACTGTGACTGTCTATGGATTAGATATTGTTTATAAGAAGTTTGGTTATCAATTATGGACCCCTTTCTTCCTTGGTTTTGCAGATAAAATATTCCCCATCAGCCAATATACAATGGAAAAATGCAGGGAAATCAGAATTCCTGCTGAAAAACTAAGCGTGATACTAATCGGTTTGGACATATCAAAGATACCCGAATGTAAGGATGCAAATAGAAACCTTCTATTATCTAAAATTGGAACTGATCTGGCAAATAAAACCATCTTATTGACAATCGGGAGACTAATTAGAAGGAAAGGCCACATTTGGTTCATTAAAAACGTTTTTTCAAAATTACCCGATAATTTTGTTTATATTATTGCCGGAACAGGCTCTCAATCTGAGGAAATCGCCAAGACCATCAAGGATTTTGATTTAGTAGGTAGAGTTTTCATGTTGGGGTTTATTTCAGATGAAGAAAAAGCCTGTCTTTATCAAATCGCCAATATCTTTATTATGCCTAATGTTTTTGAAAAGAATGATCAAGAAGGATTTGGAATTGTAATCATTGAAGCGGGAAGTTATGGTTTACCTGTGATAGCCACTAAAATTGAAGGAATTGTTGACGCGGTTATTGACGGGTCAACGGGTTATCTGGTTAACGAAAAAGATGTCCAAGGATTTCTCGATGCAATAATGAATATTAATCTTGAACGAAATTCAATTATTTCAGTTGTGACAGAAAAGTTTGATTGGAAAACAACCGCTAATTCATATTTTGAGGAATTTAAGAAATTATCCAAGATTGGCAATTATTAAAAAAAACCATGAATAATACAAAGCATAACAAAATTATTAAATATGGAAGCATCTTTTTTTCTATAGTGATTTTAATATTAATAATTTGGTTCCTAAAAAGAAACGAGTCGGTGTTCTTAAATCTTAAGAATCTGCAAATATCTGATATTCTTTTAATATCTTTAATCCAACCCATAACAATAGCAATCACAGCTCTTATTAATTTTTTAATCATTGAAGAAATGGGGTATCCCATCGCTTATAAAGACAATTTGCTTCTACAGTTTGTAAATAATTTATTGAATAACCTAATTTCTGAAGGAGGGGCAGTCTACAGGGGAGCTTATCTGAAAACGATGTACTCTTTTTCAATCTCCAATTTTTTTGCTTCGATTGGAGGAGCTTATATTATTACATTACTGGTTAATTCAATAATTGGATTATTATTCTCCTCAATTATTTATCTTAATACTAAAGTAATAAATGTTTATTTAGTTTTATTGTTTCTATTTACAATGATTGCGACTCTTTTCTTAATCATTTTTACTCCTAAATTTAATAGAAATGGTTGGCTTTATGATAGATTAAACCAAATCTTACAAGGTTGGAATAAAATTAAAGGGAAACCCAAATTAATTCTGACTATAATTGGTTTGACATTATCGATTTCCCTGCTTCAATCTGTTACGATCTTTATCGCTTATCGAGGGTTAAATACTAATATAGGTTTTGTAAACACGATTTATTATAGTTCGCTATCATCACTAGCGAATTTCGTAAATATTACTCCTGGGGGCTTGGGAATTACTGAAGGGTTCCTGGTATTTTCTTACAGGGTAATAGATCTACCAATAGCAGTAATCCTACTTGGAGCGCTATTGATTAGATCCATCAATCTGATAATTTCTATAATTCTTGGATACATTAGTTATTTGTTTTTACAGATAAAATTACATAAAAACCTGAAAAGCAATTGATGCATCCTGGTTCTTCACATTAATAAACAACTTGTTTGTACAAATCTTTGACTCGCTAAGGAAAATTCGTGAATATTTATAAATTACTTAATGTCTAAGATTTCTACATCATAAAACATGATATTGTAAAGTAAAAGATGAAAAGGTGAAATTTTATGCTGATACTATCTATTATTCTATATCTGATACTCTCATACGCAATAACATTAAGAATAAATAAATTTGTTTTCCTGTCGGATTGGGCAATTAACTTCTTCCTGACAACGATTGGACTTAACATAATAATTGTTGAACTTCTTCATTTTTTCAAATCCCTTAATAATCCAATCCTTTTTCTAATAATTCAAGGCACATTAATTTCAATACTTATCATAGTTATTATCGATCCACGGAATTTGGTTTTTAAGGAAAAAATATCCCGTTTAAATATAAAGTTCCAAAATTTGGGAATTACTGAAGTTATTTTACACGGAATAATCTTCTCTATTTTAATCTTCGTAATTTATGTTGGTCTTCAAAGTCCAATCAATAATTCTGATTCGCTTTCCACGCACCTGGTTCGGATTTTTTATTGGATCCAACACAATTCACTTGAGAGTTGGACCGCAATAGTTGACACACAAATTTCCTACCCGATAAATATTTCCATTCAAGGATTATGGATTTTTCTACTCACAAATTCCGAAATTAATTTTTTTCTAATTCCGTTTTTAGGACTGGTTATAGGATTAATATTAATCTATAAAATCTCAATTATTCTTGGAGCTAATCTTCCAGGTGCCTTGACTGCATGTCTGATCACCTTGAGTTTTCCAGTCGTTCTTCTACAAACATATTCTTTTCAAGGTGATGTTTTTATTGCAACTTTGGCATTATGTGCGCTTTACTACCTATTATTGTTTATGAAGAATAATTCTCACACATCTTTGTATACATCCATATTCGTAATGTCAATTGGTATTGGAGCAAAACAAACTATATTCTTGTTCGCACCCCTTTTCGGTTTTGTGATCATCGTTTTAGTACTCAAGAAGAAAATTGCACCCCATTTGTTGTTAAATATTATATTTCTTTTTATAATCTCATTTCTTCTATTTTCTTCATTTAAATTCATTCAAGAATCGCAAGAGACTCAAGTTCCAAATCCTGAAATGGTAGATTCATCTTTTTTTAATAACCTGATTACCATAAATCAAAAACCTATAAGGGGTTATTTGACAAATGGTCTTCGTTATTTTTATCAAGCTGTTGATCTATATGGCGTCACAGGGCAACTCAAACTAAATCTTCAAGAAACAAAAAATGTCCTGTTTCGGAAACTTGCGAATAAATTATCAATAGACCTTGAATCGAATGAATTCTTGAATAAACCCAATACCCCATTTTCATATTCAATGAATTTACCGATCAATGAAGATGCTGCTTGGTTTGGAATATTGAGCATCCCCATAATTCTTATTGCGATATGCATAACTTGCCTAAAAAAAGACAAATTTAGAATATATTACCTTATTTTTTCGTTACTACTTCTTGCGCTATTTATTTTTGGTCAAGTGATTCTAAAATCGGGAGGTTGGGGTCCTTATAGAGGGCGGCATATGATCATTGCAGTTCTAGTATTGATGCCCCTTGTTTCATTCGTTATCCCAAAAAAGCGTTTGACAGGAAGTGTGTTCACAGCAGTTTTAGTTATTGCTTCAGTTTACCTATCCATTTCCATTCTGACCTTTAACGACTCAAGACCATTAATTGTTGAAATTGATTTGGTAAGGTTTCGAGAAAATTACGTGAATCAAATTGAAGTAACAAATATATTTAATAGTCAATATCGTATAAGACTTTATAAAATTTGTAATGATCTAATCAAAACAGTGCCAACTCGGGTGCCTATTATCCGAAGCGCATATTATGAAGCGTTATATTTTCAAAATTCTTTTTATATAAGGGATGTCGAGTTTGTAAATCACAATATTAGTGAACACCGACCTATTTTTCTTTATATAAATAAATCTCTATTGGAATATTCTCTTTTTGGCAGGAATAAGACTCGAGCATTGTATCCTGTTCGTAATTTGAGTGATGTCGAAAGTAATTCTTATATTCTTGTTTCAAAAAACCTTATTCATGGAAATGAGGGTTTCAATTTTGTAGCTGAAAATGAAAATTATGTAATCCTTTTTAAACAATAGATAAACAAACCCAGAATTTCGATTTCGTCTATTGGCTATATGCTGATTTTACCCGGTTCGACGTAGTACAAGGCGTCTCCAATGCGGGGAAAGTATCTGAGCGTGTCCTGCGCCTGGATGGAGTTGAGGTCGGAGGAGTTGCAGCAATTGAAGGGTTGGAAGGAATCGTATTGGAGCATGGTCTCCTCCCATCGAAGTTGAGACCTATACACCAAGAGTAAAATAAACCTCAGTTAAATCTGAATGGATCGCATAATCTCTAAACTGAATCCACTTTTTATAGAAAAGAGAAAGGTATTCTAATCTTATTGGGAACTTGTGAGGTGCAAACGACCTCAAGCTGCCTGGCTGATGTAGAGTGTCTGACTGCGCGAACTGAATCCAGCCCAATAGGTGGCACCCTCCACCTTGAACTCATTCATCATGACCGTTCTTCCAACATCGTCAATTGTTTCCACGAACATCGTTTTTCGGTCCTGGATGCGCGTGACCTTGATGCCACCATAGTCCACTTCTCTTTTGTGGTTGAACTGCTCCACAATTTTCAACATCTGATCACTTGTCATAAGACCTCTATGTTCGCCAATCTTGATATGGAGCCCTAAAGGATGAAGCGGAGCCAATATTTTGGGCAGATTTTTTCAGCCAGTCTGAAATGATTCTGATAACCGACATGCGATCGTCGATCCACATTGCGCTTCAGCGAAAATCCCCGTTTCGCATTATTGTAATTAAGCATAGATTCTCACCAAATTCATCTATTCTGTATGCATCATATCAGTAAACGACCCAACGTGCGGGAGATAAATAGGGCAATCATTAAAAGGATGGATCTGCCAAGAATGAAATTAATGGAAACTATAAAATGGGTAATAAAGAGTTATTACTGTTCGAAAACATTCTATTAATTCTTGAAGCTCCAGTAACTTATTATTCAAAACTGGATATCGAACGATCACCCTTTATTTATTATTTCTTTTATAATGATATGTGGAAAGATAATCTGGATCCTTTTTTTGTAGGATCGATCTTAATTTAAAAATTCATTGTTCCTTTTTAATTAAAATCCATGAAAAAGAGGGCTTTAATAGAGGTAATTTAAGGTAATTATGTTCCTTTATTTCGTTTCCGTCCTATTCCTGATCCTATTCCTTTTATTGACCATGAATATATTTAAGGACTTTCAGATCACCGAAAAAATATTCGGTGTTTTTCTTATTAGTTGCGGCTACCTTGTATTTATACTTGAATTGGCAGGCTTATTTAATGGGCTTAATAAACCGATTCTTATTTTGTTCCTTCAAGCCCTGATTCTTTTGACGACTGGTTTATTAAATCTTAAATTTGGATTTGGACTACCTACCATATCTGTCCATAAATTTCAGACAAAAATTCACAAAATACCTGATCTGATCCGGCGAAACATCGGAGTTACTTTATTTTTTTGTTTGATACTCACCGTTTACATCTTCCTGGCTTATCTACAAGTCAGGTTCCCCCAGAACACAACGGACAGTTTGCTTAACCACTTATCCAGGGTTGGGCATTGGCTCCAACAAGGATCCCTAAAGCCATTCAATAGTTTTAATAATATCGGCAATAGTTATCCAATTATTAATAGCCTATTAATGTTCTGGTCTATCGTATTCTTGCGGTCCGATAAACTTGTTGGTTATGTCCAATTTACAGCTGCCATTATGGTCGCTATTTCAATTTATGCAATTGGAAAAGAATTAGGTTTTCCAAAGAAATCTAGTTTTCTTGCAGGTCTATTTTTCTTAACTTTCCCAATAGTTTTATTTGAGTCGATCACTGCACAAAACGATCTCACTGCTTCCAGTTTTCTGATTATCGCGTTTTATTTCCTGATTCGTTGTATCCATAAACCAGATATAAAGTATCTGGTATTGTCAATATTGAGTATTTCTTTATCAGTTGGAACGAAACAATACGCATTTTTTGCAATCCCAGGGTATATCGCCCTTTTTGTTTTTTTGCTTAGAAAATTGAGAGCGGGAGTTAAATATATTTGGTTTAAAAGTTCGATATTTGCAATCTGTTTTATCGTTGTCTTCAGTTCTTATTCGTATTTTCAGAATTGGATCTTTTACGGCAATCCAATTGGTGAAAAAAACTCCATTATTTCAAGTATTGAGAAACCACATTTTAGTGACCTAATGAAGAATATCACCATAAATTCATTGCGCTTGTCATATCAATTCCTAAGTTGCGAAGGATTTCCACCGATTGTTGAAACAGGTTGTGTAAATACTAAAGCGAAACTTTTAAAACCCATTTTAACAACTTCCAGGTTAAATCTCGAGAGCGATGAATTCTTGCTTGATAAGAATGAGCCATTTCGACTTGACACCAAGTATGGACTAAATGAAGAATCGGCATGGTATGGCATAGTAGGATTCCTATTGATCTTTCTTGCTGTTGCATATGGTTCCATCTCGTTCATTAAGAAAAGGAATATTGAAGGGCTAATTCTGATCGCATCTTCCTTCGTCTTCTTGATTTTGGTTTCGTTATTAAAAATAATCTGGGCTCCATATGTAGGTAGATATTTAATTTTTTCCGTTGTTATCACTCTACATCTCTCGGCAGGGTTTCTGAATGATAAAGGGATTATTAATAAAATTTTCCTTTGGTCAATTGGTTTAATTACTGTGTTCATAATGATCTATTCTGTGCTGAATAATGATTCCCGTCCGATCATCAGCCAATATCAATTTTTAAAATTACAAAGATGGGGTAAAGACCATTCGTTATTAATACAAAAAATCGCGTATAAATTAACCCCTCTCGTTAGGAACGATCTGGATCTTGTGGATTTTTGGAGCGCTTCAGATGCATACATTGAAACTTTTGGTAATCAAGAATATCTAAGCCCATTGGAATTGGTTGAGAGTAATGTTATTGGAGATTCGACCCTGGGGATTTTAAACCCGGCTGGTTATTCATTTCCAGATTATTTATTCTTTGGCGATTCATTCAACAGAAAATTGGCCATTTTCACAAGCCCGGAAGAAATTCAAGACGATCATCCAAGAATTGATTTCTTATTAACCTCACCGGATTTCAACAAATATGAATTCCCGGGATACCAATTGATCGGGGAAAAATATAACTGGCGCTTATTTCAAAATACGAATGGTAATTAAGTTAAAGCAAACCTCATTATTGCCAGGGGATTTCCCTCCAGGTTGTGAGCCAAAATTACTTTTTATTACCATCCAACGGTCGGATCCAAACCATACCATTGTGGGGTTTTTCCTGAGATCATCTCCAATCACCATGAGGAATTGACCATTTTATAATCTTGAAATAGGACGATCAGGTTGGATTATTGGAAAAATCAAGGAAGTGTTTGTATTTGGGGTGAGCGCAAGAGGACAATGCGCGACAGAACCAAAGAAAAAAGAGCGAACAGAACCATGGCAAAACCCAACCCCAATTTTTCTCCCAGGAAGCCGATCAATAGATTCCCGAATGGGGCAAATCCAAAAAATGTCAGGGTGTAAAGACCCATCACCCGACCGCGATAGGCATCCTCCACGCGAGTTTGCAGAAGCGTGTTAATGGTGACAAACTGCAACATGAAACCCAAACCCAATCCATACGCCAGTAAAAGAGAGATCGGCAGGAAGTTAACAAATGAAAAGCAAATAAGGATCAAAGGAAAAGCAATATTGGTCAGAACCAGCAACTTACCCCGCTTGCCGTGACTGAAGCGGTGAGCCAGAATGAAGGCTCCGGTGACTGCGCCAAATCCGGTGGCGGTGTTGATCCATCCAAAGGCAAGGGCTCCCTGGTGAAGAACCTTCTCCACGAATGCGGGCAGCAGGGTGGAATAAGTCGTTCCAAATACGCTAAATACTAGAGAGAGCATGATCAATGCGGACATCTCGCGGTTCTTCGCTGTATACCGCAAACCGCCTACCAATTGATTCAAGGGAGAAGAAAGATGGTGTTCGGGTTGATAAGGGGGTAGTTTCATGAACAGCAACCCGGCAATGACGGCCAGAAAGGAAATTCCATTCAAGGTGAAACACCAGGCAGCACCGATCACCACCAGCAATATACCTGCCAGGGCAGGACCCAGAATGCGGGCACTATTGAACATGATCGAGGTCAGGGCGATCGCAT
>Ga0315268_10006191_pt1 | contig 12748 bp, 15 predicted proteins | sample C1_top_MG_FD_204535 | JGI IMG/M metagenome (GOLD analysis project Ga0315268, IMG submission 204535) | Sediment microbial communities from Yellowstone Lake, YNP, Wyoming, USA - C1_top | ecosystem: Environmental > Aquatic > Freshwater > Lake > Sediment | place: USA: Wyoming | collected 2017-08-01 | reverse complement strand
GCTGGGCGAGGGCAGATTTTGCTGGTTTTGCAGGTCAATAGTCGTTCTATTGACCAAAAAAGCGGTGAAATATGGACCGCCCAGGCGGATTTGCAGACGATTTCCTTTAAGTCCGACAGGCTGCTAGTGTAGTGCTTCATTCTGTTTGGAACTTAAGCCGCAGAGCGCTGCAAGCGGGTTTCCCTCACCCCAACCCTCCCTCATCCCAACCTTCTCCCGGAGGGAGAAGGAGCAAACGCAAGGGGCGCTTGTTAGATCGGAGGGGCTTTAAACTCCCTTCTCCTTTATGCCCTTTAGGGTGCTCCGGGAGAAGGGCTGGGGATGAGGGAGGTGCGTCCAGTGATGCATGTGTCGCAATTTACGAAGCACTACACTAGGCACGAGAAATCTCCTAATGCCGCCCGGTGCTGCCAAATCCACCGGCACCCCGCTCGCTTTCCTCGAAGTCTTCCACCACCTTGAAATCGGCATGGATCACCGGCACGATCACCATCTGTGCAATGCGTTCCAGCGGGTTGAGGATGAAAGGAGTCTGGCCCCGGTTCCAGCAGGAAACGAAGAGCTGGCCCTGGTAGTCGGAGTCGATCAGGCCGACCAGATTGCCGAGCACGATGCCGTGTTTGTGGCCCAGGCCTGAGCGCGGCAGTATCATCGCCGCCATGCCGGGGTCGCGCAGGTGGATGGCGATGCCGGTGGGGATCAGTTCGGTGTGGCCGGGGTGGATGGTCATGACGTGCTCGATGCAGGCCCTGAGGTCGAGGCCCGCCGCGCCGGGGGTGGCATAGCTGGGGGGGTGCTGCTTGAGCCGGTCGTCGAGGATTTTGACGTCGACGGTTTTCAGGATTTTTTTCATCAACCTTTTCCCTTCTGGTAAAGCTTGGCGATACGCTCGATCAACTGGCGGGCCAGCACGATTTTTGGCGCACGCGGCAGCGGATGGGCGCCGTCGTCGTCGAACAGGATCAGCTCGTTGTCTTCGTGGCCGATGGCATCCTGCACCAGGTTGGCGGCCAATAACGGTAAATTTTTCCGGCGCCGCTTGGTTTCGGCGAATTCGTAGAGGTTCTCGCTTTCCGCGGCGAAGCCGACGCAGAACGGCGGGTTGGGCAGGTTCATCACGTTGGCCACGATGTCCGGGTTGGGGGCCAGTTCGAGGGTGAAGATGTGGGCGTCTTTCTTGATCTTCTGCTCGCTCGGGTTGAGCACGTAATAGTCGGCCACCGCGGCAACGCTGATGAAAATGTCGCAGCCGGGGATTTCATTGTTGACCGCTTCGAGCATCTCCTGAGCGCTGGTGACGGAGAGGGTTTTGGCCGCCGCGGGCGGGGTCAGGCAGGTCGGGCCGCTGATCAGCGTGACTTCGGCGCCGGCTTCGATGGCGGCACGGGCGACGGCGTAGCCCATCCTGCCCGAGCTCAGGTTGGTGATGCCGCGCACCGCGTCGATCGCTTCGAAGGTCGGCCCGGCGGTGACCAGTACGCGTTGCCCTTGCAGCAGCTTGGGATGCCAGAAAGATTCGATGTCCTCGACCAGGGTTTCCGGTTCCACCATCCGCCCCATGCCGGTTTCGCCGCAGGCCTGGGGGCCGCTCGCCGGGCCGAGGATAATGACGCCGTCGCGCTTCAGTTGGGTGACGTTGCGCTGGGTGGCGGGGTTGTCCCACATCTCGCGGTTCATCGCCGGCGCCACCAGCATCGGGCAGGCGCGTGCCAGGCAAAGGGCGGAAAGCAGGTCGTCGGCTGCGCCGTGCGCGAGCTTGGCGAGAAAGTCGGCGCTGGCCGGGGCGATGAGCACGGCGTCGGCACCGCGCGTGACCTCGATATGGGCCATGCCGCTGGCGGCTGGGCCGTCCCACAAATCAGTCAGCACCGGCTTGCCGGAAAGCGCCTGGAAGGTGGCCGGGGCGACGAAGTGGCGCGCGGCTTTGGTCATGACCACCTGCACTTCGATGTCATTCTTCACCAGCAGGCGCGTCAGTTCCGCCGCCTTGTAGGCGGCAATGCCGCCGGTGACGCCGAGAACTAGCCGTTTTTTCGCATAATCAGTCATAATCCAATCATTCTACTAAATTAAATATGTCATGGCGATTACCGATTGGCCCGAAGACGAACGACCCCGAGAGAAGCTGCTCAAGAAGGGCGCTGCCAGCCTGTCGGAGGCGGAGCTGCTGGCGATTTTCCTGCGCACCGGCATGGCCGGCAAAAGCGCGGTAGACCTGGCGCGCGAACTGCTCGGACGCTTTGGCAGCCTGGCCGCGCTGTTCGCCTGCGGGGAAAAGGAATTCTGCCAGACCCCCGGCATGGGAGCGGCGAAATATGCGCAGTTGCAGGCTGTGCTGGAAATGGCGCGGCGCGCGCTGGGCGAGGAGATCGCGCAGCGCGATGCCCTGTCCTCGCCGCAAGCCGTGCGAGATTATTTGAGGCTCAGGCTGCAGGGGCTGCCCCATGAAATATTCATGGCCCTGTTTCTGGATGCGCAAAACCGCGTGGTCGCCAGCGAGGAGCTGTTTCGCGGCACCCTCACCCAGACCAGCGTCTATCCGCGCGAAGTGCTCAAGCGCGCCTTGCACCACAACGCCGCCGCACTGATACTGGCGCACAACCATCCTTCCGGCGTGGCGGAGCCGAGCCATGCCGACCAGTCGCTGACCCAGTCTTTGAAGAATGCCCTGGCGCTGGTGGATGTCAGGGTGCTTGACCATTTCATCGTTGCTGGAGGCGGTTGCCTGTCTTTTGCAGAGCGGGGATTGTTATAAGGGGCTATAAATGAATAACCAGAACATTCTGGCCGTGCTGGCGGGCGCGCTGCGGCGTTGCCGGTCTCTTGCAGGGATTGGCCCTGCGGCGCGCCCGGCGCCTTGCATCGCATCCCGCTAGCACGCCCATAATTGCCCCAGTTATTCATTTTCAGCCCCTGGGACTACAACTTTGTCTTGAGTTGTCCGGGCAAAATATGGTATAAATCGCGTTTTTCGTAATTCTATATTCTATTTCTGGAGCAATACCATGGCCCGCGTATGCATGATCACCGGCAAGAAGCCGATGTCGGGGAACAACGTCTCCCACGCCAATAACAGGACTAAGCGCCGCTTCCTGCCGAACCTGCAAAACCGCAAGTTCTGGGTGGAAAGCGAAAACCGCTGGGTGAGCATGCGTCTTTCAAACGCTGCGCTCCGTACCATAGACAAGAACGGCATCGACGCCGTGCTGGCCGAGCTGCGCGCTCGCGGCGAACGCATTTAAGGAGCTGAAAAATGGCAAAAGGCGGACGCGAAAAAATCAAGCTGGAATCCACTGCTGGAACCGGCCACTTTTACACAACCGACAAGAACAAACGTACCATGCCGGAAAAAATGCTGATCAAGAAATTTGATCCGGTGGCACGCAAGCACGTGGACTACAAGGAAACCAAGCTGAAATAAGCGGTTTCCCGGTATTGCGCAATAAAAAACCCGCTTCGGCGGGTTTTTTATTGGCCGTGCGCGGTGGCTCCTGCTAACCCGGATATTTCATAAAAACGGAGCAATCTCGCTGACGGCTTTTGTAGGAGCGGGCTTGCCCGCGAACAGTCCTGGAAGGACTGGATAACGGGTTAATCGCGGGCAAGCCCGCTCCTACAAGTAATCTTCTCAATCTGGCGATGTTTATGAAATATCCGGGCTAATACACCGTATCGTGGTCGCCGATGTTGACCGGAATGATTTCCTGGTCGTTAATCAGCAGTTCGAGCGTGATGCGATAGGACAGGTTGATCGATACCGAGTGCAGCCCCGCCAGCTTGCCGGTAAGCGCGTGAAGGCGCAGCGACGGGTGGTAGGGGTTGGCTTCCAGAAGTTTCAGGGTTTTGTGGTAGAGCGGCAGCAATTCAGGGTGGCGGCGCAGGAAGCGCTCTGCGCGCTTGTCGTATTGCTGCGTGAAAACCAGCGTGTAGGCCACGACAGGTCAGGCGCTTGTTTTCGGGTTGATCAGGGTTTGCATGCGGGCGAGGTGCGCATCGGCCGATTCCTTGACGAAGCGGCCCTCGGCCAGATCGGACCGGGTTTGCAGCAAAGCGGCTTCCAGTTCGCACTCGCGCAGATAGCGGTAATGCGCCACATCCATGACGACGAAGCGCTCCTTGCCGCGTACCGAGATCGCGGCTTCAGGCTCGCTGGACAGCGCCGCCTCGATGGCTGAAACCCCTTTCGTTTTCAAATCGTTGGCGCTAATCGTGCTCATTATCGTGCTCCAGATGGTGCGATTGATGATGTGATTGTGCGCCGCCTTGAGGTGAGGGTCAATTTCTGGTTTTGCGTTCAGCCAACCTTCTACGCTTAAAAGGCAAAAAACAATTCGACTCCGGTACTTGGCCGTCATTTGGTATTAATCAGACGTAGTGTAAATGGCTGGATGCGACCCGTAGCAGGCATTCAAAATAGTTCAGTTCGAGCCTAAAGCAGGGAGCTAGCCACAACTCGAATGCTAAGTGTTGGCACATTCCCGGGAAATGGGGTCAGTTCTAACAATCAAACAAATTGTTTGATTGTTAGAACTGACCCCGTTTTCTAGTTTTCTAGAACTGACCCCGTTTTCGGGCCACTTTTACACAACCGACAAGAACAAACGTACCATGCCGGAAAAAATGCTGATCAAGAAATTTGATCCGGTGGCACGCAAGCACGTGGACTACAAGGAAACCAAGCTGAAATAAGCGGTTTCCCGGTATTGCGCAATTAAAAAACCCGCTTCGGCGGGTTTTTTATTGGCCGTGCGCGGGGTCTCCTGCTAATACACCGTATCGTGGTCGCCGATGTTGACCGGGTTGATCAGGGTTTGCATGCGGGCGAGGTGCGCATCGGCCGATTCCTTGACGAAGCGGCCATCGGCCAGCCTGCGTAGGGCGGATTAGCGTAGCGTAATCCGCCGAATGGATTCCAACATACGGCGCAATGCCCGCTGGTTATTGCGCCCTACGCGGGCTGGCCAGCGCCGCCTCGATGGCTGAAACCCCTTTCGTTTTCAAATCATTGGCACTAATCGTGCTCATTATCGTGCTCCAGATGGTGCGATTTATGATGTGATTATGCGCCGCCTTGCGGTGAGGGTCAATTTCCGGTTTGGCGTTCAGCCAACCTGCTACGCTTAAAAGGCAAAAAACAATTCGACACCGGTACTTGGCCGTCATTTGGTATTAATCAGACGTAGTGTAAATGGCTGGATGCGCGACACACAGCAGACGTTCGAGGCTCAAAGGTAACTGACTCGCCAAACCGTACAAATCAGGTAACTGGAAATTGCTGGTTCCAATTGCCTAATTGCGTGCTCGAATGCAAAAACCACGCAGCGCTATCTTCAACCCCTTGGTAGCTTAATAGGTGAGCCTACTGAGGAATGTCGCTAATCACTATCGGTGATGAAACTCGTACAGTTTGGATTTTCCTAGAAAACTGATCCCATTTATTTCGCAGTAGCGTCCAACAGTCTCGACAAACCAATTCGACGCAGTCGGATGAACCATCACAGATTCGATAAAGTCGGGAACGTGGGAAAACGATATATGTCGTATGTTCTCAATATTGGTTTTACGCGAGAAATCATTGTTGGTAATGGCATAATCAAATTGCTCTTGCGTTATCTGCCCGATATCGATCAATTGTTTCAGAATTCCAGGTATGTCAGAAGATTTGATATCGCTTGAACGTCTCTGAGGGGGCTGCGCAGGTAAGAGATTTTGGTCAATATTCGAAATAATCCTAAATTCCTTCTCGTGTGAAAACGCGTCTCTCTTGCACGAAAATATTTCTCTAAATCGTATATCTTTCCCAACGAATATGCGCTTGAGTTCTCGTTCTAGATTCATCGATTTGTATTCCACCGGGAAAAACTCTACATTATCAATGCTCTGAAGTTTCTTAATGGTTGTCCCGATTCGGATTGCATTTCCACTGTGCGCGTAAATTCGCCATAAGGCATCACTCTCTGGACACTTGGTCCAAGACTGCAAATGCACGGTTTTGCGAAAAATATCGAGTATTCCTAAGCTCATCTCAGGCGAGGCCTCAGTGGGGTTATTTGCCTTCAACCACTTTATGATGTCAGCTCGTCCCTTGTCTGTTTGCATCGCTCTTATTACAAAACCTTCGTATGGGTCTTGCCACATGTCATACGTTACGAATGCCAATTCCTTTCTCATGACTATGTCTACGAACGACTCAAAACTTAGAAAGCGAAAAATGTCAGTACTCAACTCACCCTCCCCTGGATCGGTCGTTTTTGTCGTCGTCATTTCTGATTTGTAATGCGGTAAGAGTCACCCGAATTTCTTTCATCTCAGCGATCACTTTGAGCCGGACTCAGTCGTTCGCCTCGGATAGCTCCGTTCAAGTAACACGGGGGGCTACGGATACATTGGATCGATTATAGGCACAATTCACTATCGCCATCATGGCTAAAAATATCTAGGCACTTTGGACAGCCTGTTCTCTGGTTCGAGTCCGGATCGGGGAGTTCGCCACAACTCGTACGCTAATTGTTGGCACATTCCAGCCTATGCATTCACTTATTGTCGCCTTTATCCAGGCTACCGCTAATGATGCGGACGTCGCGCTGCGGGTAGGGGATTTCGATGCCTGATTCCTGGAACTCGCGCCAGATTTCCAGGTTGATGTCAGATTTCAGATTGAGCTGGCCTTCTTCCGGGTCGTTGATCCAGATGCCCATTTCCAGGTCGATGCCGTTGTCGCCGAAAGATTTGAGAAAGACCTTGGTTTCCGGGTCGGCAAGCACCCTTGGCTGCTTGACGGCGGCTTCCTTCATGATTGCCATGGCACGCTCGAGATCGCTCCGGTAGCTGATCTGCACAGGGATGCCGACGCGGATCTGGCGGTTGGTGTAGGAATGGTTGATGACCGTGGAGCTGATCAGGGTTTCGTTGGGGATGATCGCCTCGGTGCCGTCCAGTCCTTTCAATACCATATAGCGGGCTGTCAGCTTTGAGACGGTGCCGAAACGGCCGTCCACGGTCAGGGAGTCGCCCGGATGGATGGATCGGTCGATCAGGATGATGAAGCCGCTGACGTAGTTGCTGGCGATTTTCTGCAGGCCAAAGCCGATGCCTATACCGAGGGCGCCGCTGAACACCGAAAGTACGGTGATGTCGATGCCTGCCAGGGGCAGGGCGACCATGATGCCGAGCACGACCAGAACGGCGCGGATCAGCTTGGACAGCACCACGCGCAAATTCATGTCCAGATCGTCCGCGGCCATTAGCCGGTTTTCCAGCGTCCGTCCCAGCCACATCGCCACCAGCACGGTGACGAGAACCGACAGGATGCCGCTCAGAATAACGAGCAGCGAGATTTTCTGCCTGCCGACATGGAAGCTGAGATCGTCCATGGCGTCCAGGATTTCGGGAAGAAATCCGGTGAGATGCAGGGCCAGCCCGATCCAGATTGTCGTGGCTATGAAGCGTTCGGAATGATGCAGCCAACCGCTCGGGGCAAAGATTTGGCGCAGGACGTAGACGGTAAGGCGAACCAGCGCCAACGCCAGCAAGAGGGGAACGGCGACATTCAGGAAATTGACGGAGTGCCAGTTCTTGAGTACGGTCTTTCCGATCACCACCAACAGCAGTGCGATCAGCGGAAAAGCCACCCGGGCAACCCCGCCCAATCCGAATTTCATTGCGCCTTGCGACTTGGGCAGGCGGCTTCTCAACCAGCGGTTGAAGCCCCAAGCCAGCGCCAGACTGAATACCAGTACAGCCAGCTGCCACATAATCGTGGTTTGTTCCAGATCGGAAAAGAATGCCGTCAGCAGATTGCGGGTATCGTGGGGCATGGGGTGGTTTGGGAACAGATGAAAGAATTAAATTCTAACATGCCTGGAGAGCAGCCCGGCGTGTTTGCGTCAAGCGGCCGGAACCCTGTGCGTACAGGTTGTTTTCTTACCCTATAGCCACTTTTTCCTGCGGAAATAAACCTGCATCGAAATGCCGACAGCCGCCATCAGCAGCAGCACCATCGGATAGCCCCAGCGCCATTCCAGCTCCGGCATATGCTTGAAATTCATGCCATAGAGTCCGGCGAGGAAGGTGAGCGGCATGAAAATGGTGGCGATCACGGTGAGGACGCGCATGACCGAATTCATACGGTTGCTGACGCTGGACAGATAGATGTCGAGCAGGCCGGTGGCTAGGTCGCGAAAGGTTTCCAGCGTGTCGATGATGTGGATGGTGTGGTCGTAGATGTCGCGCAGGTAAATCCGCGAAGTTTGCTCGAAGAATGGCGATTCGCCGCGTTCCAGCGCGCCGATCACGCTGCGAAAGGGAAGGATGGCCTTGCGCAGGAAAATCAGTTCGCGACGGAGTTTGTGGATTCTTTGCAGGGTCTTGGGCGTGGCGTTGGCAATGACTTCCTCCTCGAGGGCGTCGATTTCTTCTTCCCGTTTTTCCAGTACCACGAAATAGTGATCCACCACGGCATCGAGCAGGGCATAGGCGAGATAATCCGCCCCAGCCTTGCGGATGAACCCTTTGCCGCTTTTGATGCGCTCCACGATGGGTTCGAACATGTCGCTTTTCTGCTCGCGGAAGGACAGCACGAAATTCTTTCCCAGGATCAGGCTCACCTGTTCGGCGGCGATCTCCCCGTGGCCGTTGAGGGACAGCATTTTCATCACGATGTAGACGTAATCTCCGAAATCCTCCATTTTCGGGCGCTGGTCGGTGTTCATGATGTCTTCCAGCACCAGCGGGTGCAGCCCGAAGCAGTCGCCGATCTTCTGAAACAGCTCGGTCTGGTGGATGCCGTCGACGTTGACCCAGGTGATGCCTGTGGACGCCCTGGCGGCGCAGTATTCCTCGGCGTCCTCGGTTTCCTTGTCGAAAAAACTGGATTCGTCGTAATTGATCAGCCTGATCCGGGTTTTTTCGCTGCGCTTTTTCCCGATGTGAACCAGCGTGCCGGGCGGCAGGCCGGCTTTTTTTGATCTTTTGGCGAATTTTGGCATGTTTTCTCCGTGTTGCTCCGGGCGCTCAGGTTCCCCGGCAAGATCCTCGCCGCGAGGGGTAGGCGCAAGAAATGGCTGAGGACATCCCGTTCAGTTTAGACGGGCTTAGCCTGCCTGCGCGCCAGATGAAGGGCAAGAAAGAAACTGGCCGCCACGCTTGCGATCACGGCGACGCCCAGCGCCATTTCGTGGCCATCGCTGTGGGTCGCGATGCCGGGGTAAAAATATTTGGCGATGCCGAACAGGCCGATCAGTATGCTCAATCCTCCTACCGCAAGGCCCATGACCCGCGAGGCGACGAGCGCACGCTTGTCGGCGCGGATGAGCAGGCGAGAAATCCACAGGCCGTTGATGCCGTCGGTGGTGATCATGCCGAGCATGAACGCCATGCCGAGTGCGACTGAAAAGAGCCATCCCGCCATGCTGGAGGCGGTCAGTGAAAACAGCGCCGTCTGGCTGAGCGTATCGAAGGAAAGCGCGAATAATGCGCCGACGAAAGCGATCAGTGCCGGATGGCTGGCTTGGCTCAGTTTTCCCAGCCAGCGGCCCTTGAGTCCGGCCATTCTGACCACCTCCCCCGGCGCGGCCTTTAACACGGCGGCGAGATTCACGCCGCCCAGTGCCAGCAGGAACAGGATGGAGATCCAGGCGCCGAGGTCCTCCACCCAGACCGGGACGTGCCAGCGTTGGGCGAGGATGCCGACCAGCACCGCAACTGCCATGACCACGATACCGTGCCCGAGGGAAAACAGGAAACCCGACCAGCGCGACAAACGTGGCCTGTTGCTGGCCGCGTTGAAGCGAGTCAACCCGTCAATCACGGCGAGATGGTCGGGATCGAGGCCATGCTTCATTCCCAGCGCGAATACCAGCGCCAGCAATGCCAACCAGTCATTGGACAGGTGCTCCATGGATCGACCCTTTCTGAGGGAGGCGGGTTACGTTATTAAAATAATAATCCCAGATTGTCCATTGGAATGCTCGTGCATGTAGGAGCGCCGCCCCCGGCGCGAATGCGGTCGCAAATCGCGGCCAACTCCCATCCCCATCCTAACCTTCCCCTTGAAGGGGAAGGGACGATCGCCCTCTCCCCCTTTGGGGGAGAGTTGGAGAGAGGGTTGGCGCCGCTCCCACAGTGGTGTTTTGGCGCTAATGGATAATCAGGGATAATAACACTACTGTTCGGTTAACTGAGCGAATGAATTGGTTGTGTTTTTAACCGGACGGCAGTGATATCGAACATCAAAAAATATATAATCCAGCGCCTTACGCCGTATAATCAGCCCGGTCAAACGCATCGGTCCGCGTTATTCAAAATGGCTTTCACCGGGAAAAACTTGCCCTGTTGGGTCTGGCATAGAAGATGACGAAGCGCGCCGTTTCATTTTTCACACAACTGCCGGTTCAATGTGCCTCCGCTTTGATGCTGGGGGCGCTAACCGTTTCCGGCTTCGCGCCGGATTACCTGGCCTTCCTGCCGCTGCTGACGCTGGCGGCGCTGTTTCTGCTCCTTGCGCACGCACCTTCACGCCTTTCCGCGGCCTATACCGGCTTCGCCTTCGGGCTGGGTTTCTTCGGCGCCGGGGTGAGTTGGGTGTATGTCAGCATTCACGAGTTCGGCGGCATGCCGATGGCGCTCGCGGTCGCGGCAACGGTGCTGTTCTGTGCCGTGCTGGCCTTGTTTCCCGCGCTGGCGGGCCTGTTGCAGGCCGGCCCCGGCGGAGCGACCAGGCGGCGGGTGCTGCTCTTGATTCCGGCCTTGTGGGTGCTGATGGAATGGGTGCGGGGATGGATGCTGACCGGTTTTCCCTGGCTGGCGCTGGGCTATTCCCAAGTGCCGGCGAGCCCTCTTGCAGGTTTCGCGCCGCTGCTCGGGGTGTACGGGGTATCGCTGGTGAGCGCGCTATGCGCGGGGGCGCTGGCGCTGGTGGCGGACGCCTGGCTGCGCAGGCAAAAGGGGGGCGGGCGCGACCTGCTTCCAGCCGCGCTGATATTGGCGCTGGCCGTAGCCGGCTTTGCTCTGAAGCAGGTCGAATGGGTTAGGCCGACCGGCTCGCCGGTGTCAGTCAGTCTGCTCCAGGGCAATATTCCGCAGGAGCTCAAATGGCGTGAGGACAAGGCGAAAAGCACGCTGGACACGTATCTTTCGATGACGCTGCAGAGCACGGGGCGCCTGATTGTGCTGCCGGAAACCGCGCTGCCGATGTTTCTCCATCAGTTGCCGCTGCCTTATCTCGAAATGTTGGCGGGGCAAGCGCGCAAGCAAGGCGGCGATGTCCTCGTCGGTGTGCCGGAATATTCCGACCAGCGGGAGTATTACAACAGCGTGATCAGCGTCGGCAGTGGGCCGGTGCAGGTTTACCGCAAGCACCATCTGGTGCCGTTCGGAGAATATATTCCGCTCAAGCCGATTTTCGGCTGGATTATCCATGTGCTGCATATTCCGCTGTCGGATTTTTCGCGTGGGGATGAAGTTCAGCCCCTGCTGCAGGCGGCAGGGCAGAAGATCGCGATGGCGGTGTGCTACGAGGACGTGTTCGGCGAGGAGATGATACGCCAGTTGCCGCAGGCATCCATGCTGGTCAACGTCAGCAACGATGCCTGGTTCGGCGATACCCTCGCGCCCTGGCAGCATCTCCAGATTTCCCAGATGCGCGCGCTGGAAACCGGGCGCACCATGCTGCGCGCCACCAATACGGGGATTACCGCCATCATCAACCAGCGCGGCGAGGTGGTGAAGCGGGCGCGGGAGTTTTCAGTCACCCGGCTGGAAGGCGAGGCGCAGGGCTTTGCCGGCGCGACGCCTTATGTGCGATTCGGAAATTTTCCGGTGCTCGGGTTGCTTGGGCTGTTGTTCGTGGGAAATTGGTTGGCTGGGGCTGTGGCAAAGGTAATCGACCGAAACAAGCCGGGGCGGCGCAATTGATGGCGCAGTGGCATTGCTACCTGCTGGAATGTGCCGACGGCACGCTGTACACCGGCATCACCAACGACCTGGAAAAGCGCCTGGCGGCGCATAACAACGGCACGGCGTCGAAGTACACGCGCAGCCGTTTGCCGGTGCAGCTGGTTTACGCCGAGCCCCATGCGGACCGTGCCGCCGCCTCCCGGCGCGAGATGGCGGTCAAGCGCTTGCCGCGCACCGCCAAATTGGCCTTGTTGCGCTGCAATTCATAGCCGATATGCACAAACATCATTCCCTTTCCCGACCCATCCTCGGAGCCCGCATCCTGCTTGCGGCGGCGCTGCTGTTCGCCGCTACCGTCCAGGCCGCGCCGCTGCTGCGCTGCCAGGTCAATTACAGCGGAGAAACCTGGACACTGGAGGCCGCGCCCGTCTCGGATCCCTACAGCGTCGAAGCCTGGGACATCGGCGGCCGCTTCCGTTTCAAGGCCGTGGTTATCGGCGACGACCGCCGCATCGACTACATCAAGCTCTATGCCTACTATCAGGCCGAGCGCCAGCCGGTACTGTTGCACGAAGCCAAGTATCTCCCTCCTTTCGCGGCATCGGACGCTCCTTACGCCCTCACCGGATTGAACTATCTCTACTCGCCTGATCTGGGGCGCGAGCTCCAGTACGGTTGCGCGCTCGATGGGGTGCATCCGTGACGCACAATCCGTTTCGACACTTCGCCTGAATATCATCTAGTCAGCCTCCCACCACCGAGGAGGTGGTAGGGTTAAAGTGAGTTTGCGAACTTGCAATAACCCAAGGAGGCCGAAAATGAAATATAGCGGAATTGACCTACATTCGAACAA
>Ga0315268_10006190_pt1 | contig 12750 bp, 14 predicted proteins | sample C1_top_MG_FD_204535 | JGI IMG/M metagenome (GOLD analysis project Ga0315268, IMG submission 204535) | Sediment microbial communities from Yellowstone Lake, YNP, Wyoming, USA - C1_top | ecosystem: Environmental > Aquatic > Freshwater > Lake > Sediment | place: USA: Wyoming | collected 2017-08-01 | reverse complement strand
TGGATGTTGCGCTCGAATGCGTGGGCGTCGATGAGACGATGTCGCAGTGTGTCGAAGCCTGCAAAAAGGGCGGGCAGATCGTAGTGGTCGGCGTATTTGCGCACGATGCGCCTGTGCGCTTGAGCTGGGTGCAGGATCGCGAGCTTGAGCTCGTAGGCACGCTGATGTACATGCGGCGTGATTTTGAAAAAGCGCGCGACCTGATCGCCAGCGGCCAGGTGCAGACTGAGCCGCTCATCACGCGACGGGCGCTGCTGGATGATTTACCGCAGGTGATGGAGGCCATCCTGGCTGATCCTACCGCAAACGTCAAGAGCCTGATTCATATTCATTAGCAAAAGGAGCGCACGATGATTCTCGACAAGTTCAAACTCGATGGCAAGGTCGCGATTGTCACTGGCAGCCGGCGCGGGTTGGGCCGTGGCATGGCAGTCGGGCTGGCCGAGGCGGGCGCGGATGTTGTGGGCTTTGATCGAAATGATCCCGTCGAGACGTGCCAAAAGATCGAGGCATTGGGGCGCCGGTATCGCTGGCAGCGGGTGGATTTGCTCAAGGCGACGACAAAAGACTTGCAGCGAGCGGTAGATGAGGTCGTTGCCGCGTGGGGCCACGTAGATATTCTCGTCAATAACGCGGGGATCTGTCCGCGTAGCCCGCTACTGGAGTATCCTGAACAATATTGGAACGACACACTGCAGATTAATCTGCATAGCGTGTGGTTTCTTTCGCAGATCGCCGCGCGCCAGATGGTCAAGCAAGGCGGTGGCAAGATCATCAATGTCGCGTCGCTGCTTTCGCATCAAGGTGGGGTGATCGTGCCGGGCTACACCGCCGCCAAGCATGGAGTGTTGGGCATCACGCGCGCTATGGCCAATGAATTGGCTCCCCAGCACGTGAACGTCAACTCGATCACGCCAGGTTACATGCACACGGATTTGACCGATCCGTTGGTGGGCAAGCCAGAGTTCAACCTCGAAGCACGTATGCCGGCGGGCCGATGGGGCACACCGGAAGATTTACAGGGTGCGGTCGTCCTGCTCGCCTCTGCGGCCTCGGACTATATGCACGGCGCAAATGTGCCAGTGGACGGCGGGTGGCTGGCGTGGTAGGCTTCTGCTAAAAGGTAAAGAGGAGTTAGGAGAGACATATGCGTCAAGAAGATTTTCTCAAGCTGGAACGTCGAGTGGATGAAGTCAACGAGTGGCGTCATCGCCCGGCGAACGTTTATGCGCGTGACGGCCTGGCGCTCGTTTCCAAGACCGCTACGACCGGGCGCGACCTCAAGTCGGCAGTGAAAGAGGCAGTGGATTTGATTGGCGGCGTCCGCCGCGCTTTGCAGCCGGGTGATCGTGTGCTGCTCAAGGCCAACTTTAACAGCGACGATCCCTATCCTGCCTCTACCGATCTCTCGTTCCTGGCCGCCGCCGTGGAACTCTTGCGAGATGAGGGCATCATGAACCTTACGTTGGGCGAGCGCTCCGGCTGGCCTTGGATGCCTACGTCCAAGGTGCTCAAAGAGATGGGCGTGTTTGAAGCGGCCCAAAAGCTCGATTTGCCCGTCCTTGACTTTGACGCTGGGCCGTGGATGGACGTCCGGCTGGGCAAGCAGGCTAAATGGTGGGAAAAGGCCGGCTTTCACAAATCGCTCAAGGATTTCGACAAGATCGTCTACCTTCCCTGCATGAAGCACCATTTTCTCGCCAGCTTTACGATGAGTCTCAAGCTGACCGTTGGCATGGTTCACCCGGTGGACATGCAATATATGCATGCCGACTATGATCAGGGCAAGACAGACGAGCCGATGTACCTAAAGATGATCGAGTTGAGCTTGCCGGTTGGGCCGGACCTCATCATTATGGACGGGCGCAGATCGTTCGTGACCGGCGGCCCGGATAGTGGCGAAGTGGTGGAGCCGAACGTGATCCTGGCTTCGGGTGACCGGATTGCGATTGACGTAGAGGGCGTCAAGATCCTGCAATCGTATCCGCGCGACAACCTGATCAAGGTGCCCGTCTGGGAAATGCCACTCATCCGCCGCGCGGTGGAATTGGGTCTTGGGGCCAAGAGTGAAGCCGACTACCGGGTCGTGACGCGATAGGGAGGCAGGACATGGCAGAACCCACGCTCATCCAACAGGCGATTGATGCCGTGCGCGGCCTGGCCGTTCCGGAGAGCCATGTGGAAGAAATACAGCTCTTGATCAAGGATTTGGAAGAAGCTAAGACAACGCTCTTTGTTCGGACAGCCGAGGCCAAGCCGATGCTCGAACGCTGCGCTCGCGCTGCAGAGGCGCTGAAGGAAGCAGCCGGCGCGCAGAACTGGGGTGATGTGGCCGAGACCGCGTTTGGCGACTTTGAACGGGCTGTGAGCAAGCTGCGAAATACGATTCTGGTGCGTACGCAACGAGCTACCTAGTTCATGGCCGGAGCATAAAGGGATGCAGACGAGAAAACTGGGTTGGACTGACCTGAATCTGACGACAGTCGGTTTTGGTAGCTGGGCGTTGGGAGGTGGTGGTTGGAAATGGGGCTGGGGCCCGCAGGATGACCAGGTGTCTGTCGCCGCGATACTGCGCGCGCTCGAGCTGGGGGTGAACTGGATAGATACGGCCCCGGTTTACGGCCTGGGCCACTCGGAAGAAACGGTGGGCCAGGCGCTCAAGAAACTGCGCCGCAAGCCGATCATCGCGACCAAATGTAGTCTTGTCTGGGATCAGGATAGGACTATCATCAATTGTCTGAAGAAGGAGAGCGTGCGCGCGGAGGTCGAGGCGAGCCTCAGGCGGCTGGGAGTTGACGTTATTGATCTCTATCAGATTCATTGGCCCAATCCGGATGCCGACATTGAAGAAGCCTGGGGCACCATCGCCGATTTGGTGAAGGAAGGCAAAGTTCGTTATGCTGGGGTCTGCAATTTTAGCATCGCACAACTCAAGCGAATCCAGCCGATTCATCCCGTCGCGTCGCTCCAACCGCCCTATAGCATGCTCGTGCGCAGTGTTGAGGATGGGTTATTGGACTTTTGTGCTGCTAACCATATTGGCGTGGTCGTGTATAGCCCGATGCAAAAGGGCTTGTTGACCGGCAAGTTCCAGGAACGTGCTCGCAGCATGGCCGAAGACGACCATCGCCGCCAGGAACCGGACTTTCAGGAGCCCCGGTTAACGGCTCACCTGCAGTTGGTGGAAAGCCTGCGCCCTATTGCGGCCAAGCACGGCAACACAGTCGCGCATCTAGCTATCGCGTGGGTCTTGCGCCGCCCTCAAGTCACCTCCGCCATTGTGGGGGCCAGGCATCCTGCACAGGTTGAGGAGACAGTGGCCGGGGGAGACTGGGTGCTCTCGGCAGAAGACATTCGTGCTATTGACGCGCTACTTAGCAAGCACCAACAGGCGCTCAAGCAGAGCTGAAGCAGGAGCAGAGTATGGGCAATCAGGGAACCATCTCGGCCGAGGTCATAAAAGCTTTCCGGGCGATTACCACAGCTTCGGTGGCTGATGCGCTGTGGGCAGAGGGCGTTTCCGGGCACATGAATCACGAGATCAAGCCCATCTTTCCGGCCAAAATCGTGGGGCCTGCAGTGACGGTTCGGGAGGAGCCGACCAGTGAGCGGGTTCCGCCGGCTCATGCGTTGGAGCTTATTGACCACAGCGCACCCGGCAGTGTCATTGTGATTGCCATAGATGGCTTCCGGGATGTAGCCGTCTGGGGCGGTCTGATGGCTGCTGGTGCAGTGGTCAATGGCTTGGAAGGTGCAGTGCTGGATGGCGGCGCACGAGATGTGGAAGAGATTGAGCGCGACCATCACTTTCCGGTCTTTGCACGCAGCATCATCCCGGCTACTACGGTGGGCCGCTTCAAGACCGTATCCGCTAGTGAACCGATCAGCGTGGGCGGCGTCACAGTCAACCCAGGTGACTTGATCGTAGGCGACCGGGATGGTGTGGTGGTGGTGCCAGCTGGTCTGGTCGAAAAGGTCTTGCAGTCAGCGCTCGAAATCGAAGAGCGAGAGCGCGAGCAGACGCGCCTGATCCGAGAGATCAAGTCACTGCTCAAGGGTCTCGAAAAGTATCAGCGGATTTAGCGAGCAGAAAACGCGCCCCAGGCCATCGCCGCTGGGGGAGGCCGGTGGGCAGCAAAAAAGCTTACGAGAGGATAGGTTTACCATGGCACGCTTTTCCAGACTTGAAGTGCTCAATGCAATGGTCGAGACCGGACTCATTCCAGTGTTTTACCACCAAGACGTCGAGGTCGCCAAGAGGATAGCTGAAGCTTGTGCGGCTGGCGGCGCTCGCGTGGTCGAGTTCACCAACCGGGGTGACTTTGCTCCATACGTGTTCGCCGAACTCTCACGACACCTGGCTAAAGCCAACCCGTCAATCATATTAGGTGTCGGCTCCATCGTGGATGCGCCGACGGCTGCGCTGTACATTGCCAGTGGTGCAAACTTTGTGGTGGGACCGATACTCAATCCCGAAGTCGCGCGGCTGTGCAACCGGCGCAAGATTGCCTACAGCCCCGGATGCGGTTCCGCCTCCGAGATCGCGCAAGCAGAGGAACTGGGCGTCGAGATCGTCAAAGTCTTTCCTGGTGACTCGGTGGGCGGCCCAGAGTTCGTCAAATCCATTCTGGGACCATGCCCGTGGACGCGCATTATGCCGACGGGTGGTGTAGAGGCGACGCAGGAAAGCGTTGCCGCCTGGTTCAAGGCGGGCGTTGCGGCTGTTGGGATTGGCAGCAACTTGATCCGCAGGGACTTGGTCAAGGCGGGCGATTACGCAGCCATCACGGCTAAGACGGCCCAGGTCCTAGACTGGATTCGTGAAGCGCGGAAAAAGTAGCCCTTAAGGAGAATCGGGCATGGCCAAGGTGGTGACTTTTCGGGAAATCAAGCCCGCCGAAAGCTGCCGGTATGATGGAGTGGCGCTGGGCGAAGTGATGCTGCGCCTGGACCCATACGATGTGCCGACTGCTTTGGCGCGGGAGATGCGCGTCTTTCAAGGCGGTGGCGAGACGAATGTGGCCTGTGGCCTGGCTTATACGTTCGGCCTGCGTGCTGCTGTCTTGACAGCGCTCGTGGATGACCACATCGGCAAGAACATTCGAAACCAGTTGCGAGCGGCGGGTGTAGATACCGGCAAAATCATCTGGTTCAATACCAAGAACGACGGCTCGCGCTTTTCGACCGACGCCAAAGGCACACTGATGAACGGCGTCAACTTTACGTATATCGGCAAAGGCGTTATTCCTTCGGACACGCTGTACTACCGCGCCCATTCGGCGGCGCGGGAACTGCGCGAGGGAGACATTGACTGGGACACGTTGTTTGGCAAGGAAGGCGTGCGGATGTTCAGCACGGGCGGCATCTATACCTTGATCTCGCCGACTTCGGCAAGCCTCGCGATTGAAGGTGTCCGCAAGGCGAACGAGTACGGCACGTTCGTAGCGGCTGACCTGAACTATCGTTCCAAGGTCGAACCCAACAAGAACAAGGCCCGGGAGATCAATCAAAAGATTGCGCCTTATCTGGGCTTCTTGGTTGGTAACGACAGCGATCTTTCCGACGCGCTGGGTTATACCACCAAGGTGCCAGAGGGAGCTTCGTTTGAAGAGTGGTTGGATGCCTATCGAGATACCGTGCGGCAGGTGGTCAAGGACTATGTGAACCTGAGTCTCATCGGGACGCAGTGGCGCGGTGCGACGAATGCCGACCTCGTCAGTTGGGGTGGTGTGTTATATGACACGGCGGCAGACAAGCTCCACACCGCGCCGATTCGCCGGGATATTCCCATTGCCGACCGAACCGGTGGAGGCGACTCGTTTGCTTCGGGCGTGTTGGCAGCCTTGCTCAAGGGCAAGGATTTGGACACGGCGGTGCAGTGGGGCACAGCGCATGGCATCCTGGTGCAAGAGACGCCCGGTGACATTACGATGGTGGACGAAAAAGCGGTACTGGCCGAAGTCAAGCGAGCACTATCCAGCGGTGGGGTCCGCGCGACGCGGTAGCGAAGGGTTTCCAATGCTTGCCCTTTTTGCGCCTTAGACGCTGACATCAATAGGGAGATCGGACCATTCATGTATGATATAGTGACGTTCGGCGAGTCTATGATTCGACTCACGCCGCTGAACTTTGAGCGGCTTGAACAGACCCACTTGTTCAAAGTGGGCGTCAGTGGAGCTGAGCTTAATACTGCTACTGGACTGGCTCACCTGGGCTTGCGAACGGCGTGGGTCTCGCGCTTGGTGGATAACCCGCTGGGACGGATGATCGCCAACAAGGCGCGAGAACAAAACGTGGATACCTCGCACATCCTCTGGGCGAAGGAAGGGCGGGTAGGGCTATACTATTACGAAATGGGCGCTTCCACCCGGGCCAGCCAAGTCATCTATGACCGGCAAAATTCTGCTATCAGCCAGCTCAAGCCCGGCGAGATAGATTGGGCGACCATCCTGAAAGGCGCACGCGCCTTCCACATTAGCGGCATTACTCCTGCCCTCAGTTCTAGTTGCATGGCGGCATCGCAAGAGGCCGTAGCGGTTGCCAAAAGCGCCGGATGCGTTGTGAGCTTGGACATTAACTATCGTGCAAGGTTGTGGTCCAAAGAAGCCGCCCGCGAGTGCATCACCGGGTTGCTCAAGGACGTGACCATCTTGTTCACGACGTTGGACGAGGCCAGTGCCGTCTTGGAACTGAGCGCCGAACCGGAAGAGGTAGCGCGTGAGATCGCGCGGCAGTGGAAGGTCCCCGTCGTGGCAATCACGCTTCGCGACGCCCCTAGTGTGCTGCGCAACGTCTGGCGCAGCATGGCCTTTGCGGACGGCAAGGTGTACACGGGCCGCACGATTGAGTTGGAGCTGATTGATCGGATGGGCTCGGGCGATTCCTATGACGCCGGCTTTATCTATGGTTATTTGACGGGTGACATTCCCAAAGCCATTGCCTATGGCGACGCCATGTCGGCCATTAAACACTCGGTGCCCGGCGACTATACATGGGTCACGCTGGCCGAAGTCAAGACGCAAGTGGAAAACGTGCAGACCAAGATTCAGAGGTAAGCCATGAACAAAGAAGAACAGCTCGAGTTTATGCTCGACCATGGGCTGGTTGCCATCGTCCGCGTCAAAGAGCCGAGTGAGCTGGTTCGTATTGCAGAGGCTATCGAGGCAGGCGGCGTGCGCGTAATCGAGTTTACCATGAATACCCCCAACGCGTTGGAGGCGATCAGTCAGTTGGCGCGTGAAAAGGGCGACCGTATCTTGGTCGGCGCGGGAACCGTGCTCGACCCTGAGACGGGCCGTGCCGCGCTGTTAGCCGGGGCCCAGTTCCTGGTCGCGCCGAGTTTCAATCCGGCTCTCATTGAGCTGGCGCGACGGTACAGCAAGGTCATTGTCCCTGGGGCGTTCACTCCAACCGAGATCGTGGCGGCCTGGGAGTGTGGCGCTGACATCGTCAAGGTCTTTCCGGCGAGCGTAGGCGGGCCGCAATACATCAAGGACATCCTCGGCCCTCTACCGCACATTCGCCTGCTGCCTACGGGTGGCGTCAATCTCGAAAACATCCCGGCATTCATCGCAGCCGGCGCTTCGGCGGTGGCCGTCGGCAGCAATCTGACCGATCCCAAGCTGATCAAAGCCGGTAACTGGGTCGGCCTGACAGAGCTGGCACGGCGGTTTGCGGACACTATCCGACAGGCACGCGGCAAGTAGGGAGCGCGGCGGGGAGGCCAAGTCCATGGGTTCGTTAAAATGTCTCGACTCCAAAGCTATCCGGCGAGATGTTCCCATTCCGCTTCACTATCAACTCTCGGAGCTCTTGCACCAGGTCATCGAAGGGGGATGCTGGCAAGTCGGCGAGCAGATTCCGGCTGAAGAGGATTTGTGTGCGTACTTTTCACTCAGCCGAACGACCGTCCGGAAGGCTCTGGATGCGTTGACCAGCGCAGGATTGGTGCAACGGGCAAAGGGGCGCGGGACGTTCGTCGCGGAGCCGAAGATGGTGGAAGGGTTGGTCAATCGCCCGGTCGGCTTCTTTGACGATATGGCCGAACGGGGAGTTCCTGTCGTCAGTCGAGTGCTGGAACTGCGCGAGATTCGACCACCAGAAGCCGTGTGCAGGGAGCTGGAGCTAGGGCCTGGCGAGACCGCTATTGTCGTTGAACGGGTGCGCTTCATACGGAACGAGCCCGTTTTGACTGCCACCTCCTACGTGCCCTTTAAATTATGTCCGAGTCTGTTGCAAGAGGATTTGACAAAGACCGGGCTCTACACCGTATTGCAGGGAAAACATGGATTCCGGATAGCTCGTGCGAAACGGTTCGTGGAGGCGGTTGCCGCAAACGACCGCGAGGCTCGACTGCTAGAAGTCAAGCGGGGTTCCCCTCTCTTGATGATCGAGAGCACTGTTTACCTGGACGATGGCCACCCGATTGATTATTTCACAGCACGCCATCGAGGTGATCGCTTGAGACTGATTGTCGAAACCTCCCGGTTCGATAATGTGGATGCCTGGGTGCCCAGACGCTCGTGAGTCTTTAGGGGAAAGACCCATTGGGTACTCAATTATGACTATGCCAATTTTCTTACGGAGGAAGTGCTGATGGAAAAAGCCGTGCAGATGCTCAAGGTTCCGGTCGAAACGGGCGGCAGCGCGTTTGCGGCGCTGCTGCGTTCCGAAGGCGACGAGATTCGCCGTGATGTGTTCAATCTCGTGCTGCCCCAAGACACCGAGGGTGGCGTTGTGCATGCGGGTTACACGATTGTCTATCCTGGCTGCCGGACGAAAGGTCATACACATCCCGACCGCGAGGAAGTGTACTATTTCGTCCGCGGCAAGGGGATCATGGGCGTGGAGGGGAAGGAATACGAAGTTGCCGCCGGCGACACTTTTTATGTCCCCTTTGGCCCGTTTCACACTACTCGCAACCCGAACAGCGTGCCGCTCGAATTCTTTTGGATCACTATTCAAAAGAAGAGCTAGCTTTACTCAGACTCAAAGGAGGATGCCATGAAGGTCGAACAGTGGGGATACACCAACCCGGTCATTGCACCGCTCTATTCCAAGCCGCCGTTGATTTGGCGCGATACCCAGGTGGTGCTCGTGTTGTATGAAGCCAGCCTGGATCGCATTCGCTCGGTGCTGCCAGAGCCGATGGAGCCTTGGGGCAACAAGGTGATTGCTTTTGTCTCGTGGACTCCGCTCGGCACTCAGGGCGCCTGCAACGAAGCCTGCATCTATGTCCAGGCCAAGTTCAAGAACTATGTGGGCACTTATGAGCCATACCTGTACGTGACCACCGAGATTCCACTCGCGGCAGGCCGAGAGATCTGGGGCTTTTGCAAAAAACTGGCGAACATCAATGTGCGCCTGGATAAGGAGATCGCGCGCGGCGAAGTTGAGCGCGTTGGCACCAAGATCATGACGATCCAGACGACCATTGACGAACCGGCTTCTTACGACGATCTGCCGTGGGGTGACGCGGGTGTCTTTTCCCTCAAATCCATCCCGGCCGCCGAAGAAGGCGAGCCACCGCTGCGCCAACTGGTCTTGACGGCGGGGAAGGTGAACGCGTTGCCAGGGCATTTCTTCAAGGGGCGCGGCTCTATCGTGTTTGAACATTCAGACATTGACCCGCTGGATATCTTGACTCCGGAGCGTGTGATCGCTGGCTATTACGGGATCATCGAAATGTATCTTCCGCTCGGCAAGATCGTCCATCGTTATTAGGGCCGTATGTAGAAAGATGCTTTGCGTTTCTCACCGCTGACTGCAGGCCGCCGACGGTCATGGATCCCCACCAGGGGACGGTTGATTGTCGACGGACTCTGGTTGGCTCAAGAGAGAGGAGCGAACACCAGTGCCCGTTGATGGGTGTTTCGCTCCTCTTACTATGGCAATGGAGGGGTAACGATGGCGAAAGAATGTCTGCTCGGAATAGACATTGGCACCCAAAGCAGCCGTGCGGCATTGATTGATTTGGGAGGCAAGGTTATTGCCAGCAAAAGCCAGGAACTCGAACTGTATACCCCACGTGCCGGGTGGGCAGAACAAGATCCGCAGATATGGTGGGAGACGACCGCCGAAAACATTCAAGCGGTCCTGAGTCAAAGCGGTATCCCGCCCAAGAATGTACTGGGCGTCGGCGTCAGCGGCCAGATGCATGGCACCGTGCCGTTAGGGTCAAAGGGCGAACTCCTTTCGCACGGCGTCCAACTCTGGTGTGACAAGCGCAGCGCAAGCATTGTGGACGAGTTCAAGAAACGCCCAGATGCGGCGTCAACCCACTTGATTTCCGGGTCGCCGCCGGCCGCCGCCTGGTTCGGATTCAAGATCAAGTGGGTGCAGCGCAATGAGCCTGATCTGTACCGCAAGACCTGGAAATTCGTCGTTCCCAAGGATTTCATCAACTTTCGTCTTACTGGGGTGGCTTCGATTGATTATTCTGAAGCATCTGGCTCTTTTCTCATGGACGCCCGGCGCGAGGCGTGGTCGGAAGAGGTGATAGCCCGCCTCGAACTCGACCTTGACAAGTTGCCCATGTCCCATCCGGCGTCCCAGGTGATCGGTCGATTAGCTCCAGAGGCCGCGCGCGCAACTGGGCTTGTCGAAGGGACACCCGTTGTCGCGGGCGGCGGCGACATGTTGTGTGCACTTCTCGCCGCCGGGATTACCCAACCCGGATCTGCTTGTGATATCACGGGGACTGCGTCGCACCTGTCTGTCTTTACCCTTGGACCTGTGCAAGACGAGCGTTTGATGAACTTGCATCACGTGATGCCGGGATGGATTCCCTTTGGTATCATTGACTCCACGGGTGGCACCCTCAAATGGTTCAAAGATACTTTTTGTCAGGAAGAAATTGCGCTGGGGCAAAAGACCGGGCGTTCGCCGTATGCCATACTCGACGATTATGCGGCGGCTGTCGAGGCAGGGGCTGAAGGCTTGCTCTTCTTTCCCTACATGATGGGTGAGCGAACGTTCGGTACTCCGTATGCGCGCGGCGTTTTCTTTGGGCTTAGCCTGCGCACGAGCAAGGGCGCTATTGCACGGGCAATCATGGAAGGCGTGACATTTGAATTGCGACGGACACTGGAGGTTGTCGAGGCAGCCGGCAATCGCGTGGATGAGGTGCGCACAACGGGCGGCGGGGCGCAAAGCGGGCTGTGGTCGCAAATCAAGGCCGACATTTACCAAAAGCCAGTAGTGACTTTTGAGGTCTTTGAGGGCAGCGTGCTGGGTGCGGCGATTCTGGCTGGCGTCGGCGCAGGCGTCTATCCTGACGAGCGCACGGGGGCAGAGCGCACCATTCGGCTGGGACCGGTCTTTAAGCCTAATCTCGCCAACAGGCCGCGTTACGATTACTTGTTCGACCTGTTCAAGGATATGCACGACCGGATGCAAGAACCTTTTAACCGGTTCAGCACGTTGCCGTAACTGTTCCGTAAACCGAAAGAGCCTCCGAGACCCTTTAAGCTTGGAAGCTGGCCGTGGGAGATGACTCGATGTCCAAGGTGTTGGTAACGGCGCGCTCGTTTCGCAAAATGCAGGGCGAGCACTGGCGTGTGCTGCAAGATGCCCAGTGCCAAATCGTCACTCCGCCGCAGGACCGCCCTCTGAAAGCAGAAGAGATGATTCCGCTCATCGGAGACGTGGAAGCCGCGCTGGTGGGAGTAGACGAAGTGACGGCCCCGGTGATTGCAGCGGGGATGCGGCTCAAGGTGATTTCGAAGCATGGGGTAGGGGTAGATAATGTGGACGTCTCCGCCGCCACGCAAGCCGGCGTGATCGTGACCAACACGCCAGGCGCTAACCAGGTGGCCGTGGCAGAGTTGACAGTCGGGCTGATTCTCGCATTAGCCCGAAGAATTCCTACTCACGATACAGTGGTCAAATCGGGTGGCTGGACCCGTCAAATTGGGACAGAACTGGCTGGCAAGATGGTAGGGATTGTCGGCCTAGGGCGGATCGGCAAAGAGGTTGTTCTGCGGCTTAAAGGATTTCGCGTCCACTTTTTGGCGCATGACATCTACCAGGACGATGCTTTTGCCGCCGAACACGGTGTACGCTTTACGTCGCTGGACGAGCTGCTGGCCGAATCGGACATTGTTACACTACACGCCATTCTCACCGCCGAAAGCCGCTACCTCGTCGGCGAGAAAGAACTGGCGCGCATGAAACCCACTGCGTACCTGATCAACACCGCGCGTGGCGGCCTGGTGGACGAGAGCGCGCTCTATCGTGCGCTGGCCGAAAACCGGCTGGCCGGCGCGGCGATCGACGCTTTTGCGGATGAGCCGCCGAAGGATAGTCTGCTCTTGCAACTGGGCGACAAGATTGTCTGTGCGCCTCACTTGGGCGCACAGACCACCGAAACGGTTTTACGTATGGGTCGCATGGCAGCAGAAAATATCGTCCAGGTTCTCAAAGGCGAGAGACCTGTTGGGTTGGTCAATCCAGAAGTATACGAAAAGACAAAGGGCGGCCACGCCTAGTCCAGTGGTGTAAGGAATTCGTCGGCTCTCGACCGTCGCTCGCCGACGACAGACCGCAGATAGGGACCTGAGTGGCCTGTGGTCGGCGGTCGCACCAAAATGCATGGCTTTAGAGGTGAGCAGTGTCACGGTTTCGTGTGGTTATGACCGATTACGATTGGGATTCGCTCGACATCGAGCGCAACATTCTGGCAACCGTTGATGCAGAATTGATCGCGCTTCAATGCAAAACAGAAGCCGAAGTCATTGACGCCGTCCGTGA
>Ga0315268_10006189_pt1 | contig 12751 bp, 15 predicted proteins | sample C1_top_MG_FD_204535 | JGI IMG/M metagenome (GOLD analysis project Ga0315268, IMG submission 204535) | Sediment microbial communities from Yellowstone Lake, YNP, Wyoming, USA - C1_top | ecosystem: Environmental > Aquatic > Freshwater > Lake > Sediment | place: USA: Wyoming | collected 2017-08-01 | reverse complement strand
CCGACATCGCCCGCGAGCTGATCCAGGCAGGCGTGGCCGTCCATGCTTTCAATCAACGCAGCGTCGAGGAGATCCTGGCAATGATAGCGACCGTCGGCCGCCTGGTCGGCGCCGAGGCGCGGGCGCTGGCCATGGTCGAAAAACTGCAGGCGGAAATCGCGCTGGCACGCAACGCGGCGGAGCAACGCATCGTCCGCACCGGACGCCGGCCGCGCGTGTATTTCGAGGAATGGGACGAACCGATGATCTCCGGCATCCGCTGGGTTTCCGAGTTGATCGAAATCGCCGGCGGCGAGGACATCTTCGCCGAACTATCCCATCATCATTCGGCCAAGCAACGCATCCTCCACGATCCGCTGGAAGTCGCGCGGCGCGCGCCCGACATCATCATCGGTTCCTGGTGCGGCAAGCACTTCCGCCCCGAGCACGTCGCCGCCCGCGCCGGCTGGGCGGAAATTCCGGCGGTGCGCAACGGGCAACTGCACGAGATCAAATCGGCGATCATCCTCACACCGGGGCAAGTGGTGATCGAGGAGGGATTGCCGCTGCTGGCTAAAATTTTCGAAGAATGGAAAAGCCGCTAGCTGCGATGGAAAATTAAGTCTTCCACCGGAAGACCGCCAACGAGATGCTGGTCAACCACGCGTTGCAGATTCTCCGGCGTGACGTTGTAGTACCAGATGCCATCCGGCTGCACACAGAGGATCGGCCCACCGCGGCAGGCGGCGAAGCAGGAAACCCGGCTGCGCTTGACGCGCAGCTCGCCCTGATCCAATCCAGCAGCTTTGAAAATTGCGCCGAGACTGTCGAAGAGCGCCTGCGATTCGCCGTCAGCGGTGCAGCGGGGGCCGGTGCATACCAGCAAGTGGCGGCGGTAATCGGCAATGCTGGGTTGCTCGACGGCACTCATGCAACGGCTTCCTCGGTGCTGTCGTCTGCCTCGTTCGCCACGTTCACCACATTCACCTCTGGCGCTTCGGCCATGGCGGCGGCGATGTAGCCGACGGGCAGGCCGTACAGCACGGCCAATTGATCCGGCGTATTGCCGCTGGCGCGGATCGTCTCCAGCCAGCCGTCGAGGCCGGTGGACAGCGAGCGTCCGGCCTGCTCGCCGGTGTGGATGTCGCCACTGGCCACGCTGTATTTGTTGGCATAGCCGCGCGGCGTCACCATCAGGCCATGGCGCACAAATGTGTTGGAGTTGCCGATGAGCACGGTGGACAGCATGCCGATGTCACATTCGGCCATCCGGGCTAGCGTGGTGAATTCGATGCGCTGTTTTCGCCGGTAGGCGGACTTGACAATGGCCACCGGCGTATCCGGGCGGCGATGGGCGAGAAACAGGCGCTGCGCTTCCTGGATCTGCCGGGTACGGCGACCGCTCTTTGGGTTATAGAGAGCGACGACGAAATCCGCCTCGGCGGCGGCGTTAAGACGCTTGGCAATGACCGGCCACGGCGTCAGCAAATCCGACAGCGAGATGGCGCAGAAGTCGTGCGTCAGCGGCGCTCCGACCAGCGCCGCGCAGGTGTTGAGCGCCGAAGCGCCGGGAATGATTTCCACTTCAACGTCTGAATCCGGCGTCCAGCCGGCCTGGAACAGCACCTCGAACGTTGGGCCGGCCATGCCGTAGACGCCGGCATCGCCGGAAGACACGAGAGCCACTTTTTTGCCCTGTTTGGCGCGGTCGTAGGCTTCGACAGCGCGGTCCAGTTCCTCGGTCATCGACTTCTTGATTACTTCTTTGCCGACCACCAGATCGGCAACCAAACGAATGTAGGTGACATAGCCGATGATCGTATCGGCTTCAGCAATCGCCGCGCGAGCACGCGCTGTCAGATGGTCGTTGCTGCCGGGACCAATGCCGACCAGCATGATTTTTCCACTTTTCATAGGGTTTCCTTGCATTAAACGACAGTCGGGGCGCCGTCTGTCTGGCCCAGCACCGGACGAATCCAGCGCGCAACAACCCAGCCTGCTAACGCACCTAGCGTCAGCCAGTAGACGGCATTCGTCAGCGCGGTGATCCACACGTAACGGTGGGCCAGGGTTTCCATTTGTGCTGCGATTTCAGGGCGGAAGCCGTCGAATGCGCCGGTCGACAGATGCGGGGCACCGATCAGGAAAGGTACGCCGATCAGGAGTACGGCAGCCCAGCGCAACGGACTGCGCAGAAAGGCGACGCCAGACAGGCCACCGATGCCGCAAGCCACGGTGAGCAACCACCATTGCTGGCGTTTGCCCAATTCCGCCACGGCAGCCCCCGGAATCTCGGGAGGTAATCCGATGGCGGGGAGTACAAAGATGCACAGATAAGCGACCGCTCCCCAGAGTAGGCCATTGCGGGGGTTTGCCAAGGGTTTTTGTTTCAGGTGTTCCCATATCGACATGGCAGGAATCAGCAAGAGGGCAAAACCGATCGCTGTGAGGATATTGGCGACGATGGTCCACCTCTGATGCTCTGCGCCATCGTCAGCGTGGTCGGGCACTTGGTCGGGCGCATGGTTGTGCGCATGGTCGTGGGAAGCCGCCGGAGCGCCGCCAGCCTCGAAAATTTCGGCGCTTTCGATAACCGGCAGAACGCCGAATTGCTGAATGGCGCTTAACAGGAAGCCCGACAGGACACCGGCGACCAGCGCGGAGAGAACGATACGGCGGAAGATCATTTCGGTCTCCCCGTATCAATGACAGGGGAAAGCGTGGGAGTGACGGCTATTGTGCGCGGCATTGTGCAGCGCTTCGATCGGGCTGAAACCGACGCCGTAGACGATCACCACGCCAATCAGGGCCGCAGCTGTGAATTGCAGTGCGAGACCAAGGGAGATACTGCGGATGGCTGATATTTTCAATTGTGCTTGCATGTTGTTTCCTTTCTGGTGGGAAATACTCGGGTGAAACATTTAGGTTGCGACTGGATCAGGCTTCATGTTTTCGGCGATTCGCGCCACCGATACCGTTGCGTTGTGTCCGTCCGGGCCACGCAGCTTGTGTTTTTCGACGATCAGTTGGCTCTGCTCCGCGCCGGCGGCAAGCAGGGCGGCAGCTTCCGCGACGGAAGGCGTGCCTGTGTATCTGCGCACGGTTTCCGAGGGATTGGGTACGGACACGGTGGCCAGTTGCTCCGGGGAATAAAAGCGCAGTGTCCAGCCTTGCGTAGCGGCAAATTCCAACAGACCGACCTCGTCCGCTTTCAGTGTGATGCTGGCGACTGCTTGCACCTGCGCCGCTTCGAATCCGGCGGCGGAGAGGGCTTCGGCCACCGCGCGGGCAATGGTCTCGGCTGGGGTACCCCGGTCGCACCCCAGACCAAGCGCCACTTTTGACACGCCGGCGATATTCATTGCGCGGCGTCCTGCGGCGGACGATAGAGCACACGCTTGCCGGCAAGCTTGACGGCCCATTCGGCAGGAAGCGCGCGATGGCTTACCCACAGTACCGCGCCGAATGCTGCGGGATCGATTTCTTCGAGCCGCGCAAATTGCTTGAGATTGGCCGGCAGCGGGCCGCTGCGGCCGTTGGCGTGTCTTGCCCACCAGTCGCTGCTGCCGGCCTCCTGCACCAGCGCCACCGGCTCGTCGTTCACCATCGCGGCGCTGGCGCGCACGATTTCGTCATGACTGGCTTCGAAGGTCCAGCCCAACTCGCGACCCAGCAGGTCGACCGCCAGCGTTTGCCGCGCGTCAGAGGCCGTGGTCAGTACCGGTATAGCCCCCAGCGCTTCGGCAAGGCTGCCTGCCAGCGCATTGGCGCCGCCGAGATGACCGGAGAGCATGGGGATCACGAAGCGCCCGGCTTCGTCGATGACAACGATGCCGGGATCGTCTTCCTTGTTTTTCAGGTGCGGCGCGATCAGCCGCACCACCGCGCCGAGCGAGACGATACAGACGAGGCCGTCGAAGGCCGCGAAGAGCGCCGGAATCTGGTCGCCGGTTTTTCCTGTATAGCAAGAGACGGCGTTTGGCGCAGCGGCGGCGGCTTCGGCTTCGGCGCGAAATTTTTCCGGCACGAACAGCCGGGCGCCGGGCAGGGCCGCGATCACCTTGCCGGCCAGCGCAATGCCATGGCGGGTGATGGAGACGACGGCCACCCGGCTGTTGGGGAAGGGCAGGTGTTGCGTCATGCCAGCAGCCCCGCGCGCTTGCGGCAACCGCGGCGCAGTTCGCCGCGCTGCCGCTTGGGATTTTGCACCAGCATCAGTGAGAGATAATTCACTTTTTCGCCTTTCAGACTGAGTACATCGGCGACCACGCGTTCGTCGGGTGATCCGACTTTTTCGATGAAGCAACTAGTGGCCAGCAAGCCCCGGCGCTCCAATAGTTCCAGCACTTCGTCAACCAGCGGTTTGACCTTGAGCAGAATCAGTGTGTCGAACTCGTCGAGCAGATGGTCGATCAGTTCCACGCCATAGGCGGCGGGGATGACGGCGAGGGTGTCGTCCTCTTCCGCCAGCGTGACGCCGACGCGGGCCGCAGCAGCCGCAAAGGAGCTGACGCCGGGAATGGTTGTCACCTCGATTTGCGGCGCCAACTCGCGCACCACGCGAGCGAGATGACCGAAGGTGGCAAAAGTCGAGGCATCGCCCTCCACCAGGAACACCAGGTCGCGGCCTTCGGCGAGCAGCGCGACGGTGCGGGCGGCGGCGCGCGCCCAGGCCTTGACGAGAATCGCCGCGTCGCGCGTCATCGGGAAAACCAGCGCCACGGCATCGTCCGGAACCATCAGCCCGCCGCGCTGGACGATGTCCAGCGCATAGGAGCGTTCTTCAGCTTTTTTTACCGGATAGAGCCAACGCGCGCCGGATTGCAGGGCGGCCCAGCCACGCCGGGTAATCAACTCCGGGTCGCCGGGGCCAAGGGATGCGCCGATCAGTCGACCGTATTTTATTTCAAGCATTTTCTTGGGTCTTTCGGGCAGTGACGATCCAGATCGGGTTTTGCGCCGCCAGCCGATGCATGTCGAGAATCGGCTGGCTGCGTGAAGCCTGCAACTGCACCACCTCCCACGGCGCGCCGGCGGCGGCCAGTGCGGCGGTGGCGGTGGCGAGATTTTCGATGGTGACGAAATTCATCACCAGGCGGCCAGCGGGCTTCAGGCGCGCGAGAACGAGTGTTATGAGCTGGGCCAGTTCGCCACCGGAACCGCCGATGAATACGGCGTCAGGATCCGGCCAGGCGTCGAGTCCCACTGGTGCGCGCCCTTCGTTCAGCGTGTAGTTGCTGGCTTTGAGGCGACGGGCGTTGGCGCGCGCATTGGCGGCATCGCCGGGATTTTTTTCGATGGCCCAGACATGGCCGAGACGAGCCAGCCGCGAGGCTTCCAGCCCGACCGAGCCGGCGCCGGCGCCGATATCCCAGACGATGCTGGCGGGGCGCAAAGCCAGCTTGGCCAGCGAAACGGCGCGGGCTTCGAGCTTGGTGATCAAGCCCTTTTCAGGCTGCCGCTGTATGTAATCGGCATCATCGAAACCGAAGATGGCGCGGTGCTCCGTCTCGCTGCGTTCGATGAGCACGACGTTCGGTTCAGGAAAGCTTTGCGCTGCCGCGACCGCCAGTGAAAGGTCGGCAAACAAGGCTTCATCGGCTTGGGTCAGGCGCGCCGCCACCGACAAGCGAACTTCTTCACCGTAGCCCGCCGCCAGCAAGGCGCGCGCGATGCGGTCGGGCCCGTTCCCGGGGCTGGTGAAAGCGGCAACGCGCGGGCATTCGGCAATCGCCCGCACGATCGGGTAGAGGCCATGCTCCGGTGTGACGCCGGGTTCCCAGGCGTTCCACTCGCCGGCATCGGCGCTGTGGCAGGAGGCGATTCGGTAGTCCTGCCAGGGGCGCTTGAAACGCGCGAAGGCGAGTTGCAGGGTGGATGGGGCGGGCAGGACTTCGACGTTATCCTTGCCCAGCTTTCCCATGAGCAAGGCGGCGATGCCGTGGCACAGCGGATCGCCGGTGGCGAGCACCACGACGGCCTGTCCTTGCACGGCGGCGGCTTCGATCCAGCCCGGCACTTTGCCAAGAGCGCCACCCATGTCATGCACGGCGACACCATCGCGCAGATGCGGACGCACCAGCGCCAGCGTGCGGCCAGCGCCGATGACAACATCCGCAGTGCCGAGGCGATGACGCGCGGCATCGGAGAGTCCGGCCCAGCCGTCATCGAGTATGCCCAGCAAGGTACAGTGCGGCGGGCGTTTAGACAAGCTCGCTCTCCTCGACACGGACTATCGGTTGACCTTCGAAATCGCAGACCAGTACTGTGAGCTGGTAGGGGCCGGGGTAGCAGGACCGCAGGCTCCTGATGGCGCGGATCGCCAGGGCGCGGTGGAACGGCGCCGTGAGGCCGAGAACTTGCAGGCGTTCCGCGGCGAAGCGCGCCGTTTCCGCATTGCGGATTTCCTCGACCAGGTCGGGCGGTGCGCCGACTTCCGCGGCGGAGTCGGCCAGCAGGTTACGGTTGACCTCTTCCTTCCAGGCGTGGGTGACGGCGAGGCCCTGGCCCATCTTGCTCAGCTTGCCGACCATCGCGCCGACGGTAATGTGCTGCATGTGCTGCCGGTTGGCAGCCTGGAAGGCAGCCTTGACGAAGTCGCCCATTTGCACGAAGCAGGACTCGTCGAGTTCCGGCAGTTGGCGCATGGCGAACTTTTCAGTACGGCCACCGGTGGTGAACACAACGTGGGTTTGCCCTTGATTGGCGGCGACATCCACCGCTTGCACCACGCTGGCGCGGAAGGCGGCGGTGGAATACGGGCGGACGATGCCGGTGGTGCCGAGGATGGAGATGCCGCCGAGTATGCCCAGCCGCGCATTGAGCGTTTTCTTGGCCATTTCTTCGCCGCCGGGAACAGAAATGGTCACCTCCAGGCTGTCGTCCGCCGCCAGCAGGGCAGCGCCGGCACGCTCGACATTTTCAGTGATATTGCGGCGTGGCGCCGGATTGATCGCCGGGCCGCCGACCTCAAGACCCAAGCCGGGCTTGGTGACGATGCCGACACCGGCGCCGCCTTTGAGGATGACTAGCCCGCCGCCGCCGGGGATGCGGCGTACATCCGCCGTCATGTGGGCGCCGTCGGTGGCGTCCGGATCATCACCGGCATCCTTGATGCTGACGGCATGGGCGCGGTTGCCATCCTCATCGACCCGGCCATCGACGATGGTGAAATGGACTTCCTGGCCGTTGGGCAGGCGGCAGACCACCTGTTCCGGCACGCCCCCCTGCACCAGTCCCTGGGTGGCGGCAATCGCGGCGGCGGCGGAGTTGGCGCCGGTCGTGAAGCCTGTGCGGTTGCCGCGCTGGCGCTTGGCCGTGCCCTTGCGGACTTTTTCAGCGGATGACGTGTCCGGGATGGCGTCATTTGCGGACATGATCAAGTCGGATTCCTCTGCCGGCTTTCAGCGATGCCGAGCAGGGCGTGAATCGCCGCCACCACCAGGGTAGACCCGCCCTTGCGGTCGCGTATGGTTATCCACGGCACGGCATCGATCTGTGCCAGCAGGGCCTTGGATTCGGCGGCGGACACGAAGCCGACCGGCATGCCGATGACCAGCGCCGGGCGCACGCCGACTGTGCGGATCAGGCGCACCACCTCGATCAGCGCCGTGGGGGCGTTGCCGATGCCGACGATGGCGCCTTCGAGCAGCCCGAGACGATGCGCCTTGCGCATGGCCTGCACGGCGCGGGTGGTGGCTTCGGCTTTGGCCTGCTCGATGACCTCCGGGTCGGAAATAAACTGATGCGTCGACAGGCCGAAGTGGGCAAGGCGGGTGGCCGAGAGGCCGACGCAAATCATCTCGACATCAGCCACGATGGCCGTGCCACCCATGAGAATGGCAGCTAATCCGGCGCTTACCGCAGCGGGGTGGAATTCGGTGAGACCGTTGAATTCGAAATCGGCGTTGGCGTGGATCATGCGCCGCACGATCGGCCACTGTTCCTCGCTATAAGCGTACGCTCCAACCTCGGCGTCGATGATGGCGAAGGAGTCGTGCTCGATGGCGCGACCGGCGGCGGTGAGTTGCTCGGTGACGATATTGGCGGCATTCATGGCTTAGGCATGGGCGCGATGAGGGTGAACATGGGCATGACCATGACCATCCGCGCTGCGATCCTGCGTGTGGCTGTGATCGTGAAGATGCTCTGCTTCAGCCGCCAGCCGGTACTTGCAGCCGTCGCATTCGAGCAGGCCGCCTTCGGGCAATTCGCCGCCCGCAACTTTGCTATCGAGCAGGTCAAAGATACCCTGATCGAAACCAAAATGATCGCCAAGTGCAAAAGCGATTGCCGGATATTGCGTTTGCAATCGTGCTACCTGCGCCTTGATGCGCTCGATCAGCACGCCGGTAAACAGATACACGGGAACGATGCAGATTTGCGTCATGCCGAGCCGTACCTGGCGTTGCACGGCGGTTTCCAATCGTGGCCAGGTGATACTGGTGAAAGCCAGATCGACCAGGTCGTGGTCGCCATCTTCAAACATCCAGCGCGCCATCTTGGCCAGCTCGCCGTTCGCGCCAGCATCCGATGAGCCGCGCCCGAGCAGGATGACGCCGGTGGTATGCGGGTCGGGCATATTCAGTTGCTGCATCAGGCGGTCGAGCTGGTCTTTGAGTACACCGAAAATCTCGCGGCCCATGCCGAGGTGGCGCACGCAGTCGAAATGCACGCCGGGATGACGCCGGCGGGCGGCTTCGATGGCAGCCGGTAGTTCCATCTTTACGTGGCCGGCGGCGTTGAGAATGAAGGGGATGGCAATGACCCGTGCAGTGTCTCTTGCGGCGCGGTCCAGGCCTTCGTTCAACAGGACATCGGCATGTTCGATGAAACATACTTCGATGCGCCATGCCGGGTGGCGCTCACGCCACTGGGCGGCGAAGTTCAGGATTTCCTTGTTGCCTTCACGGTTACGCGAGCCGTGGCCAATAAGAAGGAGGCTGGTGTCGCTCATGATGATGTACCTTCAGTGGCCGATGCCCGGCGAAAGCGATGGCCGAAGGCCGGGTCGTAGAGCTTGGAGCGGGCAATGTCTTGCCAATGCCGCGCGCCGAGGGCGGGGCTGGCAATGATCATGGCCTGCGCGGCGATTTTTTGGTCCTGGCAGCGGCGCTTGATGTCGGCCAGCGTGCCGCGCACGATTTTCTCCTGCCCCGGCCAGCTCGCTTTTTGCACCACCACCATCGGCGCGTCTTCCGGCCAGCCGGCGGCGCGCAAGGCGCGTTGCACCTCGTGCAGCAGGGTGATGGAGAGAAAGATGCAAAGCGTCGCGCGATGCGCCGCCAGCGCTTCCAGTTCCTCACCCGGCGGCATCGGCGTGCGACCGGCGACGCGGGTGAGAATCACGGTCTGGGTGACTTCCGGCAAGGTCAGCGTCTCGCCGGCGGCGGCGGCAGCGGCCATGGCAGAAGAAACGCCTGGAATCACCGCCCATTCGATGCCGGCTGCATCGAGCGGGCGGATCATTTCGACCAGTGCGCCGTAAAGTGTGGGGTCTCCGGTTTGCAGGCGCACCACCGTTGCGTGGCACGCCGCCTGCTCGATCAACCAGACGACAATTTCCTCGAGCGTCATTCCTTTCGAGTCGCGGATGGCGCAATCGCCGGGCGCATACAGTGTCACTGTCCGATCAACCAGCGATCCGGCAAACAGCACGGCGCCGGCGCGTTCGAGCAGGCTGCGGCCCTTGACCGTAATCAGCTCGGGGTCGCCGGGACCGGCGCCGACAAACCAGACTTTGCCCGATGAGACAGTACCCGGTTCGATATGCATGATGGCTCCCTTCGCGTTCATGGGCATGTGAAATGGACCCTTAATAAGCAGTCGGCGTTGGCTGCGCATCTTCGGGCCAGCGGTTCTCGAAGACCACAGTTTGCTGTTTCAGCCGCTTGCCCCAGCCTGCGTCTTCGAACATCGGTCGCGGATAGAAGGCGGCCACCTTGCCCAGGCAGAGAATCGCGACCGGCTTGGCGCCGGCCGGCATCTCCAGAAGATCGGCGAGTTTCTCCGGATCGAAGAACGACACCCAGCCCAGCCCGATACCTTCGGCGCGCGCCGCCAGCCACATGTTCTGAATGGCGCAACCGACCGAGGCGACGTCCATCTCGGGGAGCGTGCGGCGGCCCACGATATGCCGTTCGCGGCCATGCATCAAGGCGACCACCAGCAGTTCGCCGCACTCGCGAATGCCTTCGATTTTCACTTGGAGAAACTCTTCGTTGCGCGCCGGCAAGGCTGCGGCGGTGCGCAAGCGCTCTTCCTCCGCCAAGGCGTGGACTTGCTCCCTGAGCCGCCGGTCGGTGATATGCAGGATGCGCCAAGGCTGCATGTAACCCACGGACGGCGCGTGGTGGGCGGCATCGATCAGGCGCGCCAGCAGTTCCCGCGGCAACGGCTCGGGAAGGAAATGGCGCATGTCGCGGCGTTCATAAATGGCGCGATATACCGCGGCGATTTCGGCTTCCGAGTAGCGATGCTCCATGGCGTGGCAACCTCAGCGCAAGAGTCCGGCGACAGCTGCCGGATTCGATGGAAAATAGAAATGCACGTAGGAAGCAGTCAGCCGCCCGCGCCGGTAGATGGCCTCGCCGACCCGTCCGTCCTGTGTTTCGGCGTGCAGCAGCGGCGCCAGCGCAGTCCGCGCCAGCGAGTAGTGAAAGGTGTGGCCGCGCACCCTTCCCTCCGGCAGCGCGGCCGTCTGCAAACCGAGCGCCGCCAGGCGCGGCTGCATCGCGACGCCGCCCGGCAGCAGTCCCGCCATGCGATGACTGACGCCTTCCTTGTCGAGCAGATTCTCGAACAGCGCCATCATGCCGCCGCACTCCGCCAGGATTGGCTTGCCGGCATCGGCATGCGCACGCAGTTGCGCCCACAGGTCGGCGCGCGCGGCCAGGCGCGCGGCGTGCAGTTCGGGGTAGCCGCCCGGCAGCCACAGCGCGTCGCAGGCGGGCAGCGGGTCGCCGGCAAGCGGCGAAAAGAAACAGAGCCGCGCGCCGAGTTCGCGCAAACAATCGAGATTGGCCGGGTAAATGAAGGCGAAGGCGGTGTCGCGGGCGACGGCGATGGTCTTTCCCGCGAGCAGCGCCGGCGCTTCGTCGACGAGCGCCGCCGGGAAAGTCAAGGCTGGCGGCAGGCCTGCCGCGCCGGTTTCCGCCAGGCGGTCGGCGAGGCGATCGAGGCGGGTTTCCAGATCGGCGATCTCGGCCGCCTGCAGCAGTCCCAGATGACGCTCGGGCAGCGCCGCCTCGGCATCGCGCGGCAACGCGCCGTACCAGAGCATGCCTGGAGGAAGACTGGCGCGCAGCATGTCGGCGTGACGCGGACTGCCGACCTGGTTGGCGAGCACGCCGGAGAAAGGCAGGCCGGGCCGATAGGTCGCGAGACCGTGGGCGACGGCGCCGAAAGTCTGGGCCATGGCGCCTGCGCCTATCACCGCCAGCACCGGGATGCCGAAGCGCTCCGCGATGTCGGCGGCCGAGGGCTGGCCATCGAACAGGCCCATCACGCCTTCGATCAGGATCAGCTCGGCCGCGCCCGCCGCGCGCCACAGGCGGCGGGCCGCATCTTCCGCGCCGCACATGCCGAGATCAAGGTTGTACACCGGCTGGCCGCTGGCAACTTCGAGAATCTGCGGATCGAGGAAATCCGGGCCGCACTTGAACACCCGCACGCGCCGGCCCTGGCGGGCGTGCAGGCGGGCCAGGGCGGCGGTGACGGTGGTCTTGCCCTGGCCGGAGGCCGGCGCCGCGATCAGCAGCGCCGGACAAGAGAGTGGCCCTCCCCCCATCCCTCCGTCCGGCGACGGGGCCGTCACCATTCGATGCCCGGCTGGGCCTTGATGCCGGCGGCGAACGCGTGTTTGATCGGCGTCATGTCGGTGACGGTGTCGGCCATCGCGACCAGTTCCGCCGGCGCACCGCGGCCGGTGACCACCACATGCTGAACCACCGGGCGTGCGGCGATGTCGGCCAGCACCATGGCAAGGTCCAGGTAGTGGAGCTTCAAGGCGATGTTCAGCTCGTCGAGCAACACCAGACCTATGCTTTCGTCATTCAATAGCTTGCGCGCCTCGTCCCAGGCCTCCTGGGCCTTGGCGATGTCGCGGTCGCGGTCCTGGGTTTCCCAGGTGAAGCCTTCGCCCATCACGCGGTAGATCACTTCGTCGGGGAAGCGGCGGAAGAATTGTTCTTCGCCGGTGGACTGGGCGCCCTTGATGAACTGCACGATGCCGACTTTCATGCCGTGCCCCAGCGCCCGCGCCACCATGCCGAAACCGGAACTCGACTTGCCCTTGCCATTGCCGGTGGTCACCACCAGTACCCCGCGTTCGATCCGGGCGGCCTCGATCTTGGCGTCGATCAGGGCCTTCTTGCGTTGCATGCGGCCGGCGTGGCGTTGTTCGATGTCGGACATTATGGGTGCCCCTTCAGGCGGCGATGAAATAACGGAAAGCGCCGTCGCGCAACTCGCGCAAGGAATGGCCGTAAAGCTCGCCGAGACTCTCGGCGGTCAACACTTGCGCACTGGGACCTTCTTCCCATCGACCGTCGCCGAACAGCAGCAAGGCACGTCGGCAGTAGCGCAGGGCGAGGTTCATGTCGTGCAGGACGATCACGAAGCCGGCGCCGCAGTCGGCGGCATGGCGTTGCACCAGCTCGAGCATGGCGATCTGGTGACTCAGGTCGAGATGGGCGAGCGGCTCGTCCAGCAGGTACAGCAGCGGCTGCTGGGTCAATAGCGTGGCGATGCCCAGGCGCTGCCGTTCGCCGCC
>Ga0315268_10006188_pt1 | contig 12751 bp, 10 predicted proteins | sample C1_top_MG_FD_204535 | JGI IMG/M metagenome (GOLD analysis project Ga0315268, IMG submission 204535) | Sediment microbial communities from Yellowstone Lake, YNP, Wyoming, USA - C1_top | ecosystem: Environmental > Aquatic > Freshwater > Lake > Sediment | place: USA: Wyoming | collected 2017-08-01 | reverse complement strand
TCTCAAAAACTGTCGGGGATGAATTATCCTTTGGACCCAAAAACCTGGGTTGGTCCGAGGACCGTATTGAGCAGGCGATCCAACACGCCTTGCACGACATTGACATGGAGGATCGTCGCGAGTCAGAGCCTTACTTTATGGGGCTGGCGGAGCGGAAACTGATCGCCATAGCGTCCGTGTTGATCATGGAACCTCATGTACTTGTCCTGGATGAGCCTGCGACTGGAGCTGATTACAATGTCGCCCTGCGCATCATGCGCTATATCTCGGATCTGCATAAACGCGGACTGACCGTTATTATCATTACGCATGACGTATCCCTGGCGGCCAACTATGCCAGCCGGGTGATCGCCATGCGGGATGGAACCATTAAGATCACCGGTTCACCCGAAAGCATCTTTCAGCAAAAAGAGCTCCTGAATGAATGCAACATCTCATTGCCGGAAGTCGCAGAGCTTAGCAATGCGCTTGCATCCCACGGCCAAAAGCAACAGGTCATCCGCGTACAGGATATGATTTCGTTTTTTGAGGGAGTCCATTAACATGTCATCGATTCGAACCTCTTTTTATGAAGGCAATACGTCCTTTCTTATGCGGGTCGATCCACGGGTTAAGCTTTTGTATATCCTGTGGGTATTTGCCATGATCATGGTGTTCACCGATCCCATCTTCCAATCCTTCACCATGGCCTCGTTATTGCTGGCTGCTTTTGCGGGCGGGCTTTCCCTGTATAAGGTGGCCAATGCCGGAAAGCTCGGTATTTATGTCGGCCTGACGAGCTGGGTGCTTTGGACTATTTTTCTTCGGAATGAAGGCAGTTCCCTGTTTCATATTTTGGGCTGGTCAGTGACCGACTTTGGCGTTCTGAAAGGTTTCTCCGTGGCCTTGCGGATCACATCCGTTCTGTTTGCCTTCCTGATCGTCGCAATGACCACCCCCACCCGCGATATCATCACCGGCTTATACGGGCTGCGGGTATCGGTGGTGTTCTCGATGGTGATCGGGATCATTTTGAGGTTGATCCCTCAATTCCAGTCTGAACACACCACCATCATGGAGGCCCAGAGATCAAGAGCCACGGAGTTCGATAAAGGTGGTTTGATGACCCGCTTTCGCAAACATACATCCTACATCATTCCATTAACCCTGCGCGCGCTCAAGATCGTGAGCGACCTGAGCATCGCCATGGAATCCAGAGCGTATGATCCCTACACACCGCGAACCTTCGTACGGGAGTTGAAGATGCGGCGTTCCGATTGGGCCATCCTGATCAGCATGGCTGTCTTTCTGGTGTTCAGTATTCTATTGCGCGTTTTTGGACTTGGCGTTTTACAATCGGGGATGCTTGGAAGCGGACAATGATCCCATCCACACCCGGTCTGGACGTGGTCGTGCTTGGTGCGGCCGCGATGGATATGCTGGCCTGGGTGGATCATTTGCCGGTCAAGGATGGCATTACACTTGCGCGAAAGGTTGAATTGCAGCCGGGTGGTTCCGGAGCAAATGTGGCGATCGCAGCCGCACGGTTGGGATTAAAGGTCGGTTTCATTGCCCGGATCGGTTCAGATGAAAATGGGCAAATCCTCCTGAATGAATTTGCCCGCGAAAAAGTTGACACCTCCGCCTGCCACATTGTTGAGGATCATCCCACAGCGATTTGTTTTATCACCATTGATTCCAACGGGGACCGCAGCATGGTTGCCCTGGGAGGCGCAGGCCCGGTTGAGAACTGTGAAGAACTCGACCGTGATTATCTATCCAGGGCGCGCCTGTTCTATATAACGGATGCAGGGCATGATATTCTTCAATTTACAGCGGGAATTGCCCTTGCTAAAAACAACCTGCTGGTCTATAGCCCGGGTGGGATTATGACTGCGGGAGGCCTGGAAAACCTTGTTGGAGTATTGCCCGGGGTTGATGTGCTTTTGCTCAGCCAGAGTGAAGCCAATAGTCTACTGCCCGATCATCCCCCGGAGTTGGCTGCCAGAAAGCTTTTCGCAAGGGGCGCTCGAAACGTGGTGATCACCCTCGGCAAGCAGGGAGTTGTCTGCGTTACTCCGGAACAATCATTCTCTCTTCCGGTATTCCCAGTTGACCCTGTGGTGGATACTACAGGGGCCGGCGATGCACTGGCGGGCGGGTTGATCGCAGGGCTGCTTTTCGGCGACTCATTGAAGGAGGCCATTCGATACGGTTGTGCCGCAGCTGCCATCAAAATAGCCCAGCCCGGTGCCCGCACAGGCCTGCCGACCCGTGAAGAGATAAATCATTTTTTATCATTGCATCCTTTGGAGTAGATCGCATTGGATCATAAAGAAGATCATATCCTGGGTTGTCTGCTGGGGTTGGCGAGCGGGGACACATTCGGGATGCCCACTGAATTCATGACACGCGATGCGATCAAGTCTCATTATGGATGGGTGGACCGCTTCCTTGCGCCCCACGCGGGTCATTTTCATACCGGCATGCCGGCTGGACGCATCACTGATGATACAGGTCAGGCACTGGCTATTGCACAGGCAGTTGTGCGAAATAATGGACTCCTTACTTCACAGATAATTGCTGATGGACTTTTGGATTGGAAAAATTCCCTGGGGCCGGAATTTGAGCATGTGGTTGGTCCAAGCACGCGGCGGGCTTTGGAATTATTGGAACAGGGCGCAAACCCTGAAGAGACGGGATGGGAAGGACGAACCAATGGCGCCGCCATGCGTGCGCCGATCGCCGGCCTGCTGCATCCGGGAGACATACAGGCCGCACTGAAAGCAGCCTATATAACCAGCCTGCCTACGCATGGAATCAATATTGCCATCGCCGGTGCCGGGGCTGTGGCTTGCGCTGTATCTCAGGCACAAGTGCCCGATACAACCTTGGAAACCATATTGCAGGCGGGTCAGGAAGGCGCTGTTCTGGGTGCCAAACTTGGACATATCGTCTGGGGAACATCCCTGGAGAAACGTATTATCCTGGCATTACACCTGGTAGATCAAGCTTCAAACACAGAGCAAGCCTTAAATGATCTTTATCATTATGTTGGGGTCGACCTGGTGGTGGCCGAATCCGTCGCTGTGGCTTTTGGTATTGTGAAACTGGCTGAGGGTAACCCGCTCAAGGCAGTTACCTTAAGCGCCAATATTGGCGGGGATACCGATACAATCGGGGCGATCGCCGGAGCCATTTGTGGGGCCTGGAAGGGGAGTTCAGCATTTCCGCCCGACTGGTTGAGCCTGTTGGAACAGGTCAATCATTTTGATCTGACGCTACGTGCAAAGCAGCTGATGGCGGTGGTGGATGGCACAGGATCATAACCGCTTGCGCGGATTGTAAAATTCCCTTCATTTATCCCATCATGATCTTCGGACGATACTGCAGCGCTTCCGCCAGGTGCGCGGATTGGATTTCCCCGCTCCCCGCCAGGTCCGCGATCGTGCGCGCCAGCTGAAAAGATGCGATGATTCATCGACACGGTCCCCGCTAAGTTTCTCGTAATCCACGCGCGGCACTTCCATGTGAATGTCGATGCGGTCCAGCAATGGACCCGAGATGCGCTTTTGATATTTCGTTACCATGGAAGGGGCACACGTGCAGGGTTTGACCGCATCCCCAAAATAACCGCAGGGGCAGGGATACACACAATCGAACGTGTTTTCCGTGCTGAGCAAAGAACGAAAAAGTGAGCAGGAAAGACTATTTCCGTTTCGCTTTATCCAAAAACCAGAAAATTCAGAGGCTCGATGGTTATTGTATTGGAGTGTGTTATTTTGCTAGTGCCGTGAATGGTCTTCATTGTATTAATAAAGTATTGTTCACTTACACGTGATGGAATATTTTGCGGGTTTTCCGAGAAGTTGGCAAAAATCACGGCGCGTTGTCCATGGCAAGCGCGCTCGAATCCCAGTACATGCGGATTCTCGGTCTCTAACACATTCAAGGCACCACCTGAAAAAACAGGATGCTCCTTGCGCAGTTGGATGAGAGACTGCAAACCAGTGTATATGGATCCCTCCACGGTTTCGGAGTCATTACGGCGCGCATAGCGTTCCCAATCTGCATGGGGACGATGAACCCAACGACTATCATGGGCCTTATCCAAGTCATCGCGATAGGTGTAATCATTTAGTGTACCGATCTCATCGCCGAGATAAATAAGCGGGATGCCACCCACCGTCAGGATGATACCGTGGATCAATAATATGCGGCGAATGGCGAGTTCGACTTCCTTATTGCCCTCTTCATTCAGGGCTTTTTCCAAACCAGCCAGTGACGCGCAAGTTCCGCTGATGCGGCAATCGCCGGTGACAGGATTCTCCTGAAATGGAAGTCCGCGGGCAAAACTGCCTGGGAATCGTCCGCGGTAGAACTCGTTGAGGAAATGGCGGTGGTCGCGTGCATTTATGCCGAGGCTGGCAGCATCTTCATCGGAGAAAGTCCAGCCGATATCGTCATGCACACGGACGTAATTGACCCATGTCGTGCCAGGGCTAAGATTGAAGCGACTTGCCAACGCTTGGGAGAGCAGACGGATCTTGCGGGTGGCAAGCGAATTCCACAGCAGCGCCATGAGCAGAGGGTTGTACGAGAGTTGACATTCTGCTGGCGAGATATATTTGACTACTTCATCAGGATGCACGATGGCTTCGGATTTGAACGTTAACGCCGGGGCGGCGATACGCGCCACCGCATTGAAGGCTCTGATCAGCGTGTGCGCCTGCGGCAGGTTCTCGCAGTTGGTGCCCAGTTGTTTCCAGATGAAGGCAACTGCATCGAGGCGCAACACTTCCACGCCTTGATTGGCGAGAAAGAGCATCTCCTCGACCATGCGGTTGAAAACCGCCGGGTTGGAATAATTCAGATCCCATTGATACGAATGGAAGGTCGTCCACACCCAGCCGTTTTGATTACCCTCAAATCGATCCTCTCCACTCTTCGCGTGTGATATCTCAAAATGGGAGAGGGGAGTAAAAGCACCGGGGTGCTCGTCGGGGAAGATCTCGCGCAGGTGCCGTTCGAATTGGTCGGGCAGATTCCGGTCCAGGAAGATGCGATAGAAGTCCTTGAATTCTTCATCGCCCGCCCTGGCAAGTTGCGCCCAGAGATGTTCGTCCGATGTGTGATTGAAGACCAGGTCCAAGGCAAGGCTGATGCCTGCCGCCCGCAAATCACAAGCGAGCGAAGCAAGTCCATCCATTGAACCGAGTATCGGATTTACCTCACGATAACTGCTGACGGCATAACCGCCGTCATTCTCGCCTTCGGGAGCTTTAAAGAGTGGCATGAGGTGAAGATATGTAATGCCAAGTTCCTTGAAATATGGAATCTTCGAGCGAATGCCTTCGAGATCATTCGCGAACAGGTCCGCATAGCAGACCGCGCCAAGCATTTGATTTGATTCGAACCAGCGCGGATCTGCTTCGCGCGTAATGTCGAGCTGTCGTAAATCCTGCGATCGGCTGAACCAAAGCCGCGCGATACTGACAATCAGGTCTTCCAAATAAAAGAAGAAGTCATAATGGTCGCTGTACACATCCGCGTATAACCGGAACAATGCAGGAAAGTTTTTGTTCAGCCTTGCAGAAAATTGCTTCCAACTCTCATGGTCTTTTTTGATCTCCGCTTTGAGTACTGCTTCGACACGTGGAAGAATACGCTTCAATGAAAGCTGCGCCTCATGTTCAATGTTTTTTATTTCAATCATAGAGAGTCTTGAGCCGCCCTTTCCGCCAGAGCAATCGCACCCAATACACCGGAGCGATCCCCGAGACCGGGATGGACAATAAAGGTTTCGATGTTTTCATGGATGACAGAGGATTGAATATAGCCGTTAATAAGTTCGCCCGTCCGCATCTGAATCTTGGTCAGGAGATGTTGAACCGAGCCGACCCCGCCACCGACGATAATGCGCTGCGGTGACAACGTCAATGCATAGTTGGCCAGGGCTTGCGCAATATATTCGGCTTCCAAGTCCCAGGCTTGATGGTCGGGCGTGAGCAGGTCCCCGCGCATACCCCAGCGTTTTTCCATTGCCACACCTGAAGCAAGTCCTTCGAAGCAATCGCCGTGGAAAGGACAGGTGCCTTCAAAACGATCACTCTCCCAATCGTGCCGGATAAGGAGATGCCCCATCTCCGGATGGATGAGTCCATGCAGGAGCTTTCCCTGCACGAACGCGCCACCACCTATGCCTGTGCCAACGGTAAGATACACAAAAGTATGCAGCCCCTTTGCCTTGCCCCAGCGAAATTCTCCCAGCGCCGCCCCGTTTACATCGGTGTCGAAAGCGAGGGGGACGTTGAACGCTTCACGCAACATGCCAACAACATCCGTGTTCGACCAGCCTGACTTGGGGGTCGCGAGGATGTGCCCGTACGTGGGCGAAGCGGGATTCGGGTCAAGCGGTCCGAAGCAAGCGATTCCAATGGATGCGAATTTTCCAAACTTCGTTTCCTGCGCCCGAAAGAATTCGATGATGTGCGACATTGTTTCCTTGGGGGTAGTTGTGTCGAAGCGAGCGTGGGCGGATAGGCTATTCGATCCCGTACCAACAGCACAAATAAATTTCGTCCCGCCGCCTTCGATGGCTCCGTAATAGGATTCCATTGATACTCCATTACAAGTGCGGATTATTTATCACAGAGCACACCAGGGTATTCTGTTTGGTTAAGGAAACCGGAGGCCAGGTAATGTCCAAAAGCTTTCAAATACTTAAATTCGCCACAATCAAACACAAATGGATACCGGTCTTTTTATGAATTTCCAGCAAAGGATTTTATAATTAGTCCTTGTCTCATGTTTTTCGGTTAAACATATGTTTCGAATATGGCTCGGAGATTCGTATACCATCATGGATATTCTTGAAACGCAAAGCCTCAGATTTACAATCCCAGCAAGAATTGAAAAGCCTGATCGTACCAACCTGGCAATGGCTCGTGTCCAAAGTCTGGATAAATCGCCATTTTCTTAGGCGAGACAATCTTGTTGTATACTGCGAACTGCGTGGATGGCGGGCAAATCGTGTCCATCAGGCTGATACCCCAAAATACTTCCGCTTGGATGCGAGGAGCGAGAAACTGAATGTCAATATATCCCAAGGTCTCAAATATGCTTTCTTCAAGTTTATGCATGGGATCCGAATGGCGAAAGTATTCTTGCAGTTCCTTATAAGCATCTTTGGCCTGATCCATTTCCCAGACTCGCCTATAGTCGCTCAGAAAAGGAAATAACGGCGCGGCGCGTTTAATGCGAGGCTCCAAGGCTGCACAAGCTATGGTCAACGCGCCTCCCTGGCTGCCGCCCATGACACCTACCCGGTTCGCGTCCACTTCAGGCATGTCCATAACGATCCTCGCTAGTTGGGCCGTATCAAGAAATATTTGTCGAAAAAGCATTTTCTCTGGAGAGCCCCGCAATGCATCATCCAACCCACGGATGATATGCCCATGAAGTGTATTGCCGGCGACACCTCCGCTGTCTTCCGATAATCCCGCCTGACCGCGGCAGTCTAGGGCAGCAACGGTAAAACCCGCACTTACATAGCCAAGCTTATCGAACCAGTCACCAGAATCACCCGTGTATCCGTGGAAAAGCAATACGGCGGGATGTGAGACTGATACATTTGTAGGACGCAACAATTTGGCATGCAGGCGTACACCTCCTAAACCGGTAAAAAACAAATGAAAACACTCGGAATTTGGCACCTGAAATTCAGAGGCGGTTAATTCGATTTGAGGATCGACCGATCGCATTTCTGTCAGGCTCTTATCCCAAAACGAATCAAAATCGTAGGGACACGGATTCTTGCCCCGATAGGTTTGCAACTGTTCGATGGGTAGATCAAAGGTCAAGGGCATTCCCGGCTCCTAGGCTATTATGGAAGAATGGAAGGTAATTGCCACACGAAGCATTAGAGCTTGAAAAGGTAAAAACCTCAAAGATAGCAAAAGAAGCGCTTTGATTTTCCACTTGTTCCTGATGAGAAAATACAAATTGCTTGAAGCAATGATTAGAATGAGAGGTAGGCTGATCAGCTTGATAACGTGCTGTTCACAAAACCGCTGCTCATCCCTTTACAGAGCCTTGGAGTAGCGCCAGGATGATCTGGCGCTGGAATAGTACGAAGATGACCAGGGTGGGTACCAGGATCAGAATCGTGCCGGCGCACAGCAATGGGATATCGGTGGCATAGTGGCCTTGGAATGCTCCCAACGCACCGGCCATCGTTCGCTGCGTCGGGTCCTCAACGAGCACTAGTGCAAGGAGAAACTGGTTCCACGTCCAGATGGACATGAGTATCCCGAGCGATGCGATCGGCGGTCCCGCGAGCGGGACATGGATTTGCCAGAACAGGTCCCAGGTGGTCGCCCCATCTACTCGAGCCGCCTCCGAAATCTCTGTCGGCATGTTGACAAAGTGGGCGCGCATCCAGAAGACGGCAAAGGGCATGTACAAAGCGATCAACGGCAGCACGATCGCAAGCCGGGTGTTGTAGATCCCCATTGCACGCTCCAGGAAATAGATAGGGATGATGATCCCGGAGAACGGGAGCGTCAGCCCGAACACAAACAGGAAGAGAAGCGCGCGCGCGCCAGGGATCCGCAGAAGACCAATGGCGAACCCGGCCATCGTTGAGATGAGAAGGGACACGGGCACGACGGCAAGGACAATGAACGTGCTCGAGGCGAGCATTGCAGGCATGTGTGCATCGTTGAACGCTGTTACAAAGTTACCCCACTGCGGGTGCACGGGCCAATCGAGCCCGCCAGGCACAGTCCCCGACGGATGCAGCGCGGTCATAAAGATGCTGATGAAGGGCAGGATCGTGAGCGTCATCAGCACCAGAAGCAGGGCCCGGCCTGCCCAGAGTTCGCTACGAGCAACCCTCATTGCGCACTCTCCCGGCTCAGCCACTGGATCGGGAGGATGACCACAACGACAAGGACCATAAGCATGACGGCCAGAGCAGACGCCAGCCCCACAGCTCGCTGGGTGAATGCCAGGATGTAGATCTGGATACCGGGTACCGCCGTCGCGTTGCCAGGCCCGCCAGCCGTAGAGACCCAGACGATGTCAAACGCGGCGAGGGCGGCGATCACTGTGACGGTCAGGCACACGCCAATCTCGTTTTTAAGAAGCGGGACGGTGATCGTAACAAATTCCCTGAACCAGCCGGCACCATCAATCCTGGCAGACTCATAGAGGGATGGATCTATCTTTCCCATGCCAGTCAATAACAGGACGGTGCAGAATCCCAGCAGGACCCAGATTCCAATGACTCCGACCGCCGGGAGTGCCCAGTGGAAGTCGCCGAGCCAGGCACGCGTGATCGCTTCGAGCCCGACAATCTTGAGTATTTGATTGATCAAGCCCGGGAGGGCTAACAGCCAGCCCCAGATGATGCCGGCAGCGACGAGTGGTATGACCTGGGGCGTGAACAGAACGGTCCGGGCTATCGCTCCAAGCTGCCCGGTCGCAACGCGGTGGATCACACTCGCGACTACAAGACCGAGGCTTACCGGAATGAAACTGAACCATACAACCAGCCAGAACGCGTTATAGATCGTCCCAATCAGGTTGGGAACCTGTAGGATGGTTATGTAGTTGTTCAATCCGACCCAGGTCGCAGGACCGACGCCGTTCCACTTGTAGAATGAGTACGTGATGGTGAGCACCAGAGGTTGGAGCACGAACACCGCATACATCACGAGGGCCGGCATGACAAACAGCCAGCCAATAATTGCCTCCCGGCGGACCCTCCGGTGCAGGAAGATCCGTCGGGAGGACGCATGGGCCGCGGTGCGAGTATCTGACGTCATTGTAAATGTCACTTTTGATTTGAAAGGCACTGGCATCGTCACGCGGCCTATTCTACTACTGCTGAGCCAGTTCCCGCAGGTACTCAGCCTGAACGGCTTTGAGCAACCCGGCCGCGTCAACCTGGCCACCGACCATCTTCTGGAGCTCAGGCGTCCAGCCTTGAGCGAAGATCGAGCTGGTCGAATTGGCAATAAAGTCCATCGAGTTGCCGGCTGCACCCATGACAGGTCCTGCGGCAAGCGTATCATTCGTGACCGATCCGGCAGCAACTGCCGGCATCGTGGCACCCGTCGGCCCACCGGGGTTCGAGCCACCGATGGCAACGTCGATCTTGCGAGCCGCGTCGTTCGTGGCGACCCAGTTAAAGAAGAAGGCAGCACAGTCGGCGTGCTTGGCCTTGGCGGCGATTCCATAGGTCAGAGGAGCGGACATGGCGGCAGGCCCTGCACCGGCCACTGCCGGCGGCATCAGGAAGAAGCCGACGTTACCGGGCATATCCTTGTCATAGCCAGCGTTCTGCCAGTCGCCGTTGAAGGTAAAGACCCCTTCGCCCTTCCCAAAGCGGGCGGCAGCATCAGTGTACTCGATGGCGTTGATGTCGGACGGGAAGTAGCCGGCCTTGATCCACTGTTCGAGATGCTGGGCGGCAATGAGGTTAGTCGGCGTGTCGATGGTCGCGCCCTTCTTCTGGAAGATCCAGTCGTTGATTGGCCCGACTGGGCCATAAGCGGCCATCAGGTTCTGGAGCGGGAAGGCAAGTCCCATGCCGCTCTTGGCGCTGCCCCACTCCATGATCGGTTGGAGCCCGGCGGCCTTGGCCTTTGCAAGCAAGGCCTCGAACTCAGCGACCGTTTGTGGAGGCTGGGTCATGCCAATCTGCGCGGCGAGCTTCTTGTTGTAGAAAATACCGGTCAGGCTGTAGTTGAGGCCCATGGCGTAAAGCGTGCCGGAACCACGCGTGCCATCTGCCGCGACCCGGTTCTGGTTGAGCTGTGGTACCGGCCATTTGTCCCAGCCGAACGCCGTCGCGTAATTGTCCAAGCTCATAAGGAGGCCGTCCTTCGCGAAGGAAACCATCGTCGGCAACCGGAGCAAATCGGGTGGATTGTCACTCGAAAGCAGTTGCGGTGTCGTGGTGATGAGATTCGCGAACTGGTCCGACTTGATATCCCAAGTCACGTTTGGAAACTGCTTGGTAAACTCCTCAGTGAGGCTGAAGGGGATTTGGAACCCTGTCTCGAAGTAGGCGTTCATAACGACGGGGGCTGTCCCGCAGGTCGGGAGCGCGGCTGCCGGAGACGCCGTTGGGGCTAGCGTTGTTGGGGCTAGCGTTGCAGGAGCTGCGGTTGCAGGCGCTGCAGTGTCAGGAGCCACTGTTGTTGCTGGCGTCCCACAGGCAGAAAGCAACATAGATGTCAAAACCAGCAGGCTTATTAAAGACGATAACAGAAATTTCTTGTTCATTTCTCTTTCTCCTTTATCAGTTAGTGTATGGACTCGAAATATGAACAATTTCAGGTTGTTTTGAATTTGGATAGCTCAGACCTCCTAAGGGTTTGGATACTGGAAAGAAATTTCGCATTCGTGTTAGTAGTATCTTGAAAGCACTTTCATCGCGAGTATACAGCTTTTCAATATGAGAGTCAATATTGGATTTTTATGCTGTTTGACGTTCGATCAAAGTTAGAGAAATCTTGACATGCCTGGGAGGCCTGGAAGGTGATTCTATCTGTGCAAGTAATAATTCCACCGCCAACCTTCCTGATTCATCCAAGTGCTGAGAAATGGTGGTGAGGTCCGCGTATTCTGCCAGATCGAGATCATCAAAACCAATAACAGCCAATTGCTCAGGTACGCGGACATGCAACTGACGTGCAGATTTGAGGACTCCCAATGCCTGGAAATCTGTTGCAGCAAAAATTGCAGTTGGAGGCTCAGGCAGGCTGAGTAGTTCTTTAGCAACTTGACGAGTCTGTTCCTGAGAATACGGAGCGAGGCGTATGAATGCTTCGAGTGGTTTAATCCCAGCTTTTTTTAGAGCTTTGCGAAATCCACTTAAACGCAAACTTACGGGGTGAATCGAATACTCAGGCAAATCGGTATCCCCTAAAAAAGCGATTCTGCGATGGCCCTTCTCCAGCAAATAAGTAGTGGCCATATACCCGCCCTGTGCATCGTCTATTTCCACACAATTCAATTTAGGATGTGGATATTCGATGAGCACAGTAGGCAATCCATGTTCTATCAGGCGACGCACTTCAGTCTCTCCAACAGGCAGTGAAAGAATGATGAGGCCATCCAGATTGCCAGTCAAGGGCAGGCTGGAGAGATACCCTTGCAAGTGATTACTCGAATCAACTGTATAAATAACCAAATCGTAATTTTCAGGGGACAGCGTCTCAGCAATCCCGCGCAGCCGCTGTATAAAGGATGGTGCGGTAAAAAAAGGAGTAATCACACCGATACGTCCGGTATGTTGCATGGCACGAGCTCGAGCCTCCGCTTTTGGTACAAAACCCAAGATGTCAATGGCGATTAGCACTTTCTCTCGTGTTTCAGAATTGACTTTGTCTGGTGTATTGAGAATGCGGGAAACAGTTGTGATACTTACCCCAGCTCGTTTAGCAACATCATAGATGGTGGGCTTTTTTAATACTGGCATAATGATCCTTGATTGAAAGAAGGGGCGTGAAAGCACTTTCAGTTTAGCACACCAAGTGGAAGTACGTCAATAGCGACAGAGCATTATTAGTTTAATGTCTGTACGTTGTCAGGCGCATTAATTCACAAAGGGCTGTTCACCAAGGTTTGGTTTCCAGTTTGAATGATTATTCGTAACTACACAGCTATTGAGGCGACAAAACTGGGCAAGTAAGGAGTGCCCATGAAGGCGAGACGCAAAGCTGAGAGGGCCATCTGCCCATTTTTGCGAGCCGTGGAA
>Ga0315268_10006187_pt1 | contig 12752 bp, 14 predicted proteins | sample C1_top_MG_FD_204535 | JGI IMG/M metagenome (GOLD analysis project Ga0315268, IMG submission 204535) | Sediment microbial communities from Yellowstone Lake, YNP, Wyoming, USA - C1_top | ecosystem: Environmental > Aquatic > Freshwater > Lake > Sediment | place: USA: Wyoming | collected 2017-08-01 | reverse complement strand
TTGGGCAGCCAGCTCACCAAGACCTTCCTGGACGCCCGGCTGATAGGGCAGGGGGCCACCGCCCTCCTTTCCGGCGTGTTCTTTGCCGATGGCACCCAGCACCTCGACCTGGATACCGAACAAGATCACGAAGCGCCCAGCACTAGAAGCGACCTGCTCTACAAAGGCGCGCTCAAAGGTAGCGCCCGCACCGTCTGGCAGGGCATGATCCGCGTCGCCAAGAACGCGCCCAAGACCGATGGCTACCAGGCCAACCGCAACCTGCTGCTCAGCGACAAGGCGCGCGCCGACTCGATCCCAGGCCTGGAAATCCTGACCGACGACGTGCGCTGCACCCACGGCTCCACCGTCAGCCGCATAGACGACGAAGAAGTCTTTTACCTGATGTCGCGCGGCATCAGCCGGCTGGAATCCGAAGAGCTGCTCGTCAACGCCTTTTTCACCCCAGTCCTCGACCGCATCCCGCTGGCCAGCGTCCGCGAGCGACTCAAGAAAGAAATCGCCAAAAAGATGAAAGGCAAATCCTAACGCATGTCATTCTGAGCCAAGCCCCTTGTCATTCTGAGCGAAGCGAAGAATCTCTTTCACGCAAGACCGAGACCCTTCACTCCGTTCAGGGTGACAAGTTGACTGTCATTCTGAGCGAAGCGAAGAATCTCACGAAGCGAAAAATCTCTCCCCAGCCAAGGGAGAAGGATAAACAAATGAAAACAGATACTTATGCCCACCCGGAGGTCCTCGTCGAGACCTCCTGGGTATCCGAACATCTAAACGATCCATCACTTCGCATCGTCGAAACAGACGAAGACGTCTTGCTCTACGAAGTGGGCCACATCCCCGGCGCCGTCAAAATAGACTGGCACACCGAGCTCCAAGACCAGGTCATGCGCCAGTACCTGGATGCCGAAGACTTTGCCCAGCTCATGTCCGAAAAAGGCATCGGCCGGGATACCACCGTCGCCTTGTACGGCGACAAGAATAATTGGTGGGCCTGTTACGCTTTCTGGGTATTCAAGCTGTTTGGTCACCCGGACTGCCGCATCATAAACGGCGGGCGCAAAAAATGGATAGACGAGGGCCGGGAGCTCAGCAAAGTGGTGCCCGCCTATCCAAAGGCGGCCTACCAGGCCCCCCGGCGGGATGACAAGACCATCCGCGCCTTTCGCGGCGACGTGATGGCGCACCTGGCAAAAAAGCTGCCGCTCGTGGATGTCCGCAGCCTGCCCGAGTATACCGGCGAGCGCTTGCACATGCCCGACTATCCCAACGAGGGCGCGTTGCGCGGCGGCCATATTCCGGGCGCCAAGAGCATTCCCTGGTCCAAAGCCGTCCAGGAAAACGGCGCCTTCAAGCCGGCCGCCGCGCTGGCCGCCCTTTACCACGGTGAAGGCATCACGCCAGACAAGGACATTGTCACCTATTGCCGCATTGGCGAGCGCTCGTCTCACACCTGGTTCGTGCTGACATATCTACTCGGCTACCCCAACGTCCGCAACTATGACGGCTCGTGGACCGAATGGGGCAACCTCGTGGGCGCGCCCATCGAACGGTAATCCGCTCCCGTTTCCCCCTCTCCTGTCGGGCAATTTCCATTGGGGAGGGGGCTGAGGGGTGGGGTATGGACCGACAAGAACAAATCGAATTCCTCCTCGACCACTATGAGAACCCGCGCCAGAAACAGCCGATGAGCGGCGAGGGCGTTGTGGCGGCCGAGGGCGGCAACCCCGACTGCGGGGATGTAATCAAAATCTATCTCAAGGTCGACGGTGATGGAAAGACCACAGTGACCTTTGAAGGGGAAGGCTGCACCATCAGCCAGGCCTCAGCCTCCTACCTGAGCGAGTTTGCCACTGGCAAGACGCTCGATGAGCTGGCCAGGCTCGACTATAATGATCTGATTGACGCGCTGGGCCGAGAGATCGTCACCCAGCGGACGCGCTGCGCCACTCTTTCGCTGGAAACCTTGCACGCCGCCATCCGCAAGCGCGCACGCCTCCTCTGATCCCCTACTCCCTGGTAGGGACGCAAAGGGCGGGGCAGGGATGAGGGTCAAGAGTCAGTTGCGAATCGGTCGGGGCAATGGTATACTCCCCGACCGATTCGCCCTGTTCAGAAAGGTAGATATGTCACAATCTGCGCCTCCTTCCACATCGGTGTTGGATGTCCGCGCTATTCGCGCAGAGTTTCCAATTCTTGAGCGTCAGGTGCACGGCAAAAAGCTGGTCTTCCTGGATAGCGCCGCTTCGTCGCAGAGGCCGCGCCAGGTGATTGACGCGATGGACGAGTATTATCGGCACAGCCATTCCAACGTCCATCGCGGCGTCCACGCACTCAGCGAAGAAGCGACTGATCTGTATGAAGCCGCCCGCAAAAAGGTGATGCGCTTTATCGGCGCTAAATCCTCGCGCGAAATCATCTGGACGCGCAACGCCACTGAAGCCATCAACCTGGTCGCCTACTCGTGGGGACGCACCAACGTGGACCAGGGCGACGAGATCATTGCGACCGAGATGGAGCATCACTCAAACCTGGTGCCATGGCAACTGCTTGCCAAAGAACGAGGCGCCAAGCTGCGCTTTATCCACGTCGCCAATGGAGGCGTCCTCAAGTTGGACGAGCTCGGCAGTCTGCTGACCCGGCGCACCAAGCTCGTCGCCGTCTCGCACATGTCGAATGTGCTGGGCACCATCAACCCCGTCCGAGAGATCGCCGAGCGCGCACACTCGGTCGGGGCGCTCTGCCTGGTGGATGGGGCGCAAAGCGTCCCGCACATGCCGGTGAACGTCCAAGAGCTGGGCTGTGATTTCATGGTCTTTTCCGGCCACAAGATGTGCGGGCCGACCGGCATCGGCGTACTGTGGGGGCGGCGGGATCTGTTGGAATCCATGCCGCCTTTTCTTGCCGGCGGCGACATGATCCGGCGCGTCACGTTGGAAGGCGCCGAGTGGAATGACCTGCCCTACAAATTCGAAGCCGGCACGCCCGCCATCGCTGAAGCCATCGGCCTGGGCGTGGCAGTAGACTATTTGAGTGGGCTGGGCATGTCAGCCGTCCGCGCCCACGAGATAGAGACCGTCGCCTATGCTCTAGAGCGGCTGGCCGAGGTGCCGGGCCTGCGACTGCTCGGTCCCACCGATCCAGAGCAACGCGGCGGCTTGACCACGTTCACGCTCGACGGAATCCACCCGCACGACCTGGCGACCATCCTGGACTCGGAAGGCATTGCCGTGCGCGCCGGGCATCACTGCGCCATGCCGCTGCATCTCAAGCTGGGCCTGCCCGCCACCACGCGCGCCAGCTTTTATATCTACACCCTGCTCGAAGAAATAGATGCACTGGTAGAAGGGCTGTACCGGGCCAAGCAAATCATGACCCGCAAATAGGCGGCGCATCCCAACGCAGCTACGCATACAGATGCGCCGGGAGGAATCTGTGGAAGACCTTTACCGCGAAGTCATCCTGGACCACTATCAAAACCCGCGTAACTATGGCACGCTGGAGCCAGCTGACATCTCTTACGAAGAAGATAACCCCGTGTGTGGTGATCATATCCGGCTCGACCTCCGCCTCAAAGACAACCAAGTGTCAGAGGTGCGTTTCTCCGGACATGGCTGCGCCATCAGCCAGGCGTCCGCGTCCATGCTGACCGAAGCCATCCAGGGCAAGACCCTCGACGAGATCAAGGCGCTAGGCAAAGAGCAGATACTCGACATGCTCGGTATCCCGCTCGGCCCGGTGCGGATCAAGTGTGCGCTTCTTTCGCTCAAAGTCCTCAAGGCCGGCGCGTATGGCATCAAGGGCTGGCCCGACGAAGAAGATGAATAGCACATGGCAAAGGGTAAAAAGACTGAACCATACGTGACCGTCGGCAAAAAGTCGGACGTCGCGCCAGGCGCTGTGAGGGTGTTTGTCGTGGACGGTCTGGACGTGGCCGTGGCCAACGTAGATGGCCAGCTTTATGCCTTTGCCGATGTCTGCACGCACGACGGTGGCCCAGTGGCCGAAGGCGAGCTGGAGGACTGCGTCATCGAATGTCCACGTCACGGCGCGCGCTTCGACATCGCCACCGGCCAGGTGCTCTCGATGCCCGCCGTCGTCCCTCTGCCAGTGTACGATCTCAAAGTGGAGGGGGAAGAGATCAAAGTGAGCCGCAAGCCCAGGTAACGGGCTCATCGCATCGATATCAGCCGGGCCGCGCGCCCGGTTTTTTGTGGAGAAACCATGACACCCGACTTTGAACACGAACAAGATGTCGCCATCGCCGCCGCCCGCAGGGCAGGGGGCACGTTGCGCACGTACCTCGAACGCGGGGTCGAGGCGCACACCAAAAATACGTCCATTGATCTGGTCACCGAAGCCGACAAGGCATCCGAAGCGCTCATCGTCGCATCGCTGGCCCAGGCGTTTCCTCATCATCACGTCATGTCTGAAGAGGGTGGGGGGAACCACGCGCAATCTGAATGGGTTTGGATCGTGGACCCGCTCGACGGAACGACCAACTTTGCACACGGCTACCTGCATTTCGCCGTATCCATTGCGTTACGGCGCGCCGGCGTCACCGTCGTCGGGGTCGTATATGACGTAATGCGAGACGAGATGTTCACGGCGCGCCAGGGCGCAGGCGCACGGCGCAACGCTCAGCCTATTCGTGTGTCCTCTACGCCTCGCCTCGAGCGCAGCCTGCTGACCTCCGGTTTCCCGTATGACCGCCAGGCTAACCCGCACAACAACCTGGATCACTTTGCCGACTTGCTTATGTGCACCCACAGCGTCCTGCATTCGGGCAGCGCTGCGCTCGACCTGGCGGCGGTGGCTTGTGGGCGACTGGATGGTTACTGGGAATACGGCCTCTCTGCCTGGGATTTCGCCGCCGGATCGCTGCTGGTGACCGAAGCCGGTGGTCGCATGACCGACCCGGATGGCGCAGAGGTGGACATGCAGAGAGGCGATATCGTCGCCACCAACGGCCACATCCACGCCGAGTTGCTGGCGCGCCTGCAGCTTACAAAATAACAAGTCCCTTGGCACTGCGCAAGTCTCATCGCCATGTGTTGCCCAATGATAGACTTTGTGCTACACTGACGTTGCCGGGCGTACTGTGGTCCAAATGACCCGACCCAAAGTCACTCTTTGCTTCCAACGGATCATGTAAATTGGCAGAGATGGTGCGGGCCTGTAAGAGAAATCAGTGGAAGAATCTAACCGCGTTCTTATCGTAGACGATCGTCCCGACATCCGACTGTTCCTGCGCGATTTCCTGTACGCCGAAGGCTATTCGACGTTGGAAGCCGCCAACGCCGACCAGGCCACCCAGGCAGCGCGCACTCACAGGCCGTCACTCATCTTGATGGATATCATGATGCCGGGCCGCGATGGGCTGAGCGCGGTTCAGGAAATCCGCACCGAAGATGACATCGTCGGCATCATTGTGATGACAGCCTATGGCACGGAAGAGCGAGCCGTTCGCGCCATGCAGGTCGGCGCCGACGATTACATGCGCAAACCCTTTGATCTGGCAGAGCTTCACGCCAAGACGCGCACTGTCCTGGAAAAATATCGGCTGCGTGTCGAGAACCGCCAACTACACGAACGGCTTCAGGTGATCCTCAGCCACTATATGCCGCCGACCATAGCCGACCGGCTGATCCATGCATCCGGGCTGCCCAGCTTGGGCGGCGAGCGTCAAGAAGTGACTATGCTGTTTGCCGATTTGCGCGGGTTCACGTCTTTCGCGGCCGGCGCCGCCCCGGAGGATCTGCTTCAGCACCTGAATCGCTACTTGACCATCGCTACCGAAGCCATCCTGGCCGAAAACGGCACAGTGGACAAGTTTCTGGGCGATGGCGTGATGGCGATCTTTAACGCGCCTCTGCGCGATTCAGAACATGTGTTCCATGCCGTTCATGCAGCCGTCACCCTCCAACACAATGCGGAGGTGATGCATCCGCCGGGCGCAGCCTCGGAGCCTTTGCGTTTCGGAGTGGGAATCCACACAGGTGAGGTCGTCGTCGGCAACATTGGCGCGGATCAGTTGATGAGCTATACGGCTGTAGGCGATACCGTGAATGTTGCCAAGCGATTGGAGGAGAACGCCGGACCCGGACAAATCATTGTCAGCGAAAAGGTCGCGCAGGCCTTGGGACATAGGCTTCTGACCAGGCCGGCTGGCTCAATTATAATCAAAGGTCATAACGAACCCATAGCTCTCTTCAAGGTTGTAGCACTCTCCAATTAACTTCCGACTATGTATATTATGTACTGCGCGCATGAATAACTCGACATAATCTTTGTATCGGTTGGAGATTCTGAATTGAACAAGTGGTCTACACGTCAATGGGTCGTGGTTGTTGTGATATATGCCTTGACACTCGCCATGGCCTTCGGCGCTGGATTCGGCACAGCACAAGCCTTCCCGGTGCCAAACCTATTGGCATTCCGTGGCGTCAAGCTTGACATATTCTGGCAAGCCTGGCAGTTGGTTGACAAAGATTTTTTCGGCACGCTGCCTAGCTCCCAGGTGCGCATTTACGGCGCCACCCGGGGTATGCTGTCCTCTCTCAACGACCCCTACACGATCCTCGTCGAGCCACAGCAGCACCAGCGCGAAAAAGAAGACTTGCAGGGCAGCTTTGGTGGAGTCGGCGTGACGATGCGCCGCAGCGCTCAAGGTGATCTCGTTCTCAGCCCCCTACCCGATTCACCTGCCCTCCGCGCAGGCATTTTGGAGGGCGACGTGCTGCTCGCCGTCGGCAGTCAGCCCGTCTCGGCCACCATGTCCTTTGACGACATTGCCGCCGTCGTGCGCGGCCCCGTCGGGACGCAAGTGACCCTCAGCGTACGGCGCACCGGCTCTGACTCTTTGTCATTTACAATCAAACGCGAGGTCATTCAGACGCCGTCCGTCGTCTATCGCATCCTGGACAATGCCCCTGACATTGGCTATATTGTCATCAACCGATTCACAGAGCGCAGCGGCGAAGAAGTCCAAAATGCCGCTCAAGAGCTACAGCGTGACGGCGCACGCCGGATCATCCTCGACCTGCGCGACAATGGTGGCGGCTTGCTTGACGCCGCCGTTGATGTGTCCAGTCAATTCCTGAGTGATAGTGTCGTCCTATATGAACAGGCAAAGGGCCAGCCCGAACGGACGTTTCGCACCAAGCCCGGCGGCGCTGCCCTTGACCTGCCGCTGGTCGTCCTTGTCAACCACGGCACCGCCAGCGCGTCCGAGATCGTCGCCGGGGCGCTGCGCGATAACAAGCGCGCCACCCTCGTCGGCGAACAAACGTTCGGCAAAGGCTCGGTACAGCACATTTACGATTTGAGTGATGGCTCGTCACTGCACGTGACGGCCGCCGAATGGTTTACCCCGGGCCATCATCAACTGACCGGGCATGGCCTCGTCCCCGACGAGGTTGTGGCTCGATCTGACGACGATATTGCCGCCGGACGCGACTCGCAATTGGATCGCGCGGTGGCTGTGTTGCAGAGCAAGTAAGATTCTCTAGACCTGTCATTCTGAGCAAAAGTCTGCCCTTCTGAGCGAAGAAGAATCTCGTTGATACGCGACAGAGACTCTTCACTCTACTCAGAGCTTGCCCTGAACAAAATGAAAGGGCGAAGTCCGGGCTCTATCGAGACTCCCGAACCTACGGGCATGAGGTGTACGATGGATTTTGTAAAGGCTATATCGAGACTGTTGGCAGTGGCAGCATTGGTCGCGCTGATCGCCGGGGTCGCCTATCTGGTTGGCTTTGGAAACGGCTACTACGCGGCGTCCCTGGCAGCGCCAGCGATCGTAGCGCAAACGGAGCCGACCCGGCCCGCCCCGGAGGCGACGCCGGCGCGGGCGACGCCCACGCCACCCGAGAGCACATCCAGCGATGAAGAGCAAGCATTCCAAGTCTTTTGGGAAGCGTGGAATATCCTCAAGGAAGAATACTATGGCGACCTGCCCGATCCACAGAAGATGACCCGCGCCGCAATCCAAGGCGTGCTGAGCACGCTAGACGACAAGAACACCGGGTTGATCGAGCCCGACATCGCCAAGATTCTCGACGAAGATTCGTCCGGCAGCTTTGAGGGCATTGGCGCCACGGTGCGTATCAATCAGGATAACAAGCTAGAAATCGTGCGCCCCTTTCCTGGTCAGCCCGCCGATAAAGCCGGCGTCAAAGCAGGTGACATCGTCCTGGAAGTAGACGGACGCTCCATCGCAGGCTTTAGTGTGTACGAGGCCGTGGCGGTCATCCGCGGCCCGGCCGGAACTACCGTCAAGTTGACCATTGTGCGCACTGGCGAACCCGAGCCGCTCGAGTTCGCCGTGACGCGCAGCAAGATCGCCATCCCCATCGTTCAGAGCAAGATGTTGGAGGGCGATATTGCCTATGTCAGCCTGTTCGACTTTAGCGCACCCGCCGCCGACCAATTGCAAAGCGAACTCGAAACACTGTTAGCCAAGCAGCCCAAAGGCTTGATCCTGGACTTGCGAGATAACCCCGGCGGTTACTTGCAGCAGTCGCTCCAGGTAGCCGACCTATTTCTCGATGCCGGCGTGATCGCCTCTGAAAAAGACAAGAACGGCGAAGGGCAAACGTTCCGCTCCGGACCTAATGGCATCGCCCAAGACATTCCGCTGGTCGTACTGGTGAACGCCGGTTCGGCCAGCGCTTCTGAGATTGTCGCAGGAGCGCTGCAAGATCGAGGGCGGGCCAAGCTGGTCGGCGAGACGACCTTTGGGAAAGGCTCGGTGCAATTGCCGCACAAACTCCAAGATGGATCGGAGCTGCGTGTCACGATCGCACACTGGTTCACGCCCGACGGTCGCCAGATTGACGGTAAGGGCTTGACGCCGGACATACCGGTCCCATTGACAGAGGATGACGTCACAGCAGCTCGCGACCCGCAATTGGATCGCGCCGTGCAGTTCCTCCTCACCGGTAAGTGAGATCGCCCAGTCAACATGGAAACCGGCATCAAAATCGTCGCCACGAATCGCAAAGCGACACACGACTATAGCATTGAAGACCGCTTTGAGGCGGGCATTGCTTTGCTGGGCACCGAGATCAAATCTGTTCGCGCCGGGCAAGCCAATCTGCGCGAAGGATATGTCCAGGTTCGTGGCGACGAGCTATGGTTGGTCAACACGCACATCGCACCCTATGACCCCGCCGGACGGCAGGGGCACGACCCGCTTCGCCCTCGCAAGCTGCTGCTGCACCGAAAGGAAATCGCCAGGCTGTTGAGTCGCGTGCAAGAGCGAGGGTATACCATCATTCCCCTCAAGATTTATCTCAAGAATCGCCGCGCCAAAGTCGAGGTTGCCTTGGCGCGTGGCAAGCGGCAGTACGACAAGCGCGAGACGATTGCCAAGCGGGAGGCCGGCCGCCAGATCGAGCGGGCCCTCAAGGAGCGCAACCGATGAAGGCCCTGCCTGCGGCGATAGACCTGACGGCCGTCAAGCGCTTTGTCGTCGGCGGCCTGCCCGTTTACTCCATCCGGGGCATTAACGAGGCGGATGAGACGATGCGAGAAGCGATCTATCGCACACTCATCCCGGATGCCCTGCTGGAGCAATATGACATTGACCCACACTCGCTTGGCGATGCAGCCGGCAACCGGCTGGTGCAATTCACCTGCCCCCATGCCACCGGCTCAGTCGAAGTCAAGGTCTGGCACCAGGCCGGCGCACGAGACCCCCTGCTCTACCTGCAACTGGCCGACACGGTTAACAACCAACTGTGCATTTTGCTCTTTGTCGTCAACGATCCCATGTCGCCGCGTTTCGACGTGGATCGTGACTGGAGTGGCGAACGAACCAAGTTTGGCACATTGCGTCGCAACGTCCAGGCAGAAACCATGGCGATGCAGGCCGGGTTGGCGCCCGGCCAGGTGCGGCGTGGCCTCAAGCTTACGCGCAAGCTCGTCCCCATCTTTGAAACGTTCGTCTCCCGACTAGGGCATCAGATCTTTTTCTTGGAGCCTCTGGCCTACCACACAGCGCTCCTGTTCGAGCGGTACGGCTGCGCCTATAGCCAGGGACGCGCCAAGATGGAATGGATCAATCGCGAGTTTACGCCAGGCGGCCTGCTCCATAGACGGCTGGATGGCTCCACGCCATTCCGCCAGCCAGACGCATACCGCACGATTCGCGGGCGCAGTTGGGCTATCCAAGATGGCATCTTGGGCGAGCCCTATACGGATATCCGCATGTACAAGCGCGTCGGCGTAAACGGTAGTGTTTGCACATTCCCCCACGCAATATGGTAGCCCACATCCGACAACCTCTCTGGCAAGCTACCGGCCAATAACTATCATAAATATCATACTTATTGACAAAACGCACTGACTGTGCTATAATCCCGCCAGCAACAATCTAGTTGCTCGAAATGGATGTCTGAGATGAATGTACCGATCCAGGATACCCGGTGGGACATTTTGCGGCATTTGCGAGAGCGCGGTCAGGCGAGCGCCCAAGAGCTGGGCAAAGCCTTAGGGATGTCACCCGTCAGTATCCACTACCATCTTAACGTGCTGCAACGCGAGGGACTGGTGGAACCGCAGCCAGTGCGCCGGAGCATTGGCCGTCCACACTATGTCTATTCGCTGCGCGAGAGCGCCAGGGAGCTTTTTCCACAATCGTACCATCGCTTGGCAGACCGGTTGCTAGGCGACCTAAAGGCACGCCTGAGCGAACAAGACATATCTGACCTGTTCGCGCGAATTGCAGAAGAGATCACCGCCGAACACGCCGTCGCTCTGGAAGGCAAAACGCTCAATCAGAAACTAGACGCCTTGGTTGAATTGTTAGGAGAGGAAGGTTTCCTAGCACGCGTGGATCGAGCCGGCGGACAACTGCGGCTCACCCAGTACGGCTGCCCGTACTATTACGTGGTCGAGCGGCACCCGGAAGTGTGTGAACTCGACCTGAATCTGATCCGCGCCGCGTTGCGGACTCCTGTGGAGCGCCAGGGCTGCGTCCTGAACGGCGACGACGTGTGTACCTTCGTGGTCCAGACTGAATCGAAAACGACGAGGGAGAAACCATGAGTGAGTTACTTGAACAAGCTAAAGCCGCGACCCCCGAGGAGCATATCAAAACTGCGCTGCGGAGTGTATACGATCCGGAACTGGGCATGAACGTTGTCGAGCTGGGCTTGATCCGCAACATCGATATTCAGCCGGACCTGACCGAGATCACCATGCTCCTGACCACGCCGTTCTGCCCGTATGGCCCGCAGCTCGTCGAGCAAGTCCGCCGTATGGTAGAAAAAATGACCGAAAGGCCTGCCCGCGTCACGTTGGCGATGGAGATGTGGGACCCGTCAATGATGGAGGGTGGCGCTCCCAGAGAGTGGGGGCTGTTCTAATTTCTGATTTAGGATTCAGGTCCGGCGCAAGTTGCGCGGCGAAGGTGGTAGTGTTATAATTAGATTGTCACGGGGGTGTACCGGCTTCGACGGGGAAGGCTGGTCACGAGTGGCGAGCCGGGGCGCTCTGGCCCCGTTAACAACGGAGCACACTACAAGGTGCCAAAACACCTGTCTTCGCGGGCGTTTCCAATTACGCAGCCCTTCCGTTGGCTGCCTAGTTGAGACCCCGCTGGTCGCCTGCGGGTGACCCGCCCGCCCCGGTCTCGTGCTGGTAGGCCGGGGGCCGGGTGTCATAAATGCCGGCATGCGGTCAGCCGACGCCCTTGAGCTGACCCAAGACAAAGGGGCTGGCCCGCGCGCCGCCTCGTCAACTGTGTGACGCGGCGGGCGACAAGAAACAGTTGACTAGGCTCGTAGTCACTTTTGGCCGAATTCTTCGGACGCGAGTTCGACTCTCGCCACCTCCACAAACAACCGGCGCATGACCCATTTGGGAATCATGCGCCGGTTCCTTTCTCAGCATCTCCAGTCATCGCTTTGGCGCGGGCGACAAGCCTTCAATCACTTCGGCGATCTGCCGAACAAGAGTCCTCGCCTCGTCCATGCGCGTCACCCAGTTCTCCCCCCTGCCCTGCCGCAACTCTTCGACGAGAAGGGCCAGCTTTGCCAGGAGGCCGCGAATACGCCCTACCTGCCGCGCGTACTCTTCCAGCCATCGGGTGGCCTGATTCATTTGCGCCAATAGCGAATCGCGCTCACGCCGCAGACGAGTTTCAGTCAAAGCCGCCACGACGGACTGGAGCAACTCTTGCTCGGTGAATGGCTTGCGCAGGTAATCATGCACGCCCAGCCTTAACGCAACGATGGCCAACTCTTCCGACCCGAAGGCGGTCATCATAATCGCCGGCGCCGGGCACCCTCCGGTACGCAATGCACGCAGCACATCCAGACCGGTAATGTCTGGTAGTTGCCAATCCAACAAGAGCACATCTGGCGGCGAGCTTTCAGCCACCTGCAGCGCCTTCCAGCCGCTGTAGGCTTCCGTCACGAGAAAGCCATGCCCTTGCAGCACGTCGCGCACAAACATGCGCATGTCGCGGTTATCTTCGACGACGAGAATAGACTCGCTGCTACCCATCGAGCACCTCTAGCCCTTGATCACAGCTATCGGCTCCAGCCGCGCCACTTTGCGTGCGATCCCGGCGCGATGGACCACCTCAACGACGCGGTCTACGTCCTTGTACGCTGCCGGTGCTTCCTCGGCCAGGCCAGACATCGAGCCGGCGCGAACAGCGATGCCCTGGTATTCTAGCTCACCTTTGAGCTTTTCGCCACGCACCTGCTTCCTGGCCTGCGCCCGGCTCATCACGCGCCCGGCCC
>Ga0315268_10006184_pt1 | contig 12757 bp, 9 predicted proteins | sample C1_top_MG_FD_204535 | JGI IMG/M metagenome (GOLD analysis project Ga0315268, IMG submission 204535) | Sediment microbial communities from Yellowstone Lake, YNP, Wyoming, USA - C1_top | ecosystem: Environmental > Aquatic > Freshwater > Lake > Sediment | place: USA: Wyoming | collected 2017-08-01 | reverse complement strand
CGTAGATGTAGAACAAATAACTCGAATATGGCCTTCTCGAAAGTAACGCTCAATGAGTAGTCTTTCTTCAGAGACAAGACTCGCATTATGGAAAGCCACACCACTCCTCAGACATTCTATTAACTGCTCCCGCGCGGTTGTGTTCTCCAATGCGCGCAGACCTTCAATCACATCTGTCGCTGGCTTCAAGTTTAGTAACTCAGCGAGTCTTTGGGCTGTTCGAACCGTACTTGGCTTATCTTTCCGAAAAATTAAGACTTGCTCGCCACTGTTCACCAGATGTACAACAAGTGTATCCAGCATATCTTCGATGTCACCAGACTGTGACTTTGGAAAATTCTCTATGCCTTCCTCTCTTGTGTTCCACTCCCGAAATCTGAATACGCCGTCTGGGGTATAAATCCCTTCGCGAAGGCTGATGGGGCGTTGCTTCACTATTACAACTTTAGCCTTGAGCCACTCATCAAGCTTGTTCAATCTGTCTATAGTAGCGGAGAGAGCAACGATTTGCGCCCTTGTTGACAGGGTTAAGAATTTTGTCAATAACAGTTCTAATTCTGCCCCCCTATGAAAATCCGCCAGCATTTGAATCTCATCAACTATCAGCAATCCACAGTCACAAGCAATCTGTGGACTTGCCACCAAGAGCATGGCTAATTTTTCGTAAGTGAAGATTGCTAAATCAAACTGGTTTTGCCGAATATCCTCATCGAACTCATGGTGGTCGCCAGATGATACGACAACCTTAATCCCGTACTGTTGGTATTTTTGTCTAAAGCCAAGATATTTCTCCTCGACAATTGCCTTATGCGGTGCAAGGTAAATAACCTTCTTTTGCTCCCACGCACATTTATAGGCTGCTATCTCGCTGACGAATGTTTTACCAGATGATGTAGGAGCAGCAATGATGACACTGTTACCTTCAAGCAACCCTTGAGTGATAGCTACCTCTTGAATGGGTAACAAGTCCTCGCTCTCCTCCCGTTTCCATATTTCAAGGATAGTCACGGGGAATCTATATTGAGCAAGTTCGTCAATTTTCATAGAGGGTTATTTTCCTCGACTCCACAAAGAGATGGCATAATTGCACAACGCGCCTACGAATTCGACGGAAATACCGGCATCTACATCTATACGCCCTCTTCCTCGACAGCTCGCGCCGCCCATATTCATCTTTCATGATCCAGACCCGGCCGGCCAGTTTCGCAGTGCCACGGGTGACTTGCCGTGACTTATTCCTCACACACATCCCCAATCTTCAGCGTCTTGCTTGCAAGCCGCGCGCCTGCGGCCCGCCGGTTCACTGCCGGACCTGTACAACTCGACCGGACGGCTCCGTGATGTGGGCTGAGTGAGATTATAGTCAGGCCGAATGTTTTTGCAAACTCACTTTGCGCTCCAGCCGTTCGAGGCGATGCTCGAGTTCGGCCTGGATTTGGTCTCGCGTGAGGCCGGACGGCCAACCGGCAACCATGTCGAGCGCCACTTGCGTCCAGGCCGACGCTTGTTCGATGTCGCCCGCGTGCCATTCGTAGTGCTTGGCCAGCTCGATGTGCGCCGTCACGTCCGAGGCGTCGCTTGCGGCCAATTGTTGCCAAATGGCGATGGCTTCCTCCCGGCGTTCCTGACGTTTGAGCAAGCGGCCCAGATGCGCCAGCGCGGGGGCATGCGCCTCACGTTCCAGGACGGCGCGAAAGGCTCGCTCGGCCTGTTCGGTCAGGCCCAGATCATCATACCAGTGTCCCAGGCTCACCAGGTCGGCCAGGTCGAGTTCCTCGTCGTCGAGCGGATCGGAAAACATCCGGCACAGTTGCGTCGCCAGCGTCACCATCGAAAGAACGTCCTGCCGGTTGTGGTACATGACTCTCAGCATGTCGTGTGCGTCGCCCGTCAGCAAATACTGCTGGTACATCTGAGGAATCACAAAGCCGGGCACGTCGTCCTGCGTCCGCCGGACGCCGAGGACGTTCAGCTCAAGCGAAGAGAGCGCGCACGAGATCAGCCGCTCGCGCCAGACTCGCCGCGCAGGAGCGAGCAGATCGAGGTGGGGCAGCCCGAGCCACTCGGGGCGCAGTCGCGCCAGCGTGTAGCGCGTTTGAAGGAGCGGCAAATCAAAGCCGCGCCCGTTGAACGTGACGATGGCTTGCCGGTCCTGCATCACGTCCGAAAGCGCGCATAGCATCGCTGCCTCTTCGTCCGGGTCGCGGAGAAAGAACTGGCGGAGTTGAAACGCCAGCCCCCGGCTGGATTTGCGCCCTTGCTGTTCAAAGGTGCCGAGGCCGACGAGAAACGCCAGCGTGCCTGTGCCGCCGGAAAGGCCCGTCGTCTCCGTATCGAGCAAGACCACGCGGCTCAAATCAACCTGGGCGAGCCTCGGCTCGCGTCCCAGTTGCGCGGCGACATCGGCCTGTTGCTTCAACAGCCAGGCCAGCGGCGCATTGCCATGCTGGTGATCGAGCGCGTAGCGTTCTTGCACGACGAACGCCCGGCCCAGAGCCGATTCGACTTCTTGCCCGTCTACCAGCGACTCGATCGAGCTGCGGCGGCGCGGCTGATCCGGCGGCTTGGCCTTCGCCGCCTCTTTCGCCATCCCTTTGGTCATGCCAAGCTGGCGCAATTTATCTCTCAAGTCGGTCGTCATGGCTTTTCTGGCGAAGGATTATAACACTGGTATGTGGTGCGTGCTACACGACCGTGAAGCGTGAGGGAACCGGGTTTGACGTTATGCGGTATACTGGCAGGCAAGGAGGCGCGATGAAGACACCCCTCGTACGGCGATGGATAGTTGTTGCGTGGATGCTTGGCGCGGCTGTGCTGATGACGGTTTCGCTGACCCACGCGCCGGTCGCGCGCGGCGTCGAGGCGCAAGACGACCCTCCACCCCTCATGTCGGTGTTGACCGACACGAACGTCGTGACTATGTATTTGCCGCTCGTGATGCGAAACGCGGCCCCGCCGGAGGTGCGCGCGTTGTGGGTGACTCGCTACGACTGGACGCACTACGGCGTCACGGCGACGGCGGCTGATGTTCAAAGTATCGTCAGCGATGCGGTTCGCGCTGGGTTCAACACGATCTTTTTCCAGGTGCGCGGCGCAGGCGATGCTTACTATACGCCAGGCCCGGAGCCGTGGGCGGCGCGCCTGACCGGAACGCTTGGGCCTTCGCTGGGACGCGACCCAGGCTTTGATCCGTTGGCGACGATGATCTCGCTCGCGCACGCGAGCGGCATCTCGGTTCAGGCTTACATCAATGTCTATCCCGCCTGGCAAGCGCCGCCCTCTCCTCCCAATCCACCCACTGTCACCTATGGCCTCCTCACGCCGACGCTCGGCATCAACCCGCCGCAGTGGTTGAACCAGTTGACCTATAGCCCTTCGTACTATAACGGCACTTTTGGGTTGGGTTTCAAGTGGCGCGTGTACGACAGCATCACGCATCCCATGCCCATCACTTACAACGATTACGTCTGGGCCTCGCCAGCCGTGACGGCAGTTCAAGACTCTGTCTTGACGGTGACGGGCTATCTCCTCTCGCATTACGCGCTCGACGGGATTCATCTCGATTACGTGCGTTACCCCGGCTCACAATACTCGTACGACCCGTTTACGATGGCGGCTTACAGCGTGGCGTTGCAGATCAGTCCCACGTTGACTATCACCGACTGGCGCGGAGATTTTCAGCGCGCGCAGGTCTCGAGCCTGGTCGCGCGAATTTACTCGCAGACGACGGAGGAGCGTGTGCTGCTTTCGGCGGCGGTGTGGCCGCATTACATAGAGGGGCGGGATGAATACTTTCAGGATCCGAAGGCGTGGTTGGTTTCGGGGACGATAGATGCGATTGCGCCGATGATGTATGGCGCGGACATGGTGAACGACTTGACTCGTTGGAGCGAGGCGGCTCAAGACTTTTCAGCTTCTGCGAATGGGCGGTGGGTGTTGTTGGGGATCGGCGTCGAGTCGGGCGGGTGCGTGAGCTTTGACCAAATTGCTTCGCGCATCCAGGCCGCGCGCGCGTTGGGCGCAGCGGGGGAGGCTCTCTTTTCCTACGGCGCGTTGAGAGACTGCAAGGAAAACAATGTCTCATATTTGGACTTGCTGCGCGCCGGCCCCTACACGGTCACGGTTCCGCTGCCGCCTGTGACGTGGAAATAGGCGCGGCTACGGTTCCTGCCCAGGTAACACGCAATTCGGCTGTTGCACGATAAACCCGCCATTGAACCCGGCGTAGCTCAGCCTGACGCTTGCATTGCAGAGTTTGTTGATTTTCATGCTGATGGAGACATGGCCGCGCGAGGGATCGTCGAATTCCCATTGTATCGAAGGACCGCCGGAATAGTTTGCAGGTACAAAGCCGACCAGGCCGAACCCGTACGGCGAGTCGAACGTCGTAGCCGGGGAAACCCGCAGTTGCGTGCCGGATTTGTTGATCTGGAGCTGTTGGAGGCGCTGCGTGTCGGTGACATTGCCGCCGAATTTTTCCTCGACTACAGTCCACAGCCCGACAAAGCTCTCTATGCCGGCCTCAAAGGTCGGAACGGGCGTCGGCTTGGGCGTTGCTGTCGGCGGGCCAGTCGGCGCGGGAGTCGGCGTTGCTGCGATCACGATCGAGACTGTCAGACCGGTCAACACGGCGCCGTTGGGGGCGCGCAGTTGCCACTTGCCCCGGTACGCGCCTGTATCAGCCGGGGCTTTGAGGTTGATTGCGATATCAAGCGACTGGCCTGCATCGGCAGGTGATAGGGTCAATGCGGAAGGGCCGCCCAGTTGATTGCCTTCGACAAAGACGAGCGAGAGTCCCTTGCCCCAATCGCACGTCCCCGAGTTCTTGACTCGCCAGGTCTTGACAAACTGACCGTTGGGCGTGACGGCCGATCCATCCGGAATTGTCACATCGGCGACGAACGAAGCTTGCAGTGTGCAGCCTGGCGTCGCGCTGGCAACAGGCGAGGTGGGTGGCGGGATGGGCGTATTCGTCGCGGGGACCGGTGTGTCCGACGCGGGCGGCGGCAGCGTGCTCACTCGCACCTGGCTTGGCGGCAAGGGCGTTTCAGTCGGCGCGGCGCTCGGCGTGACCCTGACCTGCCCCGCATTGCACGCCGTCAACACAACCAGCGCGACGATCAGAATGATGCTTGCTCGTTTGTAGCGTTTCATGTTTCGATTGTACCGCCTTTCCACAGAAAATTCAATTTCGATTGTCCGCGAAGCATGTCGAATCGTGCGGCTCAGATCTGCTGACGGATCAGGATTCCCAGTTCGCCTGTTATACTAACTGTGGTATGATAGCAAGCGCAAGACGGACATTCGACATTCCAAGAGGTGAACATGCCATCGCTCGGTCGAAACGATCCCTGCTACTGCGGCAGCGGCAAGAAATACAAGCACTGTCATGAACCTGCCGACAAGGCCGCGCAAGCCGAGGCGCACGCCTGGGACAATGCGCGCCACAATTTGACGCGCGACGTGATCGCCTTTGCGCGCGAGCAGCGCTTTGCCCAGTCTTTTGCCGACGGCCTCAAACTGCTGTGGAATGGTCACTATACCATCGAGACGGCCGACTCGATGAGCGAAGACGAGACGCTGCGCTTTTTCGATTGGTTCGTATTTGATTATGCCCCGGCTGACCGTCCTCGCTTGCTGGATGTCTATGCCGCCGAAAAAGCTTCATCGCTGAACGAGATCGAGGCCAAGCAACTCGCCTACTGGCAAGCGGCCAGGCCCGGCAGCGCCTTTCGCGTGCAGACCGTCGAAGGCGACAAGATCACATTGCGCGACCTGTTCGACGATTCGACTGTCGTCGTGACGAGCGAGGCCGGAGCCAAAGCCTCGGTAATTGACGAGATTTTGTTGGCGCGGATGGTCCAGGTTCAAAATGATCTGCGCTTTTCCGGCACGGCCATTCGCCTGCCTGAATCGGCGGTGGAGGAGTTGAAGGACACGCTGCAAAAAGCATTCGCCGAGTTCCGCGTAGAAAAGCCCGAAGCGACCTGGGCCGATTTCATGCGCGCGCGCGGCTACCTGATGGGACACCTCGCCATGCGGCTGGCCGAAGCTGAAGGGCGACCACCTGTCGCGGGCAAGGCCGAGGCCAAGGGCGCAGCAGGACGCGCCATTCGCCGCGTTCGAGCAGGTGTGCGAAGACAATGACGAACGACCGCTTCGCGTGACGAAGGACGAACCTGTCACCTGCCATTCGCCGTTTGGAGGAGACCGTGCACATTGGGATTCTCACTGGCGGGGGCGACGCTCCCGGTCTCAATGCCGTCATTCGCGCCGTCGTCAAGACCGCGATCAGCAAATATGGCTGGCAAGTCGCCGGCATCGAGGATGGCTTTGACGGGCTGGTCGAGCGGGCCTTCCAGGCCATGCGCCCGCTCACGCTCAAGGATGTGCGCGGCATCTTGCCCCAAGGCGGAACCATCCTGGGCGCGGCCAACCGGGGCAATCCATTCGCGCGCCAAGTGATCCGCGATGGCCGCCAAGTCATCGAAGATTGTTCCAGCCTCGTGATCGAGCGTCTGCGCGCGGCGGGAATTGATGCGCTCGTGGTCGTCGGCGGCGATGGTACGCTTCGCATCGCGCAAGAATTGTCCGCCAAAGGTTGTTCCGTCGTCGGCGTGCCCAAGACAATTGATAACGATCTGGGCGGGACGGACGTGACCTTTGGTTTCGACACGGCGCTCAACACCGCCACCGATGCGATTGATAAGTTGCACACCACCGCCGAGTCACATCACCGCGTGATGGTCGTAGAGGTGATGGGCCGCGATGCCGGCTGGATCGCGCTTCACTCGGGTATCGCCGGCGGCGCGGATGTGATCCTCATTCCCGAGATTCCCTTTCATTGGCAAGTGGTGGCCCAAGCCATCGAGCTGCGCAATCAGGCTGGGGCCAAGTTCAGCATCGTCGTCGCCGCCGAAGGCGCTCGACCTGCCGATGGCGAGCAAGTCTTTCGAATGGCAGGCGATGGCGTGACGACCGTCGCGCGCCTGGGAGGCATTGGCGATTTGGTCGCTCATCGCTTGCAAGAGTTGACCGGGATGGAGACACGCTGTACGGTGTTGGGTCACGTTCAGCGCGGCGGGCGTCCTACGCCGTTTGATCGCTTGCTGGCAACACGCTATGGCGCGGCTGCGGTGCGGCTCGTCGCCGAGGGGAAATTGGGCTACATGGTCGCGCTGCACGGATCGGAAATCGCCGCTGTCCCGATTGCAGATGCGATCAGCATTCCCAAGCGCATCAACCCCGATAGTGAGCGCATCTTGATGGCGAGAGACCTGGGGATTTGCTTTGGATAAAAAAACCTGACAGGTCTACAAGACCTGTCAGGTTTGAGCGGGCGACGGGATTCGGACCCGCGACTTTCTCCTTGGCAAGGAGACGCTCTACCACTGAGCCACGCCCGCGTGTTGGCCCTCTCTTTTAGCCGAGGTGCCGAGGCGCAGGATCGAACTGCGGACACCGCGATTTTCAGTCGCGTGCTCTACCAACTGAGCTACCTCGGCCTGCTGGATTGTTCAATGTGCAGACCTTGCGGGCGGTATTGTAACAAAAGTGCGCTGAATTGTCAACCTTGACGAAACAAGCCACATCGTCTATACTTTCCCCCGCGCCGAAGTGGCGGAACTGGCAGACGCGCACGACTCAAAATCGTGTACCCTTTGGGTATGTGGGTTCGATTCCCACCTTCGGCATTTGACCAAGACTCACCCCCTTGCAGGGGGATAGTTGGCGGGCCTCCCTGACTTGTAGGGATGGCCCGTGTTTTGTTCCCGGTGAATTATGCGTCGTGCGATTGTCGTCATCATCATCGGACTGGTTGTGGGCGTCGGCATCGGGTTGGCCGTTGGCTGGAACTTACCGATCAACACGGTCAAGACCACGCCGGCTTCTCTTTCTGCCGACTGGCAGTCGGATTGGATATTGATGACAGCGCAAGCGTATAGCCTCGACGGCGATCTTGTCCAGGCGCGGCAGAGACTCGCGTTGCTGGGTGGCGGCGACCCTGGTGCGCGGGTGGCACAACTTGGCGAGCAGGCTATCACCGAGGGGTTGCCGCCCAATTACATCGGCGCCTTGGCGCGATTAGCTGCTGCATTGGATGCGCGCCCGCCTGAATTGGCTCCTTATCTATCACAATGACTGTCGGACGCTCGCACACGTTTGTCGTATTTCTCATCTCCGCCATGGTGGGTTTGATCGGCGGGCTGATCGTTGCCTGGTTTGTCAGCCCTGTCGAGTACACCTCGGTCGAGCCTTCCGAGTTGCGGCCCGAGTTTCGCTCGACGTACCTGCAATTGGTGGCGGCGTCGTATGCTTTTGAGAATGATTGGACGCGGGCGGACTTTAGGCTCAAGGCGCTGCGTGACGATCCCAAGGTGATTGCGCGCCAGGTCGTCGAAGTGACTGAACGATCCATTGCCGAAGGGCGTCCCGCGCCGATCCTGCGCGCGTTGTCCAAGTTCTCCGACCGGCTCGGCGTGCGAACGGCGGCGATGATTGTATACCTCGCCACACCGGTGCCAACAGTGGTTCCCGTCGCCACGCCCACGCCGTTGCCTTCGCCCTCGCCTTCGCCGACCTTGCCGCCGTTGCCCTCGCCTACCTTCGCGCCGCCCGATACGCCGACGCCGTTGCCCACGTTCACGCCCACGCCGACGCCTCAGCCAATGCATTTGCTCATCGCGCAAGATCGGGTGTGCGAACCTGGCCCGCCTCAGATTCGCGTTGTGGTCGAGGATGAACAGGGCAAGGGAATGCCGGGTGTCGAGGTCTGGGTGATCTGGGAGAACGGCGCTGATCGTTTTGTGACTGGGCTCAAACCGGATAAGGGCAACGGCTATGGCGATTTTGACATGCAGTTGGGCATCGCCTACGCCATCGCCGTGGGAGAGTCAACCTTGCCGCTGGTCACCGACCTCAAGACCGAACCATGCCCCTCGTCTGATCCCGCGCAGACGATTTATGCTTCGTGGCAATTGACGTTCCGGCCTGTTCCGCCCACGCCGACTCCAACTCCAAGCGTAACGCCCACTTCCAGTTCTACTCCGACTGCTACGACGACGGTCACTGTCACACCCTCATTCACCGCGACACGAAAACCGTAACGGCAAACACAACAGGGAGGACAGAATCATCGCCCTCACTGCTTGTTTTGTTTCGCTGACCAATCGCCATCAGTTGTCGGCGACCCACTATCAGCCATCAGCTATTTGCTATTTGGCGTACTCTACTGCGCGCGTCTCGCGAATGACGGTGACGCGAATCTGCCCGGGGTATTGCATCGTCTCTTCGACTTTTTTGGCAATGTCTTTGGATAGTCGGATCGAAGCGAGGTCGTCAATCTCTTCCGGCTTGACGACGATGCGGATTTCGCGCCCGGCCTGAATGGCATAGCTCTGCGACACGCCGGGGAAGGCGTTGGCAATGTCTTCCAGGTCTTTGACGCGCTTGAGATAAGTTTCCAGCGATTCACGCCGCGCGCCAGGCCGCGCACCCGAGATGGCGTCGGCGGATTCGACGATGATAGCCTCAAGCGACTGCTGGTCTTCTTCGTGGTGGTGACTGCGGATGATATTGACGACTTTATCCGGCGCACCGTATCGCTTGGCAAAGTCCGCGCCGAGCTGCGCGTGAGTGCCTTCCACTTCGTGGTCAATGGCTTTGCCCAGGTCGTGCAACAGCCCGCCCATCTTGGCTGTCTTGACGTCCGCGCCCAACTCGGCAGCCAGGATGCCGGCCAGTCGCGCGGTTTCGATGGCGTGCGCATGCTGGTTCTGGCCGTAGCTGGTGCGGAACTTGAGTCTTCCGAGCAACTTGAGCACTTCGGGATGCAGGCCGGGCACACCGACCTCCAGCGCCGCGCGCTCGCCTTCTTCCTTGATGGTCTGGTTCACTTCGGCGCGCGCATCTTCGACGAGCTTTTCAATGCGGGCCGGGTGGATGCGCCCGTCGAGGATGAGCTTGGAGAGCGCCACGCGCGCCACTTCGCGGCGTACCGGGTCGAACGAGGAAATCGTCACGGCTTCCGGCGTGTCGTCCACGACAATGTCCACCCCCGTGGCTTTTTCGATGGCGCGGATGTTGCGCCCGGCCCGGCCAATGATGCGGCCCTTCATTTCGTCGCTGGGCAACGCGATGGCGGACACTGAGATTTCGGACACCTGATCGGACGCCACGCGCTGAACGGCCAGCGTGATCAGTTCGCGGGCGCGCTTTTCGGCTTCTTCTCTGGCTTCGGCCTCCACCTGGCGAATCTTGCGCGCCATGTCGTCGCGCGTATCTTTTTCGACCGCCTCGATCAAGAGTTTTTGTGCGTCTTCTTTGCTCATCTCCGCAATGCGGGTCAGTTCCGCTAAGCGCTGCTGCTCGATTTTTTCCAGGTTGTTGACGCGCTTATCCAGCTCGCTCTGGCGCTGATTGATCTTGCGCTCGCGTTGTTCCAATCGTTCGAGCTTTTGCTCGTATTCTTCACGCCGCCGCGCGACGCGCTCTTCTTCTTTCTGAAACTCGAGCCGGCGGCGCTTGCCTTCGGCCTCGATCTCGTCGCGCAGCTTGAGCGCTTCGTCTCTGGCCGTCAACACCATTTCTTTGGCCTTGGTCTGCGCCTCCTCGATGACGTGGTCCACCTCGATGCGCATGGCCCTGGCCTCTTGCTCGGCCTGGTATTGCTTATAAAAGTAACCCAGCGCAGCGCCGACGGCTGCAAACAAGATTGCGACGATGACGAGTGTCAAAATCGTCCCTGCCCCCATCTATACCTCACTTTCATCCAGAGACTCTAAACTTGCATTCAATTCATTCCACGCGCGGGCCGTAGCCTCTCGCGCGCTGTCGTAGGAAAACCCGCGCCGAACCAGATGCGCTTCCAGCTTGCGCCGGAACTCGCGCGGATCGGTGGTGCGAATTTTGCGGGCCTGGGTCAGCGCTGCCTGGTATGCGGCCTTATCCTCGCTGAGGCCTTCGGCCAATACCTCGTCAATGATGTCGTCGGGCACGCCCTTTTGCCGCAATTCCATGCGCAGAGCGCGCTCCCCGCGCGGGCGAAAGTCGTTGCGGTTCTCCAACCAGTAACGCGCAAAGGCGCGGTCGTCGAGCAGCCCCGCTTGCGCCAGCCGCTCGACAATCTCGTCAATCACATCCGGCTCGACGCTTTTGCCTTTCAGGTGGCGACGGATTTCATCCACGCTGCGCGGGCGATAATCCAGATAGCGCAGCGCGGCTTCGTGCGCCTGGTGTGTTTCGTCGCGCTCCTGCAATGTGGCGATTTCTTCATCCGAGAGTTTTTGTCCGTGCCGCAGCCTGACGGCTTCAATCGCCGCCAGCCCAAAGGCAAAGCGCCCATCAATGTAAACGTTGACGCGCTCCTTGTTCTTCTTTTGAGCTTGCAGCGCGGTGATCGTTCCGGCCATCTCTTTTTATCCACGCAGGACACGAATTTTCACTAAATTTCCCGGCTGAGCTTCAATTCCCGACAAACCTTTCGCGTCCGTTCGTGTGCTTTCGCGCGATTCGCGAATAAAAAAGCTGTGACGTGTGACCGCCACAGCTCTCTGGCTGACAGCCGAAGGTATCCGTTGAATGATGCGCCGCGCTATCGCGTCAACCGGCGCAAAAAAGCACAGGGTCGTTTAAACGTCTAAACAGACCGTTGACGTTGCAATCGCTGCAGAGTTCTAGATGGACTGGACGAGTCGCGCTGATCCAAATCCAACGGTCCCACATTCCAAGAACCCAGGCAGACATAGACATTAAAACCCGGACTTGCATCAGGCGTACGAAATCTATCGCGCCTGGAAGCGCACTGCCGGACTGGCGCAGTTTGAACGCGCCAGTTTGTGCTATGCAACGGTTTGGCCCTCAGTGCTGTCTGCGCTCCGATGGCAACGAACACCAGCCACATCAAAAGGAACGCCACAGCCGGCCCTTGCTCAATCAACATTGGCTGTATCGTGGCGGTCGCCCGATCTTGGCGCCCTAACGGGACCTTTTACCGGGCTGACACGTGATTATTCTTCTTCTGGTTTGCTTTCTTCTTCACTGCTCTCAGCAGGTGGCGTGACGCTGCTGCCCAGCCGGGTCAGCCCAGCCGCAGAAGCGGCATTGTCACGAATCTGCTGTTCAATCTGTGCCAACAGTTCCGGATTCTGCTTGAGGAACTCTTTGGCGTTCTCGCGGCCTTGACCCAAACGAGTGTCTCCGAAGGCAAAGAACGCGCCGCGCTTGGTGACAATCTCCAACTCGGTGGCAATGTCCAACACGTCGCCCGCTTTGCTGATGCCTTCGTTGTACATGATGTCGAACTCGGCTTCGCGGAACGGCGGCGCGACCTTGTTCTTGGTCACGCGCACCTTGGTGCGATTGCCGATGACCTGCCCCTCCGTCTTGATGCTCTGAATCCGGCGGATGTCCAAGCGCACCGAGGAATAGAACTTGAGCGCGTTCCCGCCCGTGGTCGTCTCGGGATTGCCGAACATCACCCCGATCTTCATGCGCAATTGATTGGTAAAGATTATGGCGGTGTTGGATTGCTTGATCGCGCCGGACAGCTTGCGCAGCGCCTGGCTCATCAAGCGCGCCTGCAAGCCCATGTGACTGTCGCCCATCTCGCCTTCGATCTCGGCGCGCGGGACGAGCGCGGCCACCGAGTCCACGACGAGCGCGTCCAATGCGCCGGAGCGAATCAACGCTTCGGCGATTTCGAGGGCCTGCTCGCCCGTGTCGGGCTGGGCGATGTACAGGTCGTCAATGTTCACGC
>Ga0315268_10006180_pt1 | contig 12765 bp, 14 predicted proteins | sample C1_top_MG_FD_204535 | JGI IMG/M metagenome (GOLD analysis project Ga0315268, IMG submission 204535) | Sediment microbial communities from Yellowstone Lake, YNP, Wyoming, USA - C1_top | ecosystem: Environmental > Aquatic > Freshwater > Lake > Sediment | place: USA: Wyoming | collected 2017-08-01 | reverse complement strand
GTGGTTGCTTATGAAGTTGTAGGCTGGTTGGATGATGCCAACGATAAGTGCTATGCAACTCAGGGCAATGATTATTGTGTAAAGGCTTGGTTTCTTCGAGAGCTTGAGGTGTGTCAGCTTTATGAAAGCAATTGAATAGGTAATGTCAATTAATAGGAGTAGAGAGAATATGTAGACGTATGTTGTTAATGAAGGTGGAGCAAGATAGGTTAAGATAAGCGAGAAGTTTTGCCCAGCTGCTACGAAATTCATAAAGCCAATGTAAAGAGAAAGAATCGTTATTATTACGGCTGTCAACATCGAATATTTTTGCTTTATTCTGAACGCGAGAAAATACGTGAAGAAAAATGCTGGAACATAGAAAATCAGACCACCCACAGCTCCTAAAGGCCATCCTAAAGGGTTCAATTCTGACGCGATGTCCATAGCGTTTATTGCGTAAAAGGTTAATGTGACATCAAACGTCCAGCAAGCAAAGCAGACACCAAATAGAGCAATTAAAACCCCCTTTACTCTATCCAATCTGGTAACTTTCTGTTTCTTTTTAACGAATCGTTGGAATTGATAGGTGATTGTGGAAACTGGGATTACAAGGATTAGAAGGAAAAATGGAACTAGCCATGTACATGTTTGCACGAACAGAGTGATGATGCTTAAACTAAGTAAAATCGTTGCCATCACAAGAATACCATTAGCAAAATCGGTTAGTAGGCGCATGATGCCATCTAATAGAAATGTTGTGTTTTTCCGATATTTGTTAGAAAGTGTGTGTACGCATACTATGCACTATTCGCACCGAGCAACTGAAGAATGCACGTTAATCAATGGCTAGAGTCTGAATATTGCTGTGTTTAGCCACGAATGCTTTCTTTTTGCTTCAGCTCTTCAATAGCTTTCCGCATCAAATCCTCAATAGCCACATTGATGCCTTCAGGATAAGTGTCTATGTTTGCATGCGTCTTAAGCAATGACTGCGTTAGTTTTTCTTCTAAAACTTCCTGCTGCATTTGCCTCCTAATCTCCCATATGAGCTTTATTCTTTTGGAATCTGGAACGCTGAGCAAATCGATAGTTTTACGCTTTCCCATATGCAGTAGCATCCTTTACTATTACTATTTATATCGCAAATCTTGATAAATCAGTTCTTCCAATTTTCGACATATATCAAAAGGGAATACATTAAACACTAAATGATGTCTCTCTGAAACTAGACCCTCCCTTAATATAGATTGAACAAGAAATTGAATTAATTGCAACATTTGTGCGGCAATATAAGAGAGAAAATATGAGTTGCAAATATTGAATTTCTGGGAAAGCTTAAAATATTACGTATGTCATGACTTTTCTTCTATAAACCTCTAAGGCCCAGAAAAATGGAAAAAACCAAATCTTTTGTCATTAACTTATCTAAAACAAAAAAGAGAGGAGAGTTTGAGTGTCCAAAATGCGGGGTCGAGATATCTCCTGATGACAAGTCAGAGGATGCCTATACGATCTTGGAAACAGTGATGAACGGCGATTACTTAGAAAAGCTGATCTTACAATGTAACAAGTGTGGAAGCAGAATTCACTTAATCGGATTTAACATTTTAGAAGATTAAATCTGCAAAAAACTGAAGTAGGGTAAATAGGACACGCATTAAAGCCGATCTGTGGATGATCCAATTTTGCAATTGCATTTATAAGGAAGTTCACGTATTATGAAGACAGTAACGTTCTGTTATTGAATAACCAAGAGGAACAGCAACGTTACACAGATGCGATCAACAACAAAAAAGGAGGATGGAAAATGACAGAAAAAGAAACAGTGTTGATTGGACGGAAACCAGCAATGAGCTACGTTCTAGCAATCATCACAAGCCTATCAGCTTCTAATGCCAAAGAAATAACCTTGAAAGCCCGGGGACGAGCAATTACTACAGCAGTTGATGTGGCAGAAATAGCTAGAAGCCGCTTTCTAAAAGACCTGAAAATAAGCAAAATCGCAATAGGAACCGAGGAAATGCCACCAAGAGAAGGCCAAAACAGGTCACGAATGGTTTCCACAATCGAAATAGCACTTGCAAAATAGCAGAAAGACTTAGCGAGACAAAAATTGCAATCGCTAACATCTCCTCATCTTTCTTTCTATAGTTGTAACCTTTTTTTATTATTAACACATTATTTGAATTTTTGCGAATTGGCTTCACATGCAAGGCTAAATTTATTAAAGCGAGTAATACAGCATAACTAGAAAAGCCAGCCATGGGCCCGTAGCTCAGTAAGGCCAGAGCGGCGGACTAACCGCTACACGGGGTTAGGTTGAGGCTCTTAACCCGTAGGTCCCGGGTTCAATTCCCGGCGGGCCCGTCAAACGTTACTCTCTGGAAAGGGTATCAGGATGATGCATTCGCATGATTGATTGTGCAAAGGTTTTGAAAAAAGATTCTGTAGATTGGCTTCTTGAAAGGACGAATTCTTCTGTTCGTTACTTTACTTTGCGAGATATTTGCGGCAAAAGTGAAAATGATCCTCAAGTAATGGCTGCAAAAAGAGCTATTTTAGAGTCTAAAATAGTAAAGAGAATATTGCAGAAGCAGAAGTTGCAAGGATATTGGGAGGAGCCAACTAATCCCTACAATCCAAAATACAAGTCTTCATACTGGCAAATAATGACGCTCGGTCAACTGGGCGCAGATAAGAGCAATGAAAAAGTCAAAAAGGCCTGCGAATATGTTTTTCAGTTTCAGCATGAAGAGGGAGGATTTTCAAGTTATACCAAAGAAACCGCATTAAAAGAATATGCATTGCTCATGAAAAAAGGAAAGGAACTGCCTTCACATGATGAATGGGTGCTCTCCAAAGTTTTTGAACATCAATATTCATGTCTTACTGGCAACATGGTTGCTGCCTTGGTTAGAATAGGATATTTAAATGATTCGAGAGTAAGTCGCGCCTTAAAATGGCTTGTTAAAATTCAGAATGAAGATGGCGGATGGCTTTGTCCCTATTGGAAGGCGCATGTCAGAGATAAACATGGCTGTTTTTATGGTACAATATGCCCACTAGAAGCCTTCTCGGAAGTTAAAAAACAATATTGGAGCAAAGAAATGGAAGAGGCTGTTGAAAGAGGAGCAGAATTTTTGCTTATGCATCATTTGTTCAAAGCTGATCATCACAATTATAAGGTAATAAGTAAGAATTGGCTGAAGTTTAGTTTTCCATGGTTTTACGGATATAATATCTTAAGAGGATTAGATGTTTTGACCAAGTTTGGCTATTTAAATGATGAGCGTCTTAAGGATGCTGTTGAAATCCTCTTAAAGAAACGGCAAAGCGGTGGAACATGGATTTTAGATAATGCGCCTATAGGAAGAATGCAGGCTAACATTGAAGCAATAGGTGAGCCAAGCAAATGGATTACTCTTATTGCTTTAAGAGTATTAAAACGTCTATCCTCTGCAGATGTAACACTATACAATTGATGTGATATTCTACTTCTAAAACATGTCACTAATTGAAATATCATTGATATATTTTGCATGGCTGATGTTTTCGGAGAAGACTTTGACTAACAAAGATAAATGTAAGAAAAATGATGACTGTGACGAACTTTCTATGCAAGAGGGTCGTTATACGATTTTTCACGCCTTATTCGAAGCAATTAAAGAGAAAGACAAAAGGCATAAGGAAAGATGAATCCGTATTTACTAAATCTCTTTCTGATATGCATCCGCCAAATAGTCGAATGAAAAAGGTTTCATTGTAATGCTACTTTTCACGCTTATCAGAAAGATTCTGAAATCTTGAAGGCTTTATGAAACTTTTTGTTTTGCACAAAAATGATGAAAACATAAAGATTTAGAGATTAATTGTTGCAGACTTTACAGCGTTTACTGTTCTCTTCAATAGTATTAGAGCTGCTTCTTGTGTTGGCCAACCGCCCAAGCCACAATCGGGGCCCGTAAAAGTCATCATGTTTCCGTATTTCTCTTTTGCAGTGACAAATCTTTGTCGTATAATTTCTTCGCTTTCGACTAACTGCTCCATCTCTGGTTTTGTTATACCTTTATCATAAAGTTCTGCCATGATTGAATCAATGTCTGTTCTTGATATGCCAACTCTTATTTGCTTGTTGGCTTTTTCCAGCATACTTCTCGATATGCCTTCAATGTTTTTTGGGGATGCAGCATACTCAAATGATAACGCATCAACGTTTTTTACAGGTAATATTTCTGCAACTTTTGATGCAGAGTGAAGGTGAATTTGCTTTGCTACGCCATTAAAATTGAAAGCTTTTTCCAAAACATCCAAAATCACATCCCTATCAGCTGATATGTCTTGAAAACCGAAACTTGGCTCGTCTAATGATACAACTTCAGTTTTCAGATACTTAGAGTTCAAAACTGAATTTTTTGCAAATCGCCGCACGGTTTCTGCAAACATTAAGAGGACATCCTTGTATAGTGTTGTCCCAATCTCTTTCAGATACAATTCCATAGGACCAGTAACACATACGCGGAGCTGCAATTCTTTTCTAGTCTCTTCATAAAATCTTCTTGCCTCTTGTTCAATTACGTATACTTCAGGTATAATCGCCTGCTTTTCATCAACTACGTAAGTGCCGTTATCCATAGCTTTGTGAATGGCATGTATAAACTGTTCATGCATATCGTAATGTTGCGGATAAGTAACAACATCCAAACCCGTGCTAATTTTCTTCCTAAAGGAGTCAATCACAATTTGATAAAAATTGTTCTGCAAGAATTCGTCTTTTCTTACATCTTTTCCATTGATTATGGCTTCTCTGGCGAGGACGTAGGCTTTATTGAATGATTTCCTATCAATGAAAGGAGGTAATGGAAAACTTCCTATGTCATCTATACGGGTGTTCATGCAAGTGTATTATTTGGCAAATTGTTATAAAACTAACTTTAATGCAGCAATCTTTTGGCAAAAGAAATATAAGTTGCCGTTATTCCATGAAACTATTAGTGTGAAAAATATGGATGTATGGAAGCTTCGTCTATCAATGGTTGGAACCCTAGCTGTGATTCTCGGATTATCCACTCTAGTCTTTACTGTAATTCTCAGTCTATTCGGTTCTCTGAACATTATAACTTTGGGTGTTCTCGTAGTCTTCTTCAATATTTTCCAGTGGTTGATATCACCATATATAATCGATGCTCTCTACCGCATACGTGAGTTACCAGAAAATGAAAATCCGAAACTTCACGAAATTGTTGCAAACCTCAGTCAGAAAAGCGGAATAAAAAAGCCAAAATTAATGCTGGCGCAGATTCCAATTCCAAACGCGTTCGCATATGGTTCACCAATTGCTGGGACACGTGTAGCCATAACAAGCGGATTACTAAAAACATTAGAGTATGATGAAGTTGAGGCAGTCATTGGGCATGAACTTGGACATCTGAGACACAGAGATGTTCAAATAATGATGTTTGTTTCGCTTCTGCCAGCGCTATTCTATTACTTAGGTTATTCCTTTATGATCTCAACATGGTACCGCAGTCAAAGAGACCAAAGTAGCAATAGCGCCTTGTTAGGTTTGGGTTTCATGGCGTTCTCATGGATTCTAAATATGTTTATACTTTACCTAAGCCGTCTACGTGAATATTATGCCGACAGGCACAGCGTAACGGTAGTTGATGATGGTTCTCGAAAACTTTCTGAAGGCTTAGCAAAAATAGTTAACGCAACCAAGAACATGAAGAAGATTAAAAAGGAGACACAAAATCTAAACGCCTTCAAAGCATTGTTCATCGCCGACCCAGATCGTGCAGAAACCGACTCTGTGGCAATATCCACTGCGACTTCCTCAAGTGACCAAAAACTTGTTCAAGATATTATTTCAAGGAAACTGACTACGTTTGATAGGATTATGGAGATTTTTTCAACGCATCCCAACATAATCAAGCGACTCAAGGCTTTGCAAGAATTAAGCTAGCAACTCTACCTTCAAATTTATCTGTTGCATCAGTAAAAGTTAAGACCTAGCCTATAATTTATTTTTTAATCTTTGAGTGTGATGTCTATGCAGCACCAACACGTATTCTCTGAAATTGAAAAACAGAAAAACGAAATGACTCAAGCATTAAGCGAAATCATTCGCATTCCTTCAATTGCACCTGAAAATGCTGGTGAAGGAGAGTTAAATAAAGCAGAAAGATTGGTGCAAATGCTAAAAACAATTGGCTTTGACAAAATAGGGCGCTTAGACGCAGAAGATAATAGAGTTCCATCTAAAAAGCGACCAAACGTCATAGCCTACTGCAATGGCGAAAACATGGATGAAAGACTTTGGATAATAACACATTTGGACATAGTTCCGCCTGGAGAAGAGTCGCTTTGGACAGTTACAAAACCTTTTGAGCCTACAATTAGGGAAGGGCGAATTTATGGACGTGGCAGTGAAGATAATGGACAATCGATGATTGCATCAATTTTTGCAGTAAAAGCTTTGAAAAGTTTAGGCATAAAACCAAAAAGAACAGTCGCATTAGCCTTTGTTGCCGATGAAGAGCAAGGAAGTAAATATGGAATCCAACATTTAATAAGACAAGGACTTTTCAAAAAAGATGACCTAATAATTGTGCCTGATGGTGGAAACGAAAATGGAAGTTTCATAGAAATAGCAGAAAAAAGTGCATTATGGTTTAGGATACGCACCATTGGGAAGCAAACTCATGCCAGTAGACCAGATAAAGGGTTAAACGCTCATCGCATAGGAATGAATTACGCTCTTGCCTTGGATAAACTTCTTCATGAAAACTATTCACTTAAGGACACGTATTTTGACCCGCCAGAAAGCACCTTTGAACCGACAAAGAAGGAAAAAAATGTTGACGCTGTAAACATAGTCCCAGGCGAAGACGTAATCTATTTTGACTGCAGGATTCTACCGAATTACAATTTGGAAGAGATACTGAATGATATTCATAATCTTGCAGCGAAATTTGGAAAGGAAACTGGTGCAACGATAAAAATTGAGATTGTACAGAAAAGTGCAGCTCCCAAACCCACTGATGCCAACGCAAAAATAGTTAGCATGCTGAAGGAGGCAATTAAAGAAGTTAGAGGAATAGAGCCAAAAGTTGGGGGAATAGGTGGAGGCACCTGCGCGGCATACTTCAGAAAAATAGATGTTCCAGCAGTTGTCTGGAGCACAATAGACGAAACTGCCCATCAACCAAACGAATACGCAAAAATAGAAAACTTAGTCAACGACGCAAAAATCTACGCTTTTCTAATGGTTTCTTAAAGTCCTTGGTGCGAAAGTTTTATATGGTTGGATAATCCATCCAACAAGTGTGCAACTGGCATTAAAAGATTCTCGCATAATTGCGCTAATAGGCATTTTTACAGCCTTATGCTTAGCAATTCAGTTATCTCCGAGACCTCCTAATGTCGAGTTTACTTCGCTTTTCACGTTTGCTGTTGGCTTTATGTTTGGTTCGCTCGTGGGGGTTACATTTGGAAGTTTTGTGATGTTTGTTAATGGGTTCTTTTCTCCTTGGGGTTTTGCTGGTTCCAACATGCCTTTTCAAATTATTGGTATGGCTATTGTGGGCTTGGCTGGAGGTTTATATAGAAAGTATTTGCGAAACTACGGTTCAACTAGCTTTTGGATTGAAGCCAGCATCATTGGGGCTTTTCTTACAGAAGCTTATGATTTGATAACCAATTTTGGAGTAGCCGTATCCTACATGATTGTTGGGATGAATCCTGGTTTGGCTGTAATAACTGCATTGGCTTATGGCACACCTTTTTCCTTAATACATGTGGTTTCTAACATCTTTGTTTTTGGTGCAATATTCTTCCCATTAATCAAAGCATTAAACAGGTTTCCAATGGTGAAAAGCTTTGGTTGAAAAAAGAGTCTTCCTATTTGCAACTTTAGCCATATTTGTTTGGGCAGCGTTGTCTTCAAGCTTTGCTGGATATTTGTATCTACAAAACACGATGAATAGTGAAAAAATTGCTGAAAACCAACAATCATTGAACACAATGGCAACAGCTTATAATGAAGCAATAGCCAAATACAACCAGCTATTGAGCGATTACTCTATTCTGCAAGGCAATTATACCTTTCCACAAAATACCAACTTCACTTTACTTACAAGTCTATTCGTAAATCTCCTAAACAATATAGAAGGGAACTTTAGCTCCCTTATAACAGACCAAAAAGATCTAAATGAAACTCGTTATGCCCTGCAAAGTAAATCTCAAACACTCCTTCTAAGAGGCAACGTTACGAGAGAAGAGTTCGGAGAATTATTGAACGAATGTTACGAATTTTTGAATCTCCTTGCAATACGTGAGCTTAGCAGAACAATCAGTGAAGTTACCACATTAACCGTGAGCATTTGTATTGACTATAAGAATGGAACAGCAGAGTGGCACAATAAAACTGTAATACTCACCGGCTCTTCACTGTTCCAATTAACACTGAAAGTCGCAACAATAAACAAGATTTATGATGCTTTAGCAAGACCAGGGCATATACGCGTAACTTCCATTAATAATAAGCAGGAATATACAAATTGTACAATCGGTTGTGAAGGAGCTGCATGGTTATGGTATTATTGGGATGACAACAAGCAGGATTGGGTCTTTGGACCTGTAGGTTGCGATGCTTGGATGTTAAAGGATGGCGGCGTGTATAAGTGGAGCTTTGAACATTGGCATTATCCCTAATAGTTTTTAAAGGTTAAGTATGCTCATATTAGTTTATTCTCTAAGGTGTCTAAACCATGAACATGATATCTGAAATCTTTGATAAGGTTAACAAAGAAAGAAGAAAGTTTTTGCTTGAGCCTGAAGCTAAAACTGTCTGCATGAAATATGGCATTCCTGTTACCAATTTTAAATTAGCGAAAAATGAGGTTGAAGCTGTCAAGTTTGCTAATGAAATTTGTTACCCTGTGGTTTTGAAGATTGTTTCGCCAGATATCCTTCATAAATCAGATGTTGGCGGCGTCATAGTTAATTTAAAAACCGCAAACGACGTTCGCGAGGCTTATCGGCAAATTTTGAAAAACGTCAAAAAACATAAGGCAAACGCAAATATAGTTGGCATGCTTGTGCAGGAAATGGCTCCAGCTTCAACTGAAGTTATTGTTGGCGCTATTAAAGATCCGCAGTTTGGTCCTGCCATAATGTTTGGGTTGGGCGGGATTTTTGTGGAAGTTCTTAAAGACGTGACTTTCAGGGTGGCACCAATAACGGAAGAGGAAGCGTGTGAGATGATCACGGAAGTTAAGGCTTATCCGTTGTTGAAGGGTTATAGAAACACTCCTCCAGTGGATATAGATGCTATTGTGAAGGTTTTGTTGAGCACTTCAAAGCTTGTTATGGAACATCAAGAGATAAAAGAGCTTGATCTTAATCCCGTAATGGTTTATGAGAAGGGCGCTAAAGTAGTAGATGCAAGAATCATCCTTGAATAAATATAAAAACTTGCCCGAACGTAAATCTGCCCTCTTCACGTTGGATGATGGAGTAAAGCTAATCAAACAGATTTTGGAATGGACAAGACAGAAGAGGAAAAAATTTGTCAAATCTGCAGAGAACACAAAAGATCGAAGAGTTAACTCAAAAACTCTCTGAATTAAAGACTCAGCGTGAAAAACTTGATGCCGAAATAAGAGATTTGGCTGAGAAAAGAAACAAACTAAATGAGCAATTTAAAAACTCGCGAATTGAAATATTAGAAATTAAAAACAAAAGAGATAAACTAAATGAAACGGTCAAAGAACTGAAACAGCTAAGAGAAAAGGCAAAAGCAGACTTGCACCTGAAAATTGAAGAAATAAAGAAATTGAAGGGAGAAATTAAGGCTTTAGCCGAGAAAAAGCCTTCTAAAGGGTTTCAAATTCTGCGAGAAGAAATCGCAAGTATTGAATGGAAAATTCAAACAACTTCTCTGGACTTAAAGGATGAGAGAGAATTGGTGGAACATGTTAAACAGTTAGAAACCCAGTTAAACATTCACAAGAAACTTGATCAACTAAAACAAAAATTTCTTGAATCAAAAATCGAAGCCAAGGCGCTTGAAGCTAATATCCAGCATTTCCATAAGGAGTTAACTGAAAATGCACAGAAAAGTCAGCAGATTCATTTGCAGATGCTTGAAAAAATTGAGGAGTCAAAAAGGCTTAAAATGAAGGCGGATAGCCTACATGCACTTTTTCTGCAAGCGAAAGGAAAGACGAATCCGGTTCAAAAAGAGTTACTGGAAATTTCAAATCAAATTAAAATGTTAAGAGAGGAAATCCGAAAAGAAGAAGTCAAAGAAAGAAAGAAAAACGAAAGCGCAGTCCGTGAAGAGCTTGAAAAAAAGGCAATGGAAAAATTAAAGCGCGGCGAAAAATTAACATGGGAAGAATTTCAACTTCTAGCCGAGAAAGGAATGATAGCGCAAGATTAAAGTGAGGTTCACTAAATAAGTAATGAGGAACAGAGAGTTACATGGCTAAAAAAGAAGGAGAAAAGGAAGGGAAAAGGACTCTCATTTTATGCGTGGATAGAGATGCTGATTTAGAGGTAAAAGGTGGAATTAAAACTCCCATCGTAGGAAGGGAAGCAAACCTCAATGCCGCAACCACCCTAGCTTTGAGGGATCCAGAAGAACCAGATGCTAATGCAATGTTCGAAGCGTTGCGCATATATGACCGCCTACAAGGCGAAGGTAAATCGGTGGAAGTTTTTGAAATAGCGACAATATGTGGTTCTGAACTTGGCGGAGTGGAAGCTGACAGAAAAATAGTTGCAGAACTAAACGAATTATTAGTTTCTTTTTCAGCAAATGAAGTTATTCTTGTTACTGACGGATATTCTGATGAGGCTGTTCTGCCACTCGTGGAGTCAAGAGTAAAGGTTTCTTCTGTTAGAAGAATCGTTGTAAAACATAGTGAATCAATTGAGGAAACTGCTGCTCTTTTTACACGATACCTAAAAATGATTATGCAAAATCCACGTTACGCTAGGATAGCATTAGGCTTGCCTGGATTACTATTCTTAATCCTAGGAATTCTTTCAATTTTCAATTTACTTTACTATTATTGGATAGCATTTATCTTTGTTTTAAGCGCATTCATGCTTGCGAAAGGCTTCGGAGTTGACAGAGCAGCTAAAAACTTCATCAATTGGGTAAGGGAATATTCGCCTCCACCACTACATGTACAAATTTCAAACTACTCTGCAATCGCTGGAATTTTGTGCATAGGAGTCAGCATTTACTTGGGATCAACAAGAGTCCCAATACCAATAGATTTTACTGGCTGGCTTAGTGATTTTCCGCGAATTGCAGGCTTTTTCATTCAAGGTTCCATGGATCTTATGGTGATAGGCGTTATTTTAGTGCTGTTAGGAAGGGCAATGCGCTGGTATTTTGAACATGACGTAAAGCTATTACGCAATGCTGCTTTAATAGTCAGTGTTGGATGGTCTAGGGAAATTCTCGATGCAACATCTAATGTGCTGATCAACCCCGGCGTGGACGCAAGCGGTAAACTCATTTTCTCTATAATTATCGGAATCCTAATAGGCATAGCCTCAATTCTAGTTGTACTTGTCATTCACAGAACTTCTAAAGGATTTTTTGAAAAAACTGGGAAGCAGGCTGAAGAGTTTGGGGAAGATTAAGATTGCGGTAATTGGTGGTACTGGCTTTAAAGACTTGCTTAAGAATCCTAGGCAAATACGTTTGGGAACGCCATACGGAATCGCCCCATCTGTATCCCTCGGAAAAATAGATGGCAAAGAAGTTCTTTTCCTTCCGAGACATGGACCAAATCATTCTGTTCCTCCACATAAAATAAATTATAAAGCAAACATCTTTGCACTGTACGAAATGGGTGTGGAAAGAATAATTGCTGTAAACGCTGTTGGTGCCATAAACAGTGATTTCAAACCTGGCGATGTTGTCGTACCCCATGATTTTGTTGATTTCACAAAACTTCGCTATTCAACCTTTTATGATGAGGCTCCTGTAACACACGTTGATTTTTCTCAGCCTTACTGTTCGGAGTTGCGTAGAATACTTGTTGAAAATGCCAAAAAACTTGATTTACATGTATGGGATAAGTCGGTGTTAGTTTGTACCGAAGGACCACGCTTTGAAACTCCTGCTGAAATTGAAATGTTTAGACGATTAGGCTGTGACATTGTTGGAATGACTGGGGTTCCTGAAGTCGTACTGGCGAGAGAATTGCAGATTTGCTATGCAGCTTTTTGTTTTGTTTCAAATATGGCTGCTGGCATACAAGAGCAATTAACCCCTTGTGATGTTTCAAAAGTTTCCGAAAAGATTATGCCTAAGTTACAGCAAGTCTTAGTCCATACTGTTAAGGCTTTGCCCATCCAACGCGAAGGCAACTGTCCATGTGCTAAAGCGCTTGGAAATGCGAGGATAAAATGAGATGATCAAAACCTTTCTCTCTTACATTGGCGCATACAAGTTTTATGAGAAGTGGCTTTGGCACCAAGTAAGAAACGGCACCAAACCAGAGCATATCGCAATTATTCTTGACGGAAATAGAAGATGGGCTTCAGATAAAGATCTTGGAATATGGCTTGGTCACGAAAAAGGTGCAGAAAAGGTAGAACAGCTCCTTGATTGGTGTCTGAAGCTTGATGTTAAATCCATAACTATCTATGCATTTTCCACAGAGAATTTTAGACGTTCAAAAAATGAAGTTAAAGAAATTATGCGGATTGCAGAGGAAAAATTTTGGAAAATCCTAACAGATGAGCGCATACATAGGG
>Ga0315268_10006179_pt1 | contig 12766 bp, 8 predicted proteins | sample C1_top_MG_FD_204535 | JGI IMG/M metagenome (GOLD analysis project Ga0315268, IMG submission 204535) | Sediment microbial communities from Yellowstone Lake, YNP, Wyoming, USA - C1_top | ecosystem: Environmental > Aquatic > Freshwater > Lake > Sediment | place: USA: Wyoming | collected 2017-08-01 | reverse complement strand
AGGACGAAGCGTGTGCGGTCCGCTGCTCAGCGCCGGACCTTACTCTGAACTCTGAACTTTGAACTCTGAACTTTTTTGAACTGGAGTTAATTATGCCTGATGAAATGGAAGAGATCATCGCCGAATTTATCACCGAATCGGAAGAAACGCTCGATCGCGTCGAGCCCCTGTTCGTCGAGCTCGAAGCAAAGGGCGACGACCCGGAGATCATCAACAAGCTGTTCCGCAGCGTTCATACGATCAAGGGCGCTGCCGGGTTCCTCGGGTTCCAGTCCATGGTGGATGTGGCGCACAGCGCGGAAAACATCATGAAGCTGCTGCGCGAGGGCAAGATCAAGATATCCCGGCCGCTGATGGACACGGTCCTGAAGAGCATCGACATGCTCAGGGTCCTGCTCAAGCACGTCAAGGACAAGGACAATGTCCAGGAGAATACCGCGCCCCTGGTGCAGGAACTGAAACAGGCGCTCGAGACCGCCCAACAAGCAGCTGGTGCGACCGCTGGATCGGGAGCACCGGTACCGCAGAATGATGCTCGCGTTGAAACCGTCTCAGCCGCTGCTGCCGAGCCTGCGGTTTCCAGGCCGCAGCCGTTGGTCAAGACGCCGGATGCTGAGCAGGCTGCCGATGCCGGACCGGCTGCGGCGGTCCATGAAAAATCGGATTCTCTCCAGACGCTGCGCGTTGACGTGAACAAGATCGACAAGGTCATGGACCTGACCGGAGAGGTCGTGCTCGTCCGGAACAGGCTTTTGAACATCGTGACCCGCCTTGAACACCAGTACACCGACGACCACGACGTGCAAAGTCTTCTGGAGGCGGTCTCGTTCCTCGACCTGATCACCTCGGACATGCAGCTCGGGGTCATGAAGATGCGCATGCAGCCGATCGCGAAGGTCTTCAGCAAGTTCCCGCGCCTGGTGCGCGACATTTCTGGCCCGCTCGGCAAGGCGGTCGAGCTCAAGGTTTCCGGCGAGGAGACCGAGGTGGACAAGTCCGTGATCGAACAGATCGGCGACCCCATGGTGCATATCATCCGGAACGCGGTCGACCACGGCCTCGAACCACCGCAGGAACGGCTGGCAAAAGGCAAGAAAGCGACCGGCGTCATCTCGATCAGCGCCGAACAGAAAGGCAGCCAGATCATCATCGAGGTGTCGGACGACGGCCGCGGCATCAATGTCGACAAGGTCAAGAAGAAAGCCATCCAGAAGAACCTGATCTCCGAAGAGGAAGCAGCGCGCATGACGGATGAAGCTGTCGTGAACCTCGTGTTCCTGCCCGGGTTCTCCACGGCCGAGGTCGCGACCGAGCTCTCGGGCCGGGGCGTTGGAATGGACGTGGTCAAGACGAACATTTCGAAGCTGAACGGGACCGTCGAGATCGTGACCAGGAAGGACGCGGGCAGCACGTTCATCATCCGCATCCCGCTTACGCTCGCGATCATCCAGACGCTGATGGTCCGCTCGGGCAACGCGCGCTACGCGATCCCGCTGGCGCCGGTCGAGGAAACGCTCACGGTCGAGAAAAAGGACATTTCGGACATGGGCGGCTCGGAAGCGCTCATCATCCGGGGCAAGGTCTATCCCCTGTTCACGCTCTCCAGCATGCTCGGGAACGCGCTGCCTTCGGACAGCGCATGCAGGAACGCCGTGGTGGTCGCGATCGGCGACAAGCGCTTCTGCATCGGCGTGGATGAGCTGCTGGGACAGGAAGAGGTCGTTATCAAGACCGTCTCGGGCATCAACACCGGCTCCTCGTACATCCTCGGCGCAACGATCACGGGCGACGGACGGGTGGTCTTCATCCTGGACCTGGCAGCCATTTCGAAGAACGCATACCACCTTGCAAAGGTGTGATAAGGAGGTCTTCTGTGCAACAGTATATCGGCTTTCTGCTCCATAACGGCGAATTCGCCATCCCCATCATGCGGGTGCGGGAGATCATCAACCTCCCGGAGATAACGCACATTCCCCAGTCCCCCCACTATCTCAAGGGCATAACGAACCTTCGCGGAAGCGTGATCCCGGTGGTGGACCTTAAGAAACTGATCCATATCCCGGAAGCCGAGGGCGGCGGGATCAAGGTGATCGTGATCGCAAGCGGCCGCATGACGTTCGGCCTCCTGGTCGACGGGATCACCGGCGTCATCAGCATCGACGAGGCGGCGATCGAGTCTCCCGAGAACATGCCGCACGGCCATGCCGAGCAGGTCGAGGGCGTTGCCAAGCTTGACGGCCGGCTGATCGTGCTGCTCGACATCAAGAAGCTGATACCGCTCGACGACATGAGCCTGCTCGAGGACGTGGCAGCCGAGGTGTCCGCCACCGGCGAGATCACCCGCGCAGTCCAGACCATGGGCGGCGAAGTGCGCATGACCGAGATCTCAGCTGCAAAGCAGTACTTCGAGAAAACAGGCGTTGCTCCTGATGATCCGCGCCAGGAGATCCTGGACGACATGATGGGCTTCATGCAGGCCATCTCGGAAGGCAATTACGCGAAGGCTGACGAGACGATCCAGCGGATGACGAAGCTTGGACAGGGAGACCTGTTCAACGAGGTCGGCAAGATCACGCGCAAGCTGCACGATTCGATCAAGAGCTTCAAGGAGGCCGTGGACCCGCGGCTCAAGGACATGGCGCAGGGAGAAATCCCGAACGCAGTGGACCGGCTTCAGTTCGTGATCGAGAAGACCGAAGAGGCCGCCAACAAGACCATGAGCGTGGTGGAAAAATACGTTCTGCGCATGGACGATCTGGCAAGCCATATACGAAAGATCGAGGGGCCTCCGGAGACCATCGAGTTCATGAAGCAGTTCAAGAACGGGCTGGAGGACGATCTCACGGAGATCCTGACCACCCAGTCCTTCCAGGACCTCACGGGCCAGACCATCAAAAAGGTGATCCTGCTCGTGAACGACATCGAAGGTGAACTGGTGCGGCTGGTAACGTCCTTCGGCGTGAAGATCGAGACCAACGCCGCAACAGCGCCCGCAACTGCCGAAAAAGTATCGCAGTCGGATGTGGACGACCTGTTGAAAGAGCTGGGATTCTGAAGCCTGACGTTCGGGAGTCCGGAGTATGCCTGTTCGACCAGATCAGCGTGGCGTGCAAGGTCGGACAGGACGGCAACCAAGGAATGTATGACCGTTACTGTGCTCATTGTAGATGATTCAGCGTTCATGCGGAACGCGCTCACGTCACTGCTCTCGTCGGACCCGGAGATTAAGGTTATCGGGACTGCGCGCGACGGCGTGGAAGCGATCGACAAGGTCGCCTTGCTCAAACCCGACGTGGTGACCATGGACGTGGAAATGCCGCGCATGGACGGGCTGGAAGCGCTTCGCGTGATCATGGACAAGTCTCCGGTCCCGGTCATCATGGTGAGTTCGCTCACGGTGGAAGGCGCCCAGGAGACGCTGGTCGCGCTGGAGCATGGCGCCGTGGATTTCATTCCCAAGAATTTGTCGGACATGTCGATCAACATCGTCAAGATCAAGGAGATCCTGATCGACAAGATCAAACAGATCGGGAAAAGCGGCAAACTCCGTAAACCGCGCAGGATCCCTCGCGCGGACCAGGCAACTGCCGCGCCAGCGGTCATACCGGCCCGCTTGACCGGCCAGCGCAAGGTGGGTATCGTGGCCATCGGAACGTCAACCGGCGGGCCGCGGGCGATCCAGGACGTACTGCCGCGGCTTCCCAAAGAGTTTCCCGTGCCGATCGTGATCGCGCAGCACATGCCCGCGAACTTTACCGGCCCCTTTGCCGAGCGCCTCAACCAGATCTCGCAGATCGAGGTCCGGGAGGCGAAGGAAGGCGACACCCTGAAGGCAGGAGTGGCGCTCGTGGCCCCGGGCGGAAAGCACATGAAGCTCGCTCGGCCGCGCGGCATCGAGACCGTGGTCGCCCTGGTGGAGAACAGCGACGAGTTCATCTATCGGCCGTCCGTGGACCTGCTGATGCAATCGGTAGCTGACTTCTTTCCCGGCAGGGCCCTTGGCGTGATCCTGACCGGCATGGGCAATGACGGAGCAAAAGGCATGATCGCCATGAAAAAGACCGGCTGCCGGATCTTTGCCCAGAACGAGGACACCTGCGTGGTCTACGGCATGCCGCGCGCGGTCGTGGATGCCGGGATCGCGGACAAGGTGCTGGCCATCGAAGAGATGGCTGGAGAGATCATTAACGCGGTGTAAAGATTCTAGTTCACAGTTCAAAGTTCAGTGTAAAGCGGTATTGTCATTTGTTTTCACTTTGAACTTTGAACTCTGAACTGTGAACTATACGTCAGACGGAGGTTGCAACATGAAACTATCACTATCAAAAAAACTTTACGGCATCATCGGAGGACTGGTCGGCATTCTGGTCGCGGTCTCGTTCCTGGCCTTCTTCATGAGCCGCTCGCTGGTCAAAGGCTACTCCGACCTGGCGGAGCGGGACGGGGTCCAGAAAGAGTTCAGCATGGAAGCGGAAACATTGCTCGGCATTGCTGTGCAGCATTTCAAGAACCAGGTGATCCGCGGTGACCGGGAGTCCATAGCAAAGTTCGAGGAAGCTACGGGCAGGATCGAAGAGCAGCTCCTGGGGTTCGCGGACGTGGCCGACAAGGACGACCTCGCGTTATCCAATGCCGCCAAAACAGCGCTCGTCGATTATAAGGCGGTTTTCACGAGAGTGATCGCGGCGCGCTCAGCTTCCCGCGACGTTATTGCGATGGACGCTTCTCTTTCCAAGGGCGCTGACAAACCGCTCCGCGATGCGCTGAAAAAGATGAAGGACAGCGCCACGAGTTCGTACGCGACCAAACTCCAGGCCATCAACAAGAATGCGGGGTTCATCAACTATCTGCAGATCACGATATCTATCATGGCCTCGCTCATTGCGCTGATCATCGGCATGCTTATCATCAGGAAGATCATCGCTTCGATCAGCGCGGTAAAGCTGGCCGCTGCAAAGATCTCCGAAGGCGATCTTACGCAGGAGGTGCCGGTCCTTTCGCAGGATGAGGTCGGCGAAATGGCGGGAAACTTCAACACCATGATCCTGAACGTGCGGCAGGTCGTTGCCCAGATCAATACGGCCACAACGACCCTTGCCGCCAGTTCGGAGGAGCTGTCCGCCACGTCCGAGGACATGAACAAAGGCGCGAGCCAGCTTTCTTCCCAGACCGATCAGGTAGTGACCGCCATGACCGAGGTCTCCCAGACCATCATGGACATGGCCAAGAATGCGACGGACGCGGCTGACGCGAGCAAGAACGCGGCCCAGACAGCGGCTAAAGGCAAGCAGACCGTGGATACCACGGCAGAGGACATGATCAGGATAGCGCAGACCGTGCAGGAGGCCGCCGGCACCATTGAGGAGCTGGGCAGGAGCTCGGCCCAGGTCGGCGAGATCGTGGCCGTGATCAACGGCATTGCCGACCAGACCAACCTGCTGGCGCTGAACGCCGCCATCGAGGCTGCCCGCGCCGGTGAGCAGGGCCGGGGCTTCGCGGTCGTTTCCGATGAGGTCAGAAAGCTTGCCGAGCGCACCGGCCAGGCCACAAAAGATATTGCTCAGCGCATCCAGTCCATTCAGCAGGCTGCCGCGGAATCGGTCGAGGCCATGAAAAAGGGCAGCAGCGAGGTGGACAAGGGAGTGGCCCTTGCCAAGGAAGCGAGCGCGTCGCTCGATACCATCGTTTCCGGATCGAACAGCGCCATGGACATGGTGCAGCGCATCGCAGCAGCAACGGAGCAGCAGTCCGCTGCCACCGAAGAGGTCACCCAGAGCATGGAGAGCATTTCCAGCATCACGAAGAACACGTCGTCCTCCACCAGTCAGATCACGGTCTCCGCAGCCGACCTGGCCAGGCTCGCTGCCGAGCTGAAGGAGACCACTGCCTGGTTCCGCGTGGACAGCGCTGCTGTTTCTCAGGACCACACAATGGTCAAGGCATCGGTTGCTCTGGATAGAAAGACCGCACCGTATCTAAGCAGCAAACGGGCTGCATAGGACGTATCAACAGAACCGCAAACCTCAGCGCACCTTGCTGAATACACTTACGCACACTTTAACACACAGGAGGAATCAGATATGAAGCTGACATTATCAACAAAGTTGTATGGATTGACCGGTGCGATACTCGCCATATTGACGATCGTTTCGCTCATGGCCTTTTTCAGCCTGCGAAACATCACGCAGGAGTATCAGGACATGGCAAAAACGGACATGAAGCAGCTGGAGGACGGCATGGACGCGGAGATCTCTCTCGGCCACGCTGTGCAGGCCTTCAAGAACCTGCTGGTCCGCGGAGACGAGAAATATGTAAAAGAGTTTGACGAGGCTATCAAACAGATAGATGAAGACCTCTCGGACTACAGCAAGCTGGCGGACAAGAGCGAGCAAGGGCTGGTGGAAGACACTCGAAAGGCACTGAAGATCTATGAAAAGACCATTGATGAACTGGCAGTTGCGCGCAAAAAGAGCAGCGATGCCTTCACCATTGACAAGACCCTTGCCAAGGGCGTTGACCGGCCGCTGAAAGAGGCGCTGAAAAAACTGGATGAACATTCCATGAAAAGCTTCGCTGACCGCTCGGCCAAGCTGGAGGTACTGGCAGGCAGACTGAACGTGATCCAGATCACGCTTTTGCTCGTCGGCCTGGTCAGCGGCATCATCCTGAGCGCCTGGATCGTGCGCGGCATCCTGCGGTCCACGGACTCGGTCCGGAAAGCTACTGAAGCCGCCGCAAAAGGCGACCTGTCGCATGATGCAGAGGTCCTGAGCCAGGATGAGATCGGCGAGATGGCCGCAAGCTTCAACACCATGATGGCGAACATCCGACAGGTGGTGGGCAAGATCAATTCCGCCACATCCACGCTGGCCTCGAGCTCAGAGGAGCTGTCCGCCACGTCCGACGACCTTTCCAAGGGCGCTTCCCAGCTGGCGTCCCAGACCGAGCAGGTCGTGACCGCCATGACCGAAGTGTCCCAGACCATCATGGACATGGCAAAGAACGCAACGAACGCTGCCGACGCGAGCAAGAACGCTTCGGAGACCGCTACCAAAGGCAAGAAGACCGTGGACACCACGGCCGACGACATGATCCATATTGCCCAGACCGTTCAGGAGGCCGCGGGCACCATCGAAGAGCTGGGCAAGAGCTCTGCCCAGATCGGTGAGATCGTGGCCGTGATCAACGGCATCGCTGACCAGACAAACCTGCTGGCGCTGAACGCCGCGATCGAGGCCGCGCGAGCCGGAGAACAGGGACGCGGATTTGCCGTGGTCGCGGACGAAGTACGCAAACTTGCGGAGCGTACCGGACAGGCCACCAAAGATATTGCAGCGCGCATCCAGGCCATCCAGCAGGCGGCCGCTGAATCAGTGGACGCCATGAAGCGCGGCAGCGACGAAGTGGATAAAGGCGTGACCCTTGCGAAGGAAGCGAGCGGATCGCTCGACACGATCGTTTCCGGATCGGCCAGCGCCATGGATATGGTGCAGCGGATCGCGGCAGCCACGGAGCAGCAGTCCGCGGCCACCGAAGAGGTCACCCAGAACATGGAGAGCATCTCCGGCATCACCCGCAACACGTCGGCGTCCACCGAGCAGATCAAGAGCTCGGCTGCGGACCTTGCGCGGCTTGCCGCGGAGCTGAAGGAAACCGCCGCCTGGTTCAAGATGGACAGCGTGCCCGGCGCGACAACTGCGAAGCTCAGCGCAGTGCCGCGTCCGAAGGATGTGAAACGCCTGGCTGCATAGCGTTGCACGCGTACAACGAAGGAGGACGATATGACAGCCGTTGCTCTACATACTGAAATGCTCCAGCTCGTCACATTCAAGCTGGGCGGACAGAAATATGCGGTCCCGATCCTGAAGGTGCAGGAGATCAACAACATGAAGGAGATCACCGGCATACCGAACTCTCCGCCCTTCCTGACCGGCGCGATCAATCTCCGCGGCAAAGTGATCCCGGTGATCAATCTGGGCACCAAGTTCGGGCTCGAGAACGCGGGCCTGAACGACACTGCCAAGATCATCATCATGGACATCCGCGGCGTCATCATGGGGGTCATTGTGGACGCGGTCTCGGATGTGCTCCGGATCCCGAAGGACCTGGTGGAGCCCCCGCCGCCGGTATCGTCGAACATCAGCAAGGAATTCCTCTCAGGCATTGCAAAGCTCGACGAGGGGCTCGTGATCCTGCTGAACATGGACAAGCTGCTCGACGACGAGGAGCATAAGGCCGTGTTCGGCGACAAAAAGGTGGTCTAGGCCGCCCGTTCCCCATAGTATCCGTCATTTTCGGTGTGACCTGAAGGAGAGACCAACGTGGCTGACATGCTGTTTCTGCGCAACCTGAAGATAAAATACAAACTGCTCCTGATCGTGGCCGTGGGCATGCTCGGCCTCGGCATCATGGTGACGTCCTCCCTGTTCACCTATAAGAGCAACCTGATGTTCCAGAAGCAGCAGGAGCTCAAGCATGTGGTGGAGACCGCGTACAGCGTGCTCGATTTTTATTACCAGCTTGCAAAGACCGGAAAAATGTCTGACGAGGCGGCAAAACAGTCCGCGATGATCGCGGTGAAAGCGCTGCGCTACGAAGGCAAGGATTATTTCTGGATCAATGACATGCGTCCGTTCATGATCATGCACCCGTATAAGCCGGAGCTGGACAACACCGACCTGTCGGAGTACAAGGACGTAAAAGGCAAGAAGCTCTTTATCGAGTTCGTGGATACGGTAAAAAAAGGCGGCTCCGGGTTCGTGCTCTATCATTGGCAGAAGCAGGGAGACGCCACGAAGATCGCGGAAAAACTGTCCTATGTAAAACAGTTCGAACCCTGGCGCTGGGTCATCGGGAGCGGCGTGTACATCGATGATGTGGACGCGATCTTCAACAAGGCCGTGCTCTTCTTCGTCGTCGGCGCCGGACTGATCATGGGCATCGTGCTGCTGGTCATGTGGCCGGTGGTCACGAGCATCACGCGGCCGCTGGACGGGCTGGCGGAAGTGGGCGAACGTATCGCGGGCGGCGACCTGACCGTGGACATCCCTGAGCACGGACATGACGAGGTCGCGCTCCTGGCGAGGAACCTGAACAAGATGCGGCATTCGCTGAACAGTACGCTCACGATCGTCCTGACATCCGCGAACAGGCTCATCACCACGGTCGACGTGCTGGCCACCCGCGCGGAAAGCACCTCGAACGGGGCCCGCAACCAGTCCAGTCAATCGCAGCAGATCGCCACCGCCGCCGAAGAAATGAGCCAGACCATCACCGATATCGCGCGGAACACCGCGTCGGCCTCCGAAACCTCCACCATTGCCATGCAGACCGCGGAACAGGGCAAGGAAGTTTCCGGCAATGCGGCGTCCACGGTCAACCGGGTCTACGATGCCACGATCAACCTGGCGACCATGGTCGAAAAATTGAACTCCCGGGTGAACGAGATCAGCGGCATTGCCTCGGTCATCAAGGGCATTGCGGACCAGACGAACCTGCTTGCGCTGAACGCCGCCATCGAGGCCGCGCGCGCGGGCGAACAGGGCCGGGGATTTGCCGTGGTGGCCGACGAAGTGCGCAAGCTCGCGGAGCGTACCATCAAGGCGACCGCGGAGATCACCGAAAAGATCGCGTCGGTCAAGACGGAGTCCGATCAGACAGCGTCTTCCATGGAAACAGCTTCGGGCGAGGTCGTCAGGTCCACGGGCCAGATCAAACAGGTCGGCGAATCTCTGTCCGCCATCGTCAGCGCTGTCCAGAAAGCGCGCGACCAGATCACGCAGATCGCTACCGCGGTGGACGAACAGTCCGCGACCGCCGGAGAAGTGGCCACGAATGTTGAAAAGACCGCGGTCATTGCAAAAGAAATGGAGACCATGGCCGATGATGTTTCCCATGAGGTCCATCTCCTGAGCGGCATCGTTGAGGAGCTGCGCGCGTCCGCCGCGGGCTACAGAACGCTCGACGCGGGCAACATGATCTTCGACAACTCCAAGACCGACCACCTTCTTTTCATGAAGAAGATCAGCGCTCACCTTAAAGGCGACGCAAAGCTCGATCCATCTGCCCTGCCGGACCATCATACCTGCAGGTTCGGCAAATGGTACGACACCGAAGGCCAGAGTGCGTGCGGCGGCCTGTCAAGCTACCGGGCCATCAACCAGCCGCACGAACGCATCCACTCTCTGGCGCGCGATGCGGTCTCTGCCTCAACCAAAGGAGATGCCGCGCGCGCGGACGAGATCTACCTCGAAATGAAGAAACTGTCCACATCCATCGCTGCGCATCTCGATGAGATGAAGAAGGAATGCAGATTGGCCTGACACAGGGCATACGACCGGGGTCGCGCAGGCAAGCCTTCCCTTGTACGGCCGGCACCTCGACTTCATGTCATTGGTTCGCATTGACGGCAGGGTCCTGCCGCGGTACCTGCATGCGAGTTGCATGAAAACCCTGCTTATGCATTTTAGTATATACACGGGCTTTTTATGCTATACTTTTCCCTGCAGTCGTTTCCGAGCCCTGGAGGCCACCATGCCAAGACCGCGCGCGTTCACAGCACTGCTTATTGTTGTTCTTGCTCTACTTCCCTTTTTTCCCCTCCATGCTCAATCCATTAGCGGCAGCGGATGCTCGGTCAGCGTTCCGGGGTATCTGACCGACCTGGCGCGGGACTACGAAAAAGAGACTGGCATCAAGGTCCAGGTCCTGGGGGGAGGCAGCGTCCGCGGTTTGACCGACCTGTCCGAGGGCAGGATGGATTTTGCAGCCTCATGCCAGTCGAAAACAACGGACGATCCCGAGGATTTCGAATACGTCACCGCGTCCTGGGACGCGCTGGTGTTCATCGTACACAAATCCAATCCCGTAAGCTCCATTACCCCGCAGCAGGTCAAAGACATCTACGAAGGCAGGATCAACAACTGGAAACAGCTGGGCGGCCCTGACCTGAACCTCATCTCCGTGATCACGACGCCAAAAGGGTTCGGCGGCATCGGCGAGGCGCTGGAAAAATACATTCTCAACGGCAAGCGGCCCCAGCAGGTAAAGAACTCCACCATGCAGGCGTCGTCCGTGGCGATCTGGGAGCAGCTGGTGGAGGACATGAAGGAAGGGTTCGCGAGCACAGGCTACGGCAGCGCTCGAAAACGCAACGTTAAGATGCTGAAGGTGAACGGCGCGGCACCGACCAAGGAGAACATCATCTCCGGCAAGTATCCCTATCGCAGGCCGCTCTTCCTGGTCGTGAAGAAGAACGCGAAACCCGAAACACGCGCGTTCGTGAATTTCGTCCTGAGCCCGAAAGGGCAGAAGCTTATCTCGTCCTACGGAATGCCGTCCCTTGCCGACATAAAGAAGAAATGAAGCTATCGCTCAAGACAAAGGTCTCCGCTCTTATCGCCGCGGCCGTCATCGTGATCAGCGCGGTGAGCAGCTCTTTGTTCATCTCGGCCAATTTGCACAATGTCGAGCATGAGGTCGTTGCCCGCGGCAGAGCGCTGTCCGAGGCGCTCGCGCGCTCCGTGGACGAAAGCCTCGCAGCGGAAAACCTGAACCTGATCAAGAGCGTGGAAGACATCGTCCACACCCGCGACGTCGTCCTGACGCAGATCTTCTCGAGCATCTGGCTCGGCGTTGCCTCCGTCCCTTCGGACCAGCTGAACACCCCTCCGGAACCCGCGGCAATGGACTATTTCAAGGCAAACAAAAGCGAAGCCGGGCACTTTGAGGACAGCCACGGCCAGTGGGTCGACGTGTATTCTCCCATCTACCTGGACCCGCATGACATCCGCGTGCCCAAGGTGTTCATCGGCTATGTACGGATGAGGATCTCCACCGAAGAAGCGCACAAGGCCGTTCTCGCCACCATCGCCATCAATATCCTGACGACGATCATTCTCGCGGCAGTCGTCATTGTTGCGTTGAACGCGCTCATCAATAAATATGTGCTGAAGCCTATTCTCAGGCTTCACACCTCGGTGTCGCAGCACAAACAGGGACACCTTCCCGATGTCGTCCCGGTGACAGCGAACGACGAGATCGGCGAACTTTCCTCGGAGTTCAACGAAATGAGCATTGCTCTCCGGGACCGCGAAGAGCGGCTTGCCCGGGAAAAAGAACAGCTCGCCGTGACCCTGCGCAGCATCGGCGACGCGGTCATCGTGACCGATGTCCGCGGCACGGTCACGATGCTCAACAAGGTTGCGGAACAACATACCGGCTGGGACGCGGCAACCGCTGTCGGCATGCCGCTATCCGAGGTTTTCCATATCGTCAACGAGACTTCGCGAGAGCGCTGCGCTGATCCGGTGGAAAAAGTGATCGCATTCGGGATCATTGTCGGGCTGGCCAACCATACGGCGCTGATCAAAAGGGACGGCTCCGAGATCGTAATCGAGGACAGCGCGGCTCCTATCCGCGACAGAAACAGCGCGATCATCGGCGTGGTGCTCGTGTTCCGCGACGTGACCGACAAACACCTGATGGAGGAGGAGCTGATCAAGGCGGAAAAGCTGCAGTCCGTGGGCGTGCTGGCGGGCGGACTTGCGCACGATTTCAACAACCTCCTGACCGCCATCCTCGGCAACATCAGCATGGCGAAAATGTACGTGGACACGCGAAGCAAGGCGCTCGCGCGGCTGACGGAAGCGGAAGCCGCCACGCGGAGGGCGACCGAGCTCACGCACCAGCTGCTTACGTTCGCAAAAGGCGGGGCCCCGGTGCGGACCGCCGCTTCGATCGAGAGATCATCCGGGAAGCGGTCAGC
>Ga0315268_10006178_pt1 | contig 12766 bp, 12 predicted proteins | sample C1_top_MG_FD_204535 | JGI IMG/M metagenome (GOLD analysis project Ga0315268, IMG submission 204535) | Sediment microbial communities from Yellowstone Lake, YNP, Wyoming, USA - C1_top | ecosystem: Environmental > Aquatic > Freshwater > Lake > Sediment | place: USA: Wyoming | collected 2017-08-01 | reverse complement strand
TCCAATGTCTTTACAACCCATGCCGTCGAGGATACTTGTTATCGGCGGCTCGCCCGGAACACTGAGAGAGTTTTTGAAATATCATGCTGAAGGGATTGACTTCATAGAACTTGACCCAAAGATAATTAAGGTGTCTTACAGCCTTCTCAACACGGAAGACAGGTATATAGTTAAAGACCGCAGGGTTAGAATAATAATCGAGGATGGAAGAAGATTTATTAAAAGACTTAAAAGACCGACATACGATCTGATTATCTTGAACCTTCCACCTCCTTCTACAGGGAGTATAAACAGGTTTTATACAACTGATTTTTTCAAAGAGGCTAAGAGTATTTTAAAACAGGATGGTATTTTAACTATAACAATACCACAATCGACAGGTTATATAGGAAGAAGTATGCAGACAGCAAATGGTTCCATATACAATTCGCTTAAGTCTGTATTTAAAAATGTTGAGGTAACAGCTCAAGAATATGGAGGGCTCTTTGCATCTGAAGCTGCCATTAAAACAACCCCCCAACTCCTTGAAGAAAGGTTTGTTCAAAGAGGAATCATTACCAGACATTTTAACCAATATTTATTCCGTGATGCCTTCTCGCCATTTGGGGTGGATTACGTCAGAAAAAGACTGGATGATATAAAGCTTGTAAATACAGACCTGCAGCCTGCAGCCTACTTTTACAATCTAATATTGTGGTCAGAAATTTATGAAGGAGAGATACTGAAATATCTGCTCAGGGTTAGAGGTTGGCATATTGTCTCTATTTTGATTATTGCACTGATAGTTATTTCTTCTTTCATATTCAGGAGAAAGAGGCGCGTGATCTATTATTCTATTTTCACAACAGGATTTTCAGGCATGTCTTTTGTCCTTGTTATCCTTCTTGTTTATCAGTCCATATATGGGTACATATACGAGATGATAGGGATACTCTCAGCAACATTTATGGTCGGGCTCTGGGCAGGTGCTTACCTGACAAGACAAACCCAAAGGGCATTGAGTATACTTTTTTATTTAGAGCTAATGACCATAACCCTTGCTGTTTCATCCCCTCTATTTTTCAGGGCAGAACTTTTCTTTTATTTATTAATTCTCCTGTCGGGCATAATAACGGGTGGACAATTCAGCACAGCAAATCTATCAATAGGTGAACCGGAGGCGGCTGGAAGGCTTTACGGAATTGATCTTACCGGTTCATTCTTTGGTGCATTCATTCCCCCGATAGTCTTTGTCCCGCTGTTCGGAGTCTGGTATGCACTTTTATTAATAGCATGCATAAAGGCAGTATCTGCAGCCATGATATTTACAGTATTAAAAAACCATTTTCCGGTTGACAATTCAGGGGCAATATAGCAAAGTTTACAAAATGGAAGAAAAAATATTGAATCTTTTCCTCAAGGTTAGAGATAGCTTTACTGAAGTTAAAGAAAAGGTCTCTCTCATTAAGCCATATTTTGAACTCCTCTGTTTTTCCACTAGCTGGGCTTTGAAGTTTGAAGAATTCGAAAAATTGTTAGGCTTCAAGCCTGAGTTTATACTTAAGAGTAAAGAGGAAATTTATGCGATCTGTGTCCTTTACAGGATAGATGATGAAGCAACAGAAGGGATTATTGCTCATGAATTTGCTGAAATAATTGCAAGAGAGAAAAACATTACAGAACATAAATTGATTGACAGAATATGTATTGAAAGAGGGTTTGGAGAGCAGCTTTTATATGCGATGCAGAATGACATCTTATCAGGTATGGTTGAAAGGGAATTTATTGTAAGAGAGGATCTGGAGACAAGGATAGAAAATCTGAAAAAACTCTTATATGGTTAACCTATTTTTTAAAAAATTATAATCATTGCTGTCCAAAATATTTTTTAGCAAGGGATATGACTCAATTTCCGAATCAAAATAAACTACCTCACCCCCCTCATATCCCCCCCCTTGCAAAGGGGGGATGAAGGGGGGTGTATCTGACTTTAATGTTATTACAAAATTCAAAGCTGAGACCTCCGCTTCGACTCGGTCTCATCGAGGTTACCCGTGATTTTGATTCAGAAATCGAGCCATATCCCTTAATTTATTACAATCTTAATATTTATTTTGGACAGGTTTGATTTATAATAATATTTAATGGGGAAGATAGTTCAGTGTGAGCTTTGCCCTAATGAGTGTGTCCTTGATTTAAATCAGGTCAGCAGGTGCAGGGCGAGAATCAATAAAGATGGTACACTCTACAGCCGTGTATATGGAAAGCCCTGTGCGGTCCATGTAGATCCGATAGAGAAAAAGCCTTTCTTTCACTTTTTTCCTGGCACGACTGCCTTTTCAATAGCAACTGCCGGTTGCGTCCTTAGTTGTAAGTTCTGTCAGAACTGGCAGATATCCCAGGCAAGACCCGAAGATACCGATACCTATGACCTTCCGCCGGATAAGGTTGTAAAGGCGGCTATTGCTTATGAATGTAAATCAATCGCATATACTTATACCGAACCGACTGCTTTTTATGAATATATGTATGACACTGCTATAATCGCAAAGAAAAACGGTGTAAAGAACATTATGCATTCATGCGGGTATATAAAAGAGAAACCACTCAGGAAATTATCAAAATATATGAATGCTGCTGATATTGATTTAAAGGCATTCACTGAAGACTTCTATCAAAACATATGCGGGGGAATGCTTAAGCCTGTCCTCAATTCACTTGTAGTTTTAAAGGAAGAGGCCGTTTGGCTTGAGATAACCAACCTTGTTATACCAACGCTTAACGACGATATGAAGAAAATCAGAGAGATGAGTAAATGGATATCGAAGAACTTAGGGCCTGACGTTCCCATACATTTTTCACGGTTTTTCCCTCAATATAAATTAAGTAATCTGCCTCCCACGCCTCTGGAGACTCTTAATGGTGCAAGGAATACCGCAATGGATGCGGGGCTGAGGTTTGTTTATATTGGTAACATAAGACACGAAGGTGAGAGCACCTTCTGCCCAAAGTGTAAGAAGATGCTTATAGAGAGGATAGGGTATTTTGTGAAGCAGAATAATATATCGAATGGAAAGTGCAAATTCTGTAACACATCCATACCGGGCGTATGGGGTTAGCATTATGAAAAGATCATGCTGATAATCCGGCATAACAGTATAATGAAAATTTGTAATCCGCCTTCATCCCCCTTTATAAAATGGGGAGTTAAAGAGATGGAAACTTTAGGAAAGAAATTTCCTTCTTTTCTAAAGAGGGGTGAGGGGAGATTACTAAATAATAAAATCAATAGTTAGGGGTGTTCATATGAACAGAAGAGAATTTTTGAGGATATTTTTATTAGGAGGTATTTTCGGCCTTTTCAGCAAGAAGGCAAAGGCTGAGAAAAAGCCCGAAAATAAATTAAAGGAGGCAATGTTTTGGCGAAGGTTAGATTGAACCTTAAACTATTCTCTGTTCACCATTCACTGTTCACTATTTTTTGTTTAATACTGATTTTACTCCCGATAGGATGCAAGGCTGAAGTTAAGGAGCCCTCAGTAGCCGGGACATTTTATCCTGCTGATACTAAAGAACTTCAGAATATGGTTGAGGAATTTCTCTCTAAAGCAGAAAAAATCCATAATGAGGGAAGACCGATAGCCCTTATCTCACCGCATGCAGGGTATGTATTCTCTGGCCAGGTTGCAGCCTATGGATATAAGGAGATCAAAGGCAGTGATATAAATAAGATTATATTAATAGGGCCAAGCCATCGGGTGGGTTTCAAAGGCGCCTCAATTTACACAAAAGGTAGTTTCAGGACTCCACTCGGCAATATAAAGATAAATGAAAAACTTGCAGGCAGTCTCCTGAATGAAAATGCGGATGTAAAGTTTTATCCAGAGGCATACGAAAAAGAGCATTCATTAGAAGTACAGTTACCTTTTCTTCAGACGGTATTAAAGGAATTTACCATTGTACCTATACTCGTTGGTTCTCCTACCAGGCAGACATTCGAGCATCTTACATCGAGATTAGCAGAGATACTTGATGATAATACTTTGCTCGTAGTGAGCACTGACCTCTCTCACTATCATGACTATCTTGTAGCAAAGGAGATGGACAGTAAGGTCATCGCTGCTATTGAGAGACTATCTGTCATAGATATAGAACGACTTCTGAGGACAGGTGAAGCCGAACTATGCGGCGGCTATCCGGTTTTGATTGCGCTGGAGGTTGCAAGAAGGGGAGGAGCAAATACGGGTGTGCTTTTTAAATATGCAAATTCAGGAGATGTCACAGGTGACAGAGGCAAGGTAGTCGGATATGCCTCGATCGGTATATATAGAAGCCCATTGACGGGAGAAGAAAAAAAAGAACTTCTTAGCCTTGCAAGGAATGCTATCACCGAATACGTTACGAATGGAAAGGTTATAGAGGCAGAAATGAAAAACCCGAAGCTGAAGGCAGACGGAGCTGTATTTGTTACCATTAAAAGAAACGGCTCGTTAAGAGGATGTATCGGTCACGTCCAGCCAGTAATGCCTCTTTATCAATCAGTCATAAAAAATGCCGTAGCAGCCTGTTCAAGCGACCACAGATTTCCTCCGATGAAAAAGGATGAATTAAAGGATATGGATATTGAGATCTCAATCTTATCCCCGCTTGAACCGTTAAAAGATGTTAAGAATATTCAGATCGGTAGACACGGCCTTGTTATAGTAAAGGGCATGCAGAGCGGACTGCTTTTACCACAGGTTGCACAAGAGCTTTGATGGGATAAAGAAACCTTCCTCGAACATCTATGCTTAAAGGCAGGGTTGTCGAAGGGTTCATGGAGGGATGCCGACTTATATACCTTTACTGCTGAGGTTATTAAATAATGCCTATTTTTTAGGCAATTATCCAAAATAAATTTTCAACACTGAATTAACATCTCATTCACAGTAAAAATTCTTTTAAATCAAGTATTTACAAAAATTTCAGTTTTCCCTTGACATCCACAATATATTGTGGTTTAATTCTTTATAACTAAATTATCAGCACAACTTATTGATAATAGATATAGATATTTATAAATTTATTAAAATGGAGGGTTTTATGGAAACAGTATACTGTCTTAGCCTATCACCAAATGCCTTAAAGGTCCTCGAAAAGAGATACTTAAAAAAGAACGAGGAGGGCAGGGTGGTCGAGACACCCGAAGAGCTTTTTAGAAGGGTAGCAAAGACGGTTGCCTCTGCTGATTTAAAATATGGAAAATTAGAGGCAGATGTTCAAGAGGTTGAAGAAGGGTTTTATAGGATATTGACCTCCCTTGAATTTCTTCCAAACAGCCCTACACTTATGAATGCAGGCAGGAGGCTCGGTCAATTAAGTGCATGTTTTGTCCTTCCTGTAGATGATTCCATGGAATCAATATTTGATGCAGTAAAACATACTGCTATTATACATAAATCAGGCGGCGGCACAGGCTTTAGTTTTTCGAGATTGAGGCCTAACGGAGACATCGTAGGCTCCACAAAAGGCATATCCTCAGGCCCTGTATCCTTTATGACCGTCTTTGATACCGCAACAGAGGCTGTTAAACAGGGCGGAACAAGAAGGGGCGCTAACATGGGCATCCTCAGGGTTGACCACCCCGATATACTCAGTTTTATTAACTGCAAGGATGACAATACAAAATTCAATAACTTTAATATCTCGGTAGCGCTGACTGATGAATTCATGAAGGCAGTGAAAGAAGATAGGTCATATAATCTCATTAATCCCAGAACAAAAAAGATAACCGACTCAATGAAGGCAAGAGAGGTCTTCAGTCTTATAGTCGAGCATGCATGGAAGAATGGAGAGCCCGGCATTGTCTTTATAGACAGGGTGGATAGTTCAAACCCAACTCCTCATATAGGACATATAGAATCAACCAATCCCTGCGGCGAGCAACCCCTGCTACCGTATGAGTCATGCAACCTCGGCTCTATTAATCTTGCAAAGGCAGTTAGAAAAGTCAGAAGACAGAAGATAGAAGACATCCCCCCCACCCATCCCTCCCCCTCGAGGGGGGAAGGTAAGGGAGGGGGTGAGGTTGATTGGGATAAACTCAGGGACATAACATGGAAGGCAGTGCATTTCCTTGACAACGTTATTGATGTCAATAAGTATCCACTCCAGATGATAGAGGAGATGACAAAGGCCAACAGAAAGATAGGCCTTGGTGTGATGGGGTGGGCAGACATGCTCATACAGGTCGGTGTTCCTTACAACTCTGACACGGCTGTAAAACTTGGGGAAGAAGTGATGGAGTTTATACAGAAAGAGGCCAAAAATGCATCATCAGCGATTGCAGAGGAGCGTGGGGCATTTCCTAATTATAAAGGAAGCATTTACGACGGGAAGATAAAACTGAGAAACGCTACCGTTACAACAATCGCACCAACAGGCACACTCTCGATAATCGCAGGCTGTTCATCAGGCATCGAGCCACTTTTTGCAGTATCTTATGTAAGGACTGTTATGGAAGGCACAAAACTCATAGAAGTAAACCCTTATTTTGAAAAGGTTGCAAAGGAACGCGGTTTCTGGTCAAGGGAGCTTATGGAGAAGATTGCAGACAGAGGGTCAATAAAGGAATTTAAAGAGATACCAGATGATGTAAAGACAGTCTTTGTAACAGCTCATGACATAACGCCAAAAGAACATATAGTAATGCAGGCAGCATTCCAGAAATTTGTTGATAATGCTGTTTCAAAAACAGTAAATTTTCCTAACGAAGCCACGCCCAGGGATGTTGAAGAAGTATATTTACTTGCGTATAAACTTGGATGTAAAGGAGTAACTGTTTACAGGGACGGTTCAAGAGAGAAGCAGGTCCTTACAAAGGGCAAAATAAAGGTCAGTAGTCAGCAGTCAGTGGTCAGTAGTCAAACAGCCAAAATAATTCCAAAAAAAAGGCCTGAAGTCATAAATGGAACAACTCGTCTTATGAAGACCGGTTGCGGAAATCTCTATGTCACCATCAATGAAGACGAAGAAGGACATCTTTTTGAACTGTTCACCTCAATGGGCAAGGCAGGTGGATGTGCTGCAAGCCAGTCAGAAGCGATCGGCAGACTCGTATCACTTGCATTCAGGTCAAATATCGAACCAGACGAGATAATAAAGCAGTTGAAGGGCATATCATGCCATGAGCCTGCATGGCACAGCGGCGGAAGAATCCTTTCTTGCTCCGACGCCATTGCAAAGGCACTCGAGAAGTATCATGCAGAGGGTAAAAAGGGCAACGGAGATGAACTCAAGGTGATTATGCTAATGGGAGCATGCCCTGAATGCGGCGGTGCAATCGAACGCGAAAGCGGCTGCCTCGTTTGCCATAATTGCGGGTTTACGAAATGCGGCTAAGAGTAATATATATAGGCATCCCCCTCTTTCCTAAAGAGGGGATAGGGGAGATTACTAAGAAATAGGAACAATGGATTTAATGTCATGAAAGAATTAACTGACAAACAAATTCAAAGACAGGATTTTGTTGATAACGCCATTTTCAATCTGATTCAGTCTCTTAACACGACAGATAAGACAATTAATTGGGATATAGAAATGATTGGCGGGATAAGAGATGTTATTGCAGAATGGATGATTGAGAGATTGAAAATTACAGATAAGCAGAATTTTTATCCATATTTAGAGCTTTAAAATGGGTTGTATCCCTAATTTGAACTAATTTGCAACTGAACATATGGCAAAGACTGGAAGCGAATATCAAGAGTTAGTTGAAATGTTTGCTAAAGCACTAGATGAGGGGGCAACAGTCAAAACAGGTCAGTGGATTAAAGGACCAGATGGAAAGCGAGAAATTGATGTAGAAGTTCGAGGAGCTGTAAATAACAATCCCCATTTTATCCTTATAGAATGCAAAGATTGGACAAAAGGCAAGACTCATCCACTCGTAGATATCGAAGAAATTGACAAGCTTGATTCAAAAAGAGTTGATTTATCAGCCGACGCAGCAATCATTTATAGCAATACTGGATTCACAAAAAAAGCATTACGGAAGGCCAACAGAAAAGGTATCAGCACGTTATCAGCACTTTCCGAAGGTGATGACCGAGTTAAAATCATTATTGAACGAGAATTATACGCATTAAGAACCTCTATTGATCAATGGCGTCTCGTGCTATATTTGTATGAAGAATCTAAACGCAATCTGCCATTGGATTGGTCACCATATTCTCTCTACTTGAATGGCTTGCCCGTAGTGAACTGGCTGCATGACTTGTCACTAAAGTTATTAGAAAGCAATGATATTAAAAACAAAATAGAAGCTGTTTTTTCTTTCAAAAAGGAAACATTATTTCATGTTGATCAAATCCCGATAATGTTGCGAGGCTTTCACATTATAGCTTCTTGCAGTCAGAAGTGGCTATTTCAGACAGTGAGAGAGGACGTTTCTCTTGGATACTATGATCATATTAGTCGAAAGGTGGTTATCCCAAATGAGCAAGTTTGGACGATCGGGCCAATTGATAGAGATGCTTGGAAAGAACTGGATATAGCGCCTGAAGAACTTACCAGTGAAATTGAAGATAACAGTTTCAGATTTTCTTTAAAGCTTTATAATTGCATTAAGAAAATTAAGAATTATGAAACACCTGCTATTGATAATATTATTGATGAAAAGAAAATTGAAATATCATAATTTACTCAGGAAAAACCTCATACATTTACCAAAAATAGAATGTTTTCTGCTTTAATATAGAAAGGTAAGAGAGAAAATTTATGAGCATCAACACCACCATAATCATCGGCGACAGCAGAAAGATGAAAGAGCTTAAGGATGAGACTGTTCATCTTATTATCACCTCTCCGCCTTATTGGCAATTGAAGGACTATGGCAACGGGAGTCAAATAGGGTTTAATGATAGTTACGAGGACTACATAAACAATCTCAACCTTGTCTGGAATGAATGTTATAGAGTTCTACACAAAGGCTGCCGTTTGTGTGTAAACATCGGCGATCAGTTTGCACGGTCGGTGTATTATGGCCGATATAAGATCATTCCTATAAGAGAAGAAATCATTAAATTCTGCGAAACCATCGGGTTTGATTATATGGGTGCCATTATCTGGCAGAAGGTTACTACATGCAATACAACGGGAGGGGCGACGGTTATGGGGTCTTTCCCTTATCCGCGTAATGGCATCATAAAGTTAGATTATGAGTTTATTTTGATATTCAAAAAGCTTGGTGACCCTCCGAAGGTCAGTCGTGATATTAGAGAAAAGTCAAAACTTACAACTGAGGAATGGAATGAATATTTTTATGGTCACTGGAATTTCGCTGGAGAAAGACAGGATAAACATCTTGCCATGTTTCCTGAGGAACTTCCAAAGAGATTAATAAAGATGTTCAGTTTTATTGGGGATACTGTCCTTGACCCATTCCTCGGTAGCGGGACAACCTGTCTTGCAGCAAAGAATCTTGGAAGAAATGCGGTCGGGTATGAGATTAATAAGGGTTTTCTTCCGGTAATTAAATCAAAGTTAAAAACCACTGATATCGAAATAATATATCAGGAAAAGCTGAAGGTCAATTTTAAAGATGAAATAAAAAAGCTTCCATACATTTTTAAAGACCCTGTTAAGTTTGATAAAAAAATTGACCCAAAAAAGTTGAGATTTGGCTCAAGAATTGACCAATCAGATCATTCGAGGGAAGCATATTACACAGTCAAAGAAATCCTGAGTCCCGAAGTTCTTGTTCTTGACAACGGACTAAGAGTCAGACTTATTGGTGTGAAAGAGAAGAAAGAAGCCAATGGAGAGGCTTTAAGATTTCTGTCAGAGAAACTTAAAGGTGAGAAAGTCTTTATGAGATACGACAGCATTAAACACGATAAAGACGGTAATCTATTATGCTACCTCTATTTAAAAAATAAGACTTTTATCAATGCCCATCTTATTAAAAATAAATTAGCATGGGTGGATACATCCCTTAACTTTAAATATAAAAGCAAATTTCTTGACATTCAAAAATAAAGGGTGAGAACTATTTATATTGGAACCTGGATTCCGTGTCAAGCACGGAATGACGACATGAGGAGTATTTTTAATTGAAAATAAAGCTCACGAACGAGGCAATTAGAGAATCTCTTGAAATTCCCAAACCGGAATTCCCTAAATATGCAACTCAAATAATAAATCTCGCCAATCAGAATGCACAGGGCACAAGGCCAAAAGTCGTCGGTCAGCTTGCTGAGTTGATTCAGGAGTTTACCGGAAGAACATTAGAGGAGTGGGAACAGTGGTATGTTCAGAGATATCCCGATGCAATGGAAAATGCTAAGAAGAAGATTTTGTCGGTGATAGGAAATATGAAAGAATGGTTATTTAGGAAAAATTCCTGTCTCAATAAAGCCTGACACATATAAGATTAAAAAATCCTTAAGAGAGGATATCAAAGTTAAAATGATTTTCTATAAGAAAATAAAAAATAGCATAGAAGTTGGTTACAGCGAGGTTATTGACTAATCAGTCGCCTCTCCAAACCCTTGCCAAAATATTCCCTGCGTCTCGATGAAATCTATGGTATATGCCTCTAATGTATCTTCAGGATGTTTTGAGTGATATTTGATTATGGCTTTAGCGATAACGGAGAATTTATCACCTGGCAGGGTATGCGGGATGATAAGCACCCCATTATGTTGATGATGTTCATTAAAAAACTGAACTGTCAGGCGGATAAAGTCATTTCTGTTGCGGGTTATAAGACATCTGCCCTCTGAAGATGCCCGCTCCAGTTGTTCTAAATCAGAGACCTGTAACATTCCAATCTCATGGACACTGACCGCATCCACATGATGTTTTCTTAATATTTCAGCAATCTTGGGGCTGAGATCCTCATCAAGATAATATTTCAACGACTTCCTCTAACGAGAAAGGGGTATCTTTTATGAACATGCTCTTTGGTTAATCCTTCATTCTGTCTAATGAGATGTTCGATCTCCTCTTTGTATATCTTGTAGTAGCCTACAGCAGCCCTTAGCTGCTGCTCGGTAAGCCAGTGATATGCCTGACACAGGCGGTTAAAATCTTTATCAACACCTTTGTATGTTGCGATCACCTCCCAAACTTCTATTCCTGTTCCTGCAATACGTGCCCTCCTTCCCGTAGTTCCTTCTGTAAAAATAATACCCGGACAGCGTTTCATCCTCACCGCTTCTTCAAGCAGTTCATTTGCTACAGCTGAAAACTCTTTGCCTGAATCTCTTGATATCTGTTCAATCTCTTTAAGTGTTTTTTCCTGAATCCTGATACTTTTTTGAATCGTTGGCATAAATCTTCCCCTTTTTATCTCATTGGGTTTCATTGTATGTCATTATATTACATCGTGATGGTGACTGATGTCAAGCTGGGAAGACCAAACAGCAAATCACGGTTAAAAAAGGTGATGCTTGCTCATGTGACTTTTTATCTTGTGGTAACAATAAAGAGTTGTTATTATTTATTTTATGAATACCTGTGAAATACTTAAGAAGATAAAGCAGATAGAATCTCCTTTAAAGAAACAGCTTCTTATGGTTGCGTTAATTACTAATCTGCTTGAACAGAAAGGAAAAGATGCCCCTATAGTTATAGGTGGATGTGCTTTATCATATTACTCAAGGGAGGTCTATTTTACTGCAGATATAGACTTGGCCTATGCTGACAGAGAGGCATTAGACGATGTTTTAAAAAATATCGGATTTGTAAAACAAGGAAGATACTGGATTAATGAAGATTTAAATATAGCTATAGAGGTTCCGGCATCAATACTGATTGGAGAAGATTCCCCACTTGAGATCGTTGAGTTTGGGAATGGACTTCAATGCAGGATTATTGGCATAGAAGACTTGATAATAGACCGCTTGAATGCATGTAAATACTGGAAATCAGAAATAGACTGTGAGATGGTAGAAATGCTTATAATAAAATATAAAGAGATAGATTGGACTTATCTGGAAAAGAAGGCAGTAATCCCTGAAAATAATGTCTTACCAGAACTTATGGAATTAAAAAGAAAGGCAAAGCAATGAAAGTAAGAGTAAAAAAATATAAAAATGTATCACCTATAGAATTTCTTTCTTTAAGGGACAGGCTTGGCCTTAAGAGATATAGAAAAAGCACTAAAAGAGAGGAAGAAGAAAAAGGAATCCTCCTGAGACTCGGGTTAAAAAAAATGGAAGAGAAGGAAAAAGATGACTTCATCCCTGTTGGATATAGAAGGAAAAGACTGAAAATCCCATAATTGAAATCAGGAACACCTGCATATTTACAAGACGGGTTTTTATATTAAAGCGGGATGCCTGAAATACGATAACCATTTATGCTATGAAAAGTTTACATATAAAATTAGTCGTCTTCCTTCTTATTCTATTCGTTATTAATCTAAACACAGCATCAGGATGGTATGATAAGACACACCTTGCCATAGCAAAGGCTGCTGGATATAGCAAATGGTACAACGCTACAGGAGCGGATATCGCAAAGACGAAGGCAGGCAGTATTGAATTTTATAACCACTATTTCAACAACAATAGCGATGTTGAAGTCACTCCTGAAATGGTTATATCACAAGTTGGTAAATATAATAATCCGGCTGATAAAGAAGGACATCTATACGGAGCAATTATTGCTTCATTGCGTGAGTACAAAAGGACTGTACAAGCGGGTAAATATCCGGAATATCACATTGCCTTCTGCGCTCACTATGTAGCTGATTTGTCCCAACCCTTGCACAACATCCCGCATGACGATTTTAATAAGACTC
>Ga0315268_10006177_pt1 | contig 12767 bp, 12 predicted proteins | sample C1_top_MG_FD_204535 | JGI IMG/M metagenome (GOLD analysis project Ga0315268, IMG submission 204535) | Sediment microbial communities from Yellowstone Lake, YNP, Wyoming, USA - C1_top | ecosystem: Environmental > Aquatic > Freshwater > Lake > Sediment | place: USA: Wyoming | collected 2017-08-01 | reverse complement strand
CGCCCCGCCCCCCCGCGCCGCCCCCCCCGCCCCCCCCCCCCCCCGCCCCCCCCCCGCCCCCCCCCGGCGGCCCCGCCGGCCGCGGAGTTGTTTCACATGCCATGAGGATGTTCACTGTGATATTGGTGCCTGCGGTTACTGTCGCTGACGCTGTGGAAGACATACACCCCAGTTTCTGCAATATGATGTTATAGTCGCCTAGATTGAGAGCAATATTGGCAATTCCATCTCCTCCGTCTGTACCCCGATAGACACCGTTGAGGAAGATGTTATACCCTCCTACGTTGCTCACTATGGTGAGTGTCCCCTGTGTGGGAAGGACAGAATCGAATGTTGCCGTGCAGCTCTTGTTGCTATTCAAAGTGACAGAGCCGTCTGCGCAATCTGCATTTCCCGAATAGCCGACAAACACAGAGCCTGCCGCGGGTGTCGCGTTGAGTGTGACGACAGTTCCCGTGATGAATATGGTGCTGCAGGTGGAGCCGCAGTTGATGCCTGTGGGGTTGGAGGTGACGGTGCCTGTGCCGGACCCTGATTTGGAGACCGTGAGTGTCTTGAAGAGACCAGGGGAGATGGTGAAGGTGGGAGCGAGTGTCAACATAAGATGTCCAATTGAGAAGTTGGCATTACTCGTATCCGAAGCATTGAAAATGCCGATGCCACATGCACTCGTCCACACGGCTTTGATTCTCACAGTCGAGGAGGTTATGTTGGGTACAGACCAGTTGTAGGAGCCGGTATTATCTGAGCAACCTATGTAATTGGGATAATTCGTCCCGCCGTCCGTGGAGTAGTAGAGTTTTATTTTATTTCCTATACCACTGCCACTCGTGGTCCACTGTATCCCATAGGTTCCCCCACCAAAAATGTATTCGCCACCGTTGGGCTTTACGATGGTGATACTCGTAGCTGCTACTTCTGCGGGGAAGCTCAGTACCAATATTCCCATCATGCCGATGAGTATCAGTCTTTTCCATATGATTCCCATCTTTTTTCTCCTCCTTTTCCAGGTCTTCAATCAGATCGAGGAATGAGTATATTACAACCTCCGATTATATAAATCTTTCCCAACACCCTCTAAATAATGAGCAACTTGGTTCCACAATGTTTAAATGTTCTAAAAGCGAGGAAAATGGGGTGATAAGACGTACAGGAAGGTATTGATAGCGACCGATGGTTCCAAGCAATCCAAGAAGGCTGTCGCAAAAGGATTGGAGTTCGCAAAGCTATGTGGCGCAAAGGTTACCGCCCTCAACGTGGCAGACACTACCCTACACATACACTCATTGACACCGGGTGCACTCATTGCACCAGAGGACGCCCTGAGTGTAGTGAGAAAGAAGCTCTTTGAGATTGCCAAAACGATAGTGGACGATGTCGCAGGAGAAGGTAAGGAGCTCGGTGTGGAGGTATCCCCCCTCGTGCTTGAAGGCAATCCCGCCCATGAGATTCTGGAGATTGCGCCCAAGTTTGACCTCGTCGTCCTCGGCACGCAGGGAAAGAGTGGCATCACACGCTTCATCATAGGCAGCGTGGCAGAAAATGTGGTGAGACATGCATCTGTCCCAGTGCTTGTGGTAGGAGCCTAATCCCTTTGCATGACAGCCACAACATTTTTATGTGATACTTAAAAGAATTCTCATGAAGGGAATCATCTGGAAGCCTGGAAAATCGTACAGGGAAAAAAGCAACATCTGGCGTTTCATGAAGAAGAATGGTATAAAAAATTACAGAAAGCTTGTCCACTGGTCGCAAAATGATATAGAGGGCTTCTGGGATGCCGTCGTTTCAGACCTCGAAGTTGAGTGGTACAAGCCATATAGAAAAATACTGGATTCTTCGAAGGGTATTGCATGGTCGCGCTGGTTTGTGGGGGGCAAGATAAACATAGCCCATAATTGCGTCGACAAGCATGCATTTTCCCACCGCAGGAACAAGGTTGCGATTTTCTATGAGGGGGAGGATGGCACACACCGAAAGATTACATTCTGGGAATTATACTGCGAAGCCAACAGGCTCGCGCATGCTCTGACTGAGGCGGGAATAAGGAAGGGAGACAGGGTGGGTATCTTCATGCCCATGGTCCCCGAGATTGTTGTTGCCATGCTCGCATGCGCCAAGGTGGGTGCCATTTTCATTCCGGTCTTTTCGGGGTTCGGAGCCTCTGCAGTTGCGTCACGCTTAAACGATGGAGGCGCACGGTTGCTTTTCTGTGCCGATGGGTTCTTCCGGCGTGGTAAGATTGTGGAAATGAAAAAGGTCGCAGGCGAAGCCGCCTCGCTCTGTCCCTCCCTCGAGCGCACAATCATCCTCAAGCATGCGGGGTGTGCGTTTGAGTGGGACAAGAGGGATGTCTGGTGGTCTGATTTCGTGTCCGGAAAGGGCATAGACTTCACGACGGAGAAAATGGATTCTGAAGACCCATTCATGCTCATATATACCTCCGGGACGACAGGCACGCCGAAAGGATCCGTGCATGTACATGGAGGGTTTCTCGTAAAGATTGCTGAAGAGGTGGCCTACCAGACCGACATGCAGGAGGAAGACATTCTCTTCTGGGTGACAGACATGGGATGGATAATGGGACCCTGGGAGGTCGTGGGTGGACTCGCCCTGGGCGGTTCTGTGTTCCTCTATGACGGTGCCATAGATTATCCCCAGGAAGACAGATTGTGGAGCATGGTGGAGAGGCATGGTGTGACGATATTGGGGATTTCTCCCACCGCCATAAGGGCTCTGATGCGCGCTGGAGATTCTCTCGTCGACAAACACGATCTGTCAGCCTTGCGCATACTTGGTTCCACGGGGGAGCCCTGGGACACGACATCGTATATGTGGTTCTTCGAGCATGTGGGAAAGAAGCGCTGCCCCATAATCAACATCTCGGGAGGCACAGAGATTGTGTGTTTCCTCTCCCCACTCCCCATAACGCCTTTGAAACCGTGCACGCTCGTGGGACCTGCCCTCGGCATGGACATAGACGTTTACGACGAGAAGGGTAGATCACTGCGTGGAGACGTGGGGGAACTCGTGTGCACAAAACCGTGGCCCTCCATGACACGTGGCATATGGGGAGACCCCGAACGGTTCGTATCGACCTACTGGTCGCGCTTCAAAGACGTCTGGGTGCATGGAGATTGGGCTTCCGTGGACAAGGATGGATTTTGGTTCCTCCACGGACGCAGCGATGACACCATAAAGGTCGCGGGAAAGCGTGTGGGACCCGCCGAGGTCGAAGGTGCACTCATAACCCATCACACGGTGTCGGAAGCCGTCGCCATCGGCGTGCCAGACGAAATCAAGGGAGAAACCATAGTATGCTTTGCGGTCTTGAAGGCCGGAGTTGTGGCGGAGGCGAAGCTGAAAGAAATTCTTCGGGATCATGTGGCGGAGGAATTGGGGAAGGCGTTAAAACCGAAGGATATTCTTTTCGTTAGTCAGCTCCCCAAGACGCGCAATGCCAAAATCCTGAGGAGAATGGTGAAAATGGTGTACCTCGGAAAAAATGTGGAGGATACCTCTGCCCTCGCAAATCCTGAGGCTCTGGAGGAAATAGAGAGGGCGAGATGAAGAAGAAAGGTTAAAACGAAGTTACAAAATCCAAATGTGTAATAATATCTGGCAAGTCGATGTTATATGTTGCACAGATTTTCAGTCGTGACCTTCCACACTCGAGAAAAAATTTAATGATTGTCTGAGGATTTAAATAGAAAGCGTTATAAACCATTCTTTTTATGGTATCGAGATACCATGGATGAGGAATTCGATGTCATAGTGATCGGGGCAGGCCCCGCAGGTTGTGCTGCAGCCATACGACTCGCCCAAGGTGGTGCAAATGTGCTACTTGTGGAAAGGGGCGAGGAACCTGGAATGAAAAACATTTCTGGCGGGGTGTTGTGGGGGAACGATGTGGATGCCCTTCTCCCCAAATGGCGAGATGAGGCTCCACTGCAGAGAAGCATTGAAGAAAAAAGAATCGCTTTCCTCACGAAGGATTCTTCGTTTTCCATGGGTCTCAAGTCATCATGGTCAATTCCCTGTGGCTACTCGGTCCTCAGGGTCAAATTTGATAATTGGTTTGCGAGAAAGGCAGAAGAGGCGGGTGCAACCCTTGTCACGGGCATTCCCATTGAGAGGCTCGCATTCGAGGGAGGGAAGGTGTGCGGTGTCTCTGAGTCGGGGGAAATCACACGATCAAAAGCAGTCATAATCGCAGATGGCGCCAACTCCCGCATCACGCTGGAATCGGGGTTGAGAGACGATATCGACATTGCCCATGCCGCATTGGGAATAAAGGAAGTCATCTCATTGCCGCAAGAAAAGATTGAAGACCGATTTGCCTTGCGCGATGGGTCGGGGTTTGCCTGTGAGTATGTCTTGGGGTTCATCGACGGTGTGAAGGCGGGCGGATTTCTCTACACCAACCTTGATTCTGTTTCCCTCGGCACCGTGGTGAATCTGGAATCGCTCGGAGGCAAGAATGTGTACTCCCACGACATCGTGGAGTCATTCAAGGAACATCCTTCCATCGCCCCTTTGATAGAGGGAGGGAAAATCGCGGAGTATTCAGCGCATCTCGTGCCCGAGGGAGGAATCCGTATGATGCCCCCCTTATTCGGGAACGGATTCCTCGTGTGTGGGGACGCCGCGGGGTTCTGCTTTTCTAACGGGCTTGTACTGCAGGGCATGAATTATGCCATTGCGTCTGGCATCATGGCAGCAGACACGCTGAGAGAGGCAAAGGAGAAAGGCGATTATGCCGAAAGAACGCTTTCGGCCTATAAGAGCAGGCTTGAGAAGAGCTATGTTCTCTCGGATTTCAAGAGATTCTCAGATGTGGGAAAGGTTACCTGGAACTCGAGGATGTACACGCACTATCCTCAATTCATAGAAGCCGTCTTTAGAAGCATAATGAAAGAGGAGGGAAATCCCAAAAAGAAGATGAGGTATCTAATAAATGAGAGCAGGAAGAAGGTGGGGCTTGGAATGTATGACATGGTGCGAGATGCCCTCTCGGGAGGATTGAGACTATGAGGATCGACATAAAAAGGAGACTCGGAACGTTGAAATATAAAACTGATGAGGAAGAGTACGCCCACATCACTGTGAAACCCGAGATATGCCAGAGGTGTCCTCATTTTTTCTGCACGTTTGCCTGTCCTGCTCAATGCTTTCAAATCGTGGAAGGAAAACTCGTCTTCCGATATGAGGACTGCGTGGAGTGCGGAACTTGCGACATCGCATGCGATCAGGGTTCCGTGACATGGAAACTTCCGAGAGGTTCGTTCGGTGTGCGGTATGAGTATGGGTGAGAAAAATGAATATCGTCGTGTGCATAAAACAGGTTCCTGATTCGCAGAACATAACCATAGATCCCGTGAGAAAGACGCTCAACAGGGAAGGAGCCAAAGCGGTAATCAATCCTCCAGATGAAAATGGCGTGGAACTCGGAATATCGATGAAGGAGAAATATGGGGGTACGGTAACCGTCATCACCATGGGACCTCCCCAGGCTCATGTCGCATTGAGGGAAACCATCGCCCGAGGGGCAGATGAATCAGTACTTCTCACGGATAAGGCATTTGCGGGTGCGGATACCTACCCTACCTCACTCACACTGGCAGCCACAATAAAAAAGCTGAATCCCGACCTCATCATATGCGGTGAGGAAACAACGGATTCATCTACGGGACAGGTAGGACCGGGCATCGCCGAACATCTCGGTTTGCCGCAGGCCACCTACATCACTGAACTGAGTTTTGACGAGAAAACAAATAAATTCAAGGCTCGCCGCACGGTGGAGGGGGGATATGAGATTCTAGAATTCCCCGCGCCTGCACTGGTGTCGGTAGCCCTCAACATGAATAAGCCCCGCATCGCAACACTGAAGGGAAAAATCAGGGCGAAGAGATACAATTTGCCCACCTGGACGCACGAAACCATAGATCTTCCCAAAGAATGGATCGGATTCTTCGGTTCGCCGACCTGGGTGGTGAGGATTCGCACTGAGGAGGAAAAGGAGAAGGATACCGTATTCATTGAAGGACATCCCAGGGAAACGGCGGATAAACTCGTTTCGTTTTTGAGGGGGAGATTGTAATGCTTGAGGGCGCACATCCTGTGGAAAACATACTGGAATACAGAGGGGTATGGGTCTTCATGGAGCAGAGGGGAGGGGAGATGGCAAACGTCTCCTATGAACTTCTGGGCGCAGGCCGCATGCTTGCGGACAAACTCGGCGAAAGGCTCACGGGCGTCCTTCTCGGCAACGATGTGGAGAAACTCGCACATGAAACCATATATTATGGGGCAGACATGGTTCTTCTGGTGGAACATCCCGTGCTCGTCCATTACAGGACACAGCCCTATGCACACGTTTTGTCTTCACTCATAAAAGAAAGGAAACCTGAAATTGTCCTCATAGGGGCAACCCACACGGGGCGTGACCTTGCCAGCCGCGTCGCGGTACGCGTGAAAGCCGGTATTACTGCGGACTGCACTGAATTCGATATCGATACGGAAAAGAGGTTATTTCTCATGGGACGTCCTGCCTTCGGAGGAAAAACCCTTGCGACAATATACAGCGAGAAGCACCGTCCCCAAATGTCGACGGGGAGACCGGGAATAATGAAGTGTCTTCCGAAAGACATTGCCAGGCAGGGAAAAATAGAAAGAGTGCCGTTTGAATTGCATGAGGAGGATATCGCCACCAAGCTTTTGGAGTTCGTGAAATCGAAGGAGCTGAACATCCAGGCGGCCCAAATCATTGTCTCGGGTGGCAGGGGAATAGGCGGAAAGGAGGGATTCGGGGTGCTTGAGGAACTTGCGCAGGCGTTGGGTGGAGTCGTGGGAGCATCGCGTGCGGCAGTGGATTCGGGGTGGATTTCGCGTGATCATCAGGTGGGGCAGACAGGAAAAACGGTATCTCCAAAACTCTACATCGCATGCGGGATTTCGGGAGCGGTGCAGCATCTCGCGGGCATGAAGACCTCTCAGACAATTGTCGCCATTAACAGAGACCCGGCGGCACCCATTTTCAAGATTGCAGACTTTGGCGTGGTGGGTGACCTTTTTGAAATTGTGCCCGCAATGACAGAGGCATTGAAGAAGGAAAAATTGCAATAAAAATGTGTTGAATCATATTCTTCCTCCCAATCGTTGATGGGTGCCTTCCCATTACTCGTGAATGAATTCTATCAGTATGAACCAAATCTTTATATTGTTTCTTTTTGAAGCATATGAAAAGGTGCTTTTTATGATTGGACTGAGGTTTGGACAGATTGTTCGTGAGGTCGACAACCCCGTCTACACGAAAAGGGAATATACGCAAGGCAAACCTGTGCGGTTTGGCTGGTCGGGGTACGGGTCTACAATGGACGGCAGTACGGACCGAAGGTGTCGCCCATGAGACAAGGAGCCGAGGACCATGTTGACGCATGATCAATACCTGGAGAGTCTGCGGCACGTGCACAAGCGCGTCTTCCTGTTCGGTGAGGAAATCCCCGACTACGTGGACCACCCGATGGTACGCCCGTCCCTCAACGCCTGCGCCGCGACCTACGCGCTCGCCGAGCAACCGGGTTATGCCGAGCTTGTCTTGCCCGTCTCGAACCTGACCGGGCGACCCGTCAACCGCTTCACGCATCTGCACCAGAGCTGCGCGGACCTAGTAGCCAAGGTCAAACTATTGCGCGTATTAGGCCAGAAGACTGGCTGCTGTTTCCAGCGCTGTGTCGGCATGGATGCCTTCAATGCCGTCGACTCGGTGACCTTCGAGATCGACCAGGCGCTTTGCACGGAGTATCACGCCCGCTTCCGGCGGTATCTGCGGTATGTCCAGGAACAGGATCTCGTTGTGGACGGCGCGATGACCGACCCGAAGGGCGACCGGCGCCTGACTCCATCGCAGCAAGCCGACTCCGAACTGTTCCTGCACGTCGTGGAGCGGCGCACAGATGGCATCGTCCTGCGCGGTGCCAAGGTGCACCAGACGGGCGCGCTCAGCTCACATGAGATCCTGGTGATGCCCACACAGAGCCTGAGTGAAGCCGACCGGGACTATGCCGTAGCGTGCGCGGTTCCGGCTGACGCACCTGGCATCGTGTATGTCTACGGTCGGCAGGCCTCTGACACCCGTAAGTTGGAAATCTCAGACGACCGCATCGATGTCGGGAACCGCCAGTTCGGCGGACACGAGGCGGTGATCCTCTTCAACGATGTCTTCGTGCCCTGGGAGCGAGTGTTCCTATGTGGGGAATACACGTACGCCGGCCTGTTGGTCGAGCGCTTCGCCGGTTACCACCGACAGAGTTACGGCGGCTGCAAGGCGGGCGTCGGCGATGTACTTATCGGTGCCGCGCAGGCTATCGCCCGATATCAGGGCACTGACAAGGCCGCACATATCAAAGACAAGCTCGTTGAGATGATCCAACTCAATGAGACGCTGTACGCATGCGGCATCGCATGCTCGACCGAGGGTTATGCTACGGCATCCGGCACCTACCTAGTCGACCTGCTACTCGCCAACGTGTGCAAACTCAACGTAACGCGCTTCCCGTATGAGATCGCACGGCTCGCCCAGGACATTGCGGGCGGGCTGCTGGTCACGCTGCCCTCAGAAAAAGACTTCGCGCATCCGGAGGTCGGCACCCACCTGCGCAGGTACCTGCGCGGCGCGGAACCCTACGCTACCGAGGACCGCCGCCGAATGTTGCGCCTAATCGAGAACCTTACGCTGGGTCCGGGTGCAATCGCGTACCTGGTCGAATCCATGCACGGCGCGGGCTCGCCACAGGCACAGCGTATCATGATTGGGCGGCTGGCTGGGATGGAGCACAAGGAGCGTCTGGCACGGGAGCTTGCTGGAATCGGCGAGGCAGAGACCGCACCCCAAGATCCTGCAGCACAGTAAGATCAAATTTCTCATATAATTCAACGCCTCCTTTTAGGAAGGATTCACAAGGGGGGGCCTTTGCGAAGGTCGGATTATTCCTGATGGCAATATCTTGTATGTCATGTAAATTGAAAATCCTTATATCACTTTTAATGCTACGGAACATCATTGCCCATCGTTCTTAACAAGCCAGTGGTATCCTGAGGGATGAATTCTCTCCAGGTCACTTGTCACTTCACGATGGTGCCAATCTGAAAGTTTATCTATTCTTGAAGAATTAAAAAATGGCAGCACCCGAAGCAAACCTTTATATAGCATCTGTTTGTGAAGCCTCAAATAGGTGGTTTTATGGTTGGGTTGAGACCTGGTAAGATTGATCGCGGGACAGACAAGCCCGCCTACACAAAAAAATCATATACTCGCGGAATCCCTGGCATGAAGATATCCCATTTCACCGTTGGAGAAAACAAACCCTTTTCCCATGAGATAGCACTCAAGGTGAAAGATAACTGTCAGATACGGCACAATGCCCTGGAGGCGGCTCGTGTTGTCTCCAACAGGTGGCTCGAGAAGTATGTGGGCAAAGCCAACTTCCTCATGAAGATACGAGTCTATCCCCACCAGATTTTGCGCGAGAACAAGATGGCTTCGGGTAAAAAGGCAGACCGATTCGGGGAAGGCATGGGACGCGCCTTTGGCAGGCCCATCGGCAATGCGGCACGTGTCCGCGAGGGGCAGAAAATCATCTCCATCTGGGTAAACCAGCCCCACATCAATGCCGCCAAAGAGGCACTGCGCAAGGCAGGCATGAAGTTCCCCTCGTCATTCACTGTGTCTGTGGAAAAAAACGCATAGGGAAACAGTTTTCCTTTTCCCTTCTTCTTCATTTTTTTAATCTTTACGAAATGGAAGGTTTCTTTCTCGCTATGTACTCTATGAGAACTTGCTTCAGCCTTTGTCCCTCATATAGTTTGTCAATGAGCTTTTTCTGTTTGAGAAGTATCTCATAATGCGCGAAATATGAATCAGCCTCGTCGTCTTCGTGATATGAAAATCCTTCACTCCCTAATAATCTTTTTATGGGAGCACTTTCGCAAAAGGGGCGCCTGTCGGGATCATCAATAGATTCGAAGTTCACGAAGCATAATCCATTGGGTTTGAGTACACGTTCCATCTCTTTTAGCGCACGAGCGATGTCCGGCTTGATCATGAAGAATATGGCGTCATAGGAATAGACAAAGCTGAAAGAACAATCCTTGAAGGGTAGTCGGCGCATGTCTGCCCGTATTATATTCAACTGCATTCGATTCTTGCTGCAGTATTGATATGCCTTCGTGAGTGCTTCCTCCTCAATCTCGACACCAAAGGTCCTGTATCCATATTGATAAAGATTGAGAGGGGGGGAGGCGAGCCTCCCGCACCGCAGTCCAATATCATTTTGTCCAGAGGACTGGCGTTGCATTGTCTCAGGAACTCATAAAGGGGTGTTGCCCAAATAATCTCCATTGCGTAGGACCCCCCTATGACTCTTTCTTTCAATACCTTGTTTTGAAATCCCCACCATAATTCCTCCGCGGTCTGAATGTGGAGGGGAACTGCTTTTCAGACACGTTATTCTCCTCGTTTGGCTCTATTTCCTCATGACACTCTGCGACGGTTCCAAATCTTCCTATGTTCAATCTCATTTGCCCCTTGAAGACCTGCACGTATCCATTGTGAATGTCATAGCATGTGCCTTCGTTTATCAATCCTATGTTGTCGTCCCACAGGGTCATCACGATGACTCCCGATGAATCTCCCACGACTGCCTCTGCCATGCGGTAGGTTGTTCCCTGCTGACGGGAAATGATTTCCTGGGGCTGGGTTTTGGAAACAACCTTGACCTTGATGTTCACCTTCCGCGATTGGGGCGTGAGCTGCGCCACCTGCACATATTCATCCATGACCCAGGATTTCTGGAAAGTTTATAAAGGTTGCGGGGAGGAGAAAAGTTTAACTAGTGATTCCCCTCTAATGCCCATGAAGTTTGAGGTTGAGCACCCCACCTATGAAGAAACGGGAGAGGTCATTCGATTTGATGAGAGGGATTCCGTCTTCTCGAGGGAAACGCTTTCCCTGGAGAGTCCGGAGGAAAAATCTTATCATGGTCGCCATCCCGAACTCGAAAAAGTTGATAGGAGGATACGGGAGTTCATCGAAAAGAAGATGGGGGAGAAAGGTGAGGTAACCCTCGACACGCCACTCTACGGCGCCGTGTTCGGATCGGTTGCCCATCTCGGACTGCCTGATTCTGTGGACGGAGAGGCGAATCAGGTGCGCCTCGGGCTCTCACCGAAAAGAATGGCTTCGCGAATAAAATCTGTGGCTCAATTCCTGGGGGCAGACCTCGTGCGGATAGGACCGCTCCGGAGAGAATGGATATACACACACAGAGGGACACGACCTTTCTTCAAGGATTATTTCTCCAACCCTCCCCTCTTCGAGGGCATGCCTGAAGGATACCAGGGCGCCGAGTATGGAGACACCATAGAACTTGAACATGCACGTGCGATAAGCCTCGGGTTCAGACAAAACTTGAAAATGGTTGGAACTTCACCTTCCTCCCTGAGTGATTTTGAGATTGGAAAGGTCTATGCGAAATCCGCCCTCGTCGCCGTACAGCTCGCACGATACATACGGGGGCTCGGGTATTCCGCTCGGGCTCACCATTTGAGAAGCTACTGCGTTCTCGTGGTGCCCGTCGCCATAGACGCGGGCATGGGAGAGCTGGGGAGATGCGGTTATGTGATAAACAGGTTGCTCGGGGCAAACTTCAGACTCTCATGCGTCACCACAGACATGCCTCTCGCGCAAGACAGGCCTGTGAATCTCGGCATCCAGAGATTCTGCGAGGCATGCAAGAAGTGTGCGAAAAACTGTCCTCCCGGTGCCATTCCTCAAGGAGATAAGGTGGTCGTGAGGGGAATAAGGAAGTGGAAGATAGATGAGGCAAACTGTCTCCTCTATTGGGGAAGAAGGGATGCCGCGTGTGCGATTTGTCAAACAGTCTGTCCGTGGACAAAAGAGCCTACCCTCCTCCACGAGGTAGTTTCATTTATCGCCGCAACCTTCCCGCAATTTGCGCCCGTCATCCTCTTTTTCGATGATTTATTCTATGGAAAGAAATATGAACAGAAGAAAATAGAGGGGTGGGGAGAGGGTTAGGACATCTGAACATATTCATGCACAATACAGAATTTCCTAAAAGTTATGAAGGTTGCGGGGAGGAGAAATGGTACTGAATATATAGAAAGTAAAGTAGGTATGTCATTATTTACAATTAGTCCATTAATCCTTTATTATTGGCTTTTGATAATAAGGCAAGAATCGCAATTATATTTGATTGTATTTCCTTATTCTTTGTTTTTTCTTCAATATTTTCAAGTTTTTTAATGAGTTCCATATATGCGCCTCCATATTTTTTCTCTTTTAATTCTTTACTAAAATCAACGAAAAACAATACAACCAAAGATAGAATTTCATCAAGTTCTTTATCTGCCACCGTTTCTCCAATCTCCCCAATATTTTCAATTATGTCTATAGCTGAAATTTCATTCATCCTACCGGTAGCTAACCTACCTACTCCAATAAAATAATCGAATATTATTCCAATCTTTTTTTCATCTTCTTTAGAAAATTTTTCTTTTCCAAATATATTGCATAATTTGTATTTGATCATATTTAATCCATTTCTCGTCGCTTCATAATCATATTTCATAATCGCACCACGTACTATATCTATTATAGGTAAAATCGGGTCTCCTCTGAGTAAATTCTCTTTTTTAATGTCATTTGCAAATTTCTCAATGATTGTAGACGGCATGAGAAAATTTAG
>Ga0315268_10006176_pt1 | contig 12769 bp, 12 predicted proteins | sample C1_top_MG_FD_204535 | JGI IMG/M metagenome (GOLD analysis project Ga0315268, IMG submission 204535) | Sediment microbial communities from Yellowstone Lake, YNP, Wyoming, USA - C1_top | ecosystem: Environmental > Aquatic > Freshwater > Lake > Sediment | place: USA: Wyoming | collected 2017-08-01 | reverse complement strand
AGCGTTGACAGGGCACTCATTGCATGTTGGTCTTCTCGCCTTGCAGTATCTTCTGCCAAGCTGAATGAGCAAAACATGCACTGCTAAATAATCTTTTGACCTGTAAAGTGATTGTAGATTTCTGCGAACGGCTTCATAATCTCCATTTGCAGGAGCCAAGTCTAATCGCTTCGACACGCGATTAACATGCGTGTCAACAGGAATTGTGGGTTTTTGCCCGCTGAAGAGCAGAAGCACGTCGGCTGTTTTTGGTCCAACTTCAGGGAATTGCAGAAGGGTTTCTCTAGCTTCCTCCAGTGGCAGTTCGAGAATCCGGTTCAAGTCGCCTCCGTATTTTTCGTGGACAATCTGTGAGACTTGTTTTATCGTTTTGGCTTTTTGTCTATATAGCCCTGCTGTCTTCAGACATTCTTCAATTTGGCTTGTCTTTGCTTTCACTAGGGCTTCGGAGGTTATTTCGAATTTGTTCGAGAGGTTTTCAAAGGCTCTTGCCGTGTTTTTGTCGGCTGTGTTTTGTGAAATTATCGTCATAATTAGTGTCTTAAACGGGCTTTTGGAAGATGATGTCCATTTGGGCATTGTGAAAACTGTTCGAAGTGTTTCCAAGATTCTGTGTGCTCGATCTTCTGCCATTCTAGCAAGTCATCCTTTCTTGAAAGCAATAAATAGTGAATGGGTGAAGCTATTAATAAGCAATGGAGACTTCGAAAAGAATGGAACGTGCTAGAGTCGTTAAAGACGAAATTGTTGAGAAAGACACGCATTTTCTATCAGTATACGTAGAGGCAAAGAATTCTTGTTTGATCATGCTCAGCGAAAGGGAAGACAAACTTGGGACACTAGCAATCGCTGTTCCAAAACCAAAAGACATGTTGGGAACTGTAACGTCTTCGGTGCTTTTAGGCGATAAGAACATGATTTTGGCTCGCATGTTTGCTGAGTACGTGGCTGCCCAGAAGGAGAAGATAGCATTAGTTTCCATCTATCTTGAGACTGCAAGCGAAGTGCAGGCGCAATCCGTTCTCAAAAAACTGATGGAAAAAACCATTCATTCAGAAGCGGAAACCGAGGGAACGATGGCATGAGCCTCAGAAATTTCCTAAGACAAATGGAAACAAAAAAACAAGTTTTACACGTAAAACATGAATTGTCTACACGTTTCGAGATTTCGTATTTCTTAAAGAGTTTTGACAACGAAGGCCCAATTCTCGTTTTTGACTCAGTGAAAGATTATGAGGGCAAGGTTGTTGCGAATGTTTGTGGAACTCGAACGAGATTGTGTTCTGCACTGAATACTGATGAAAATGGTCTTTATGGAAGGCTGGAAGATGCTTGGCGTGCACCGAAGAAAACGAAAATAGTTGCGGATGGCGGAGTCAAGCAGGTTGTTGAGAGAGACATTAATTTGTCGAAGATTCCTGTTTTGACGCATTTTGAAAAGGATGCTGCGCCGTACATCACGTCAGCAGTTGTCCATACAAGAAGTGTTGACGGCAATATTGAGAATGTTTCGGTGCATCGGCTTCAGGTTTTGGATAGGAAGCATCTTGCGATTCGGCTTGTTCCTCGGCATCTGTTCAAGCTGTGGAACATGGTTAGGGATGCTGGCAGGGACTTGGATGTTGCGATTTCGATTGGTGTTCATCCTGCAGTTTTGTTGGCGGCTTCTTCGCCTGTGGCTTTTGGAGTGAACGAGTTTGATGTGGCGAACGCTTTGTTAGATAATGACTTACGCTTGATTGATTGCGAACATGTCACTGCTTGCGCTCCTGCCGATGCGGAATTGGTTTTCGAGGGAAGGATTTCTGCTTCGAAGGAGGTTGTCGAAGGACCGTTTGTTGATATTACAGGAACGTATGATGTTCAGCGGAAACAGCCAGTTGTGGAAGTTGTCAGTGTTATGCATCGTGAAGATTATGTCTATGAGGCTTTGTTGCCGTCTGGTGCTGAGCACAGGCTTTTGATGGGTCTGCCGCATGAGGTTTTGATTTGGGAATCCGTTTCGAAAGTGGTGCCAAGAGTTCATGCTGTTAATCTCTCAGTTGGTGGAAGTGGGTGGCTTCATGCGGTCATATCTATTGAGAAGCAATTGGATGGTGATGCGAAGAATGCTTTGTTGGCTGCATTTGCGGCGCATCCAAGCTTGAAGCATGCGGTTGTTGTGGATTCTGACATTAACGTGTATGATTCTGTTGATGTTGAATGGGCTATTGCAACGCGTTTTCAGGCAAGTGAAGATCTTTTGTTAATACAGAATGCTCGTGGTTCGACTTTGGATTCTTCGGCGAATCAGGAAACTGGTTTGACGAGTAAGGTTGGAATTGATGCAACTAGACCATTGTCGAAACCTAAGGAGAAGTTTGAACGTGCGAAAATCCATGTAGATAAGCGTGTGGAAAAGTTGATTCGCAAACTGAGGGGTGTGTGAAAGAAGAAGTCGCACACCAATTATTATATAGGGACTTGGGAGAATAGGAAAGATAGGTGGTTTTGTTGTCGCAGCAGAAAGAGGAAGAGCAAGGGAATAGTATGTCGCTGAAAGTTGAAGATGTAATGGTTAGAGAGGTAATAACCATTGACGATAACTCGACGGTGAAAGAAGCTGCTGAGGTAATGAACAAGTTTGAGATTGGCTGCATGATTGTTGTTAGAAAGGGGAAAGCGATGGGCATAATTACTGAAAGAGATCTGTTGAAGAGAGTTGTCGCTGAAGCGAGAGATGCGAACAAGGCGAAGGTTAAGGATATTATGACAACTCCATTGGTGGTTGCTGAGCCGAACATGGAGTTGGAAGAGGCGATTAAGCTGATGTTCAAGATGAAGATCAAGAAATTGCCTGTTGTGGATGAGAATCGGCTTGTAGGTTTAATTTCGTTGACGGATATTGCGCGTTTTCAGCCTCAGATGATAAAGATATTGAAGCAGCTTGCTGCAAGGCAGTCTCCGCCGAGAAGCATGAAGAAAGTCATAGATTACTACGTTGTTTAGCAAACAGATGGCTTAGACTTGACTCTGATTCCAACTGGTCAAAGCTGAAAACTCTCAGTCTTCAGTCCCACTCAAAAAGATTTGCTTGAACGCTACCGCAATTAGATGGACATTTGCTGTCGCATTAGACTTTAGCACTCTGAGAAAATGGAGGAGAGGATTATCTGAAGATGATTTCTTGTACCTACAAGCTCATTGAGGAGAGTTTTGCCTTGATCCGTGAGTCTATATAATCGTTTTCCGTGACTTGCGTCTCCTTCTATGAGGTTTTGTCTTTCAAGTGAGCAAAGTATGGAATAGACGGTGCCTGGGCTTGGCAGCATATGGAATTTGTGGTGTAAGAGCTTGATTACGTCATATCCACTTGTGGGATAGTTATTTTTCAGGTGTTTGAGAATTATTATGTCCATGAAGTTTTGAACTGCTCGCTTGTCAAAAAGACGTAGTGTTTTCGATTCCGAGGTTAACACCGCTTCGAAACTATTAAATGTTCTAGCATATAATGGTATGTGTTTGTGACGTTACAGTTACACATAACATGCTCATATAGCGATGGTGAACATATGAAAGAAAACGCTTCAGATGCAAGAAGAAATCGTCAAGCACCGATTGGCCCAGAAATGACGCAATGCAATAATGCTATAGAAGCTCTTCGAAAATCAGAAGAAAAGTACAGGAGTCTTGTGGAGAGTTCTGGTTTTGGGATCGCTACCATTGATTTCATGGGAAGATTCACTTTTGCCAACAAAACCCTCTGTAAGATGATCGGCTATTCTGAAAAAGAATTGATGGGCAAGAACTTTGCAGGTTTTCTGCATCCAGAAGATAGACAGAGAATACTTCAGATTTTCTTGAATGCGTGGAAATATCCTAATCGGAAACCAAGCCTAGAGTTCAGGGTCATCCATAAAAAGGGATCTCCTATCTACATGTATTCCTCCCCGACTCTTTTTAGAATGAATGGCAAAATAGTCGGTTTCAGCGCAATCATCAGAAACGTTACTAAGCGTAAAAAAGCAGAGCAGGCGTTGAAGGAATCTGAAGAAAAATACAGAAACATCGTTGATCTGGCTCCTGATGGCATTATAACGGTTGATCTAAAAGGTGTGATAACATGTGTGAACGCTGCTTTTACGAGACTTACTGGTTATTCGGAAAAAGAAGTCGTTGGCAAACATTTCACAGGAATAGATGCTTTGCGGACAGAGGACATTAATTATTACTTAAAGCTATTTGATTCTGTTGCTGATGGACAAACTCTTCCACCTACCGAGTTTGTTTATCTCCGCAAAGACGGAACCGAACGTATAGCTGAGGTTCACTTCGGCTTTCTGAAATCGGATGGAAAGACTGTGGGCATTCAGGTCGTTTTTATAGACATTTCCGAACGCAAGAAGGCAGAGAAGGCTATTCGAGAGAGCCAACAAAAATTCCAGAGACTGTTTGCAGGGATTCCTGAAGCTGCTGCGTATTGGGATTCGAATTTCCGCTTTTTGGACATCAACCCACGTTTCACCGAACTTTTCGGGTATTCTCTAGAAGAAATTAGAGGCAAGGTAAATACTAGTTTGATTGTTCCAGAGAACAAGGTTGACGAATCAAACTTATGGGCTAAAAATGCTAGAGAGGGCTATATTGATCACGATACCATTAGAAAGAGAAAAGACGGTTCACTCGTTGATGTTTCAATGTCCGTCGCCCCGATCATTATCCAAGATCAGCTAATAGGCCACGTCGGGTTGTACAAAGATATCACGAAACGCAAACAAATGGAAGAGGAATTGCGGAAATCCGAGGAAAAATACAGGAATCTTTTCGAGAACGCTAGGGACGTCATATTGACAGCTGACATGTCGGAAAACATTACGTCAGCGAACAACATAGTTTCAGAATATGGTTACAAGCCGAATGAACTCGTTGGAAAGAATCTGTTCAGTCTTTTCCCAGAAGAGTATTGGAAAGAGTTTCAGAGTTACTTCCAGAAGTTGACTGAAGGAAAACCGATTGAAGGCGAATTCAGAGTAAAAAGCAAACGAATGCAAGGATGCAGGGTTATAGAGTACAAAAGCAGCCCAATGATTCAAAACGGAAAGGTCATTGGTGCTCAAGTCATTGCAAGAGATATCACTGAAAGGAAAGAGATGGAAGAAGAACTCAAGAAACAAAAAGAAGAAGCTGAGCAATACTTGGACATTGTTGGTAACGTCATTGTTGCCTTGGACGCCAATGGAAAAATCATTTTGTTAAACAAGAAAGGTTATGCAGTTCTTGGATATGATGAGGGTGAGCTTATTGGAAAGAACTGGTTTGAAACGTGTTTGCCTGAAGAAGTAAGAAATGAGGTCAGAACAGTTTTCAGAGGACTTATGCAGGGAAAATTGGAATTGTATGAGTACGAGGAGAATCTTGTCCTTACAAAAGCTGGAGAGAAAAGGATAGTTAGTTGGTATAATCGCCTTCTGAAAGACGATTTTGACAAAATAATCGGAACTCTAAGTTCTGGCGAGGATATTACTGAACGCAAAGGGATGGAACAAAGGCTAAAGCAGTATTCTGAGAATTTGGAGGAGCTTGTTCAAAAGAGAACCGACGAATTGCTAGAATCAGAAGAAAGATATTCTATTTTGGTGGAGGAAGCAGGCGATGGAGTTGTAATTATTCAAGATGAAAAAATAGTCTTTGTTAACAGGGAAGCTGCAGAGATGTTTGGCTATCCCGAGAATGAAATAGTGGGGCTTGACGTCGAGAAAGTAGTGGATGCGAAGGATTACCCTATCGTAAAAAAGAGATATGAAAAGAGACTGCGTGGAGAAGATGCTCCTCCAACCTACGAAATTGAAATTGTAGACAAAGCAGGACAACATCTTCCGTTTGAGCTTAGCAGTGTGCGCATAAATCGTCAAGGCCAACCTGCTGTTCTTGCTATTTTGCGAGACATAAGAGAGAGAAAACGAACAGAAGAACAACGTCTTAGGCTAGAGAGACTGGCTGCGATTGGCGAACTGGCAGCGATGGTTGCTCACGACCTGCGAAATCCTTTGACATCGGTAAGAAACGCCAGCTTCTACATCAGAAATGCGTGCCCGGATGCTCCAAGTGCATACAGCGAGACTACTATGGAAATGCTTGACATAATAGAACAGGAAACTCTCTTTGCCGAGAATGTCATCAGTGATCTGCTGGATTTTGCATCCATGAGGCCGCTTGAGAAAGAGAAGAAAGACATTGTCGAAATAATAGAATCATCGTTGGCAAAAAACAGTATGCCCGAAAACATAAAAATCAGAAAGGAATTCGCGGAAACAACTTTGACAGTGGATGAAAAACAGCTTGAGAGAGTGTTCTTGAACTTGGTAAAGAACGCGGTTCAGGCCATGTCGAACGGCGGGGAATTAACGATCAGAATAAACAGTACAAAAGAACAAGTTGAAATAACGTTCACGGATACGGGAATCGGTATACCAGAAGAGAACATGCGAAAAATCTTCCAACCTCTGTTTACGACCAAAGCGAAAGGCATCGGCATGGGATTGCCAATATGCAAGAAAATCATCGAAGAACATGGTGGCAGGATTGAGGTTGAAAGCAAGGTTAATCAAGGCACGACTTTCAGAATAAAACTTCCACGGGAGGCAAATGACCAATGACCAAACCAGAAAGTCCTTGCATATTGATAGTGGACGATGATGAACACATATGCAGAACGCTTTCGGTGATACTTGAAAAAGAAGGATATCAAACAGCGATGGCATTAACTGCTAAAGAAGCGCTTGAGAAAGCGCAAACCCGTTTTTTTGATATGGCCTTACTCGACATAAGATTGCCTGATATGCAGGGAACGCAATTGTTGAAGCAGTTGCAGGAAGTCTCGCCTGAAACAATAAAAATTATGGTTACGGGTTATCCCTCGTTGAAAAACGCTGTAGATGCACTCAATTTTGGAGCAGATTCCTACGTTATGAAACCAGTCGATCCAGCTGATCTTCTGGAAACGATAAAGGACAAGCTTGAGGTACGCAAAAAGACGGAACAGATTACAAAGGAAAAGCTTGCAGCATGGATACAATCTCAAGCTCTCAAAGCTAAATCACCCAGCTTCCAAGAATTTCTGAATAAGGCAGTAGCGGAGCTTGCTGTTTTCGGCTTGACTAAGACCCAAGCCAAAATTTACCTCACATTGATAGCCTTAGGTGTGGCTTCTGCTTCTGAAATAGCTGGTACGTCAAAGGTTAGGAGAGAAGAGGTTTACAGGATAATACCTGAGTTAGAAAAACGTGGAATGATAACGAAAAAGCTTGAGACGCCGAGAAAGTTTTTGGCAGTTAAGCCAGAAACTGCTATCAAAGTTCTGACCAAAGACAAAATGAAGACCATGAAAGACGAGATTGAAAATCTTCAAAAAAAGGAAACAGAACTTGTTTCCAAACTGAAAGCCATAGAACTGCCGATAAAGCATGAAAATTCTTCAATAGAAGTGATTTCCCAATCGGACATCGTCTTCACGAAACTGACTGAGATGATCAAACACGCAAGAAGCAAAATTGACGCTGTAGCTCCACTTTCAAACTTTAAACTTGTGTACATAAATCGTTCGAGAAAACTGATGGAAAACGTTCTAAAGACGGTCAAAATACGCATGGTAACTCAGAAGTGTGAACTGGACGATTTCACTAAAGAGATTTTGAAGTTCTCAGCAGAAAGCAACAATCCGATCGAGTTTAGACAGTTAGAGAAACTGCCTTTTGATATTTTCATAGTAGATGATAGAGAAGCAGTGTGGGGAGATCATGATTCTGACGGTAAAGCTTTGACTTTTTGGACGGACAAGCCAACTCAAATTGGCATTCTGAAAGAATCTTTTGAAGGTTTGTGGCAAAAGGCCTTTGTAACGGATAAGATAGAATAACAAGATAAAGCAGCAGGTCAAACGTTGCATTAGAAAGTAGAACAGTCAATCAAGGTCATGCGAAATCGTTGAAGAAAACCATAGTGTTGAAGGTTGATTCGGAAAAGCCAGATTTGAGGAAAATCAGGAAAGCAGCGGTTTTCATCAAGAAGGGTGGTTTGGTGGCTTTTCCGACGGAGACGGTTTATGGTTTGGGTGCGGATGCGTTGAATGCTGATGCGGTTTTGGGTTTGTTTGAGGCGAAGAAGCGTCCGTTGGATAATCCGCCGATTGTGCATGTGGCTGACGTGAAGCAGGTTAAACGTCTTGTTGAGGAGATTCCAGAAAAGGCTTGGATGCTTATGGAGGAATTTTGGCCTGGACCATTGACGTTGATTTTTAAGCGTTCTAGGGTTGTGCCTGATGTTACTGTTGCGGGTTTGGATTCGGTTGCGGTTCGGATGCCACGGCATGAGGTTGCTTTGGCTTTGATTAGGGAGAGTGGTTGTGCGATTGCTGCCCCGAGTGCGAATTTGTCTGGGAAGCCTAGTCCAACGTGTGCGGGGCATGTTTTGGAGGATTTGGGTGGGAGGATTGATGCAGTTTTGGATGCTGGATGCACTAGGATTGGTGTGGAGTCGACGGTTTTGGATTTGACGGTTGATCCACCGCAAGTTTTGCGTCCTGGTGGGACTTCGTTTGAGGCTTTGGTTAATGTTTTGGGAAGTGTTGTGCTTAGTGCTGTTGTGACTGCTGATCATGCTGTTTCGGTTGGGGAAGTGCGTTCGCCTGGTGTTTTGTATAAGCATTATGCGCCTGATGCGGAGGTTGTGGTTGTTGAGGGTGAGGTTGCGGATATTGTTGTTAGGGTGGGTGAGTTGGTGGAGGGGTTTAGGCGTGAGGGGAAGCGGGTTGGGGTTCTGGGGACGGATGAGACTGTTGATAGGTATAGGGCGGATGTTGTGAAGTCTTTGGGCAGCAGAAGGGATTTGGGTGAGGTTGCGAGGAGGTTGTTTGGGTTGTTGAGGGAGTTTGATGTTGAGGGTGTGGATGTTGTTGTGGCTGAGGGTGTGTCTGTGGAGGGGTTGGGTTTGGCGGTTATGAATAGGCTTAGAAAGGCTTCAGGATACAGGATTGTCAAGGCTTAGTTAGGAGGCAATGAAGTGTGAGGAAGCGGAGTTTGGTTGTGATTGTCTTGGTTTTGGGGTTTTTTGTGGGTTTTGGTAGCGGGTTGGTTGAGGTTGAATCTGGGTTTCCGCATGTTCCTGAGAACAAGTATTATGGGTTTCCGTTGGCTTGGCGAATGGTTGATACGACAACGGGTGAAAGGTCTGAGTTTTGGTTGGAGTTATTTGTTGATTGTTTGTTTGGGATGTTGATGGTTGGGATGGTTGCTGTTGCAGCGGCTGTGACTGAGAAGTGGATGGGGAAGAAGGGCAAGCAAACACGAAAATAGTTCGGTTCTGTTGCGCTGAAACGGAATTTTAACCCCCCTATAAATAGGTTCAACATGTTTTTCTGCAAGTTGTTTGAGGCTGTTCTGGTTTTTCAAAGTTTTAGGAGTGGTTTTGGGGCAATACGGAATACGCCCTTATGATTTCCACGTTCTCTTTGTGTGGTTTCCTCCTTTTATTGCGTATGATAATGTTTGTGATGGCTGAGCGATTTAAGGGGGGTCTCAGAAGTACTATTCGTGGCGTTATATCTGGTTTTTCAACATTGTTTAGGAGTGTTTCGGAGGCTAAATTGACCTACCCCCTCTAGGGTTTTTGTAATGAATGAATATTAGGGTTCAAATATGTTGGTTTCGTGGTTTCCGCCTTGTGCTATACATGTGATGAGTGTGGTTTGGCAAAGACTTAGGAGAGGTCTCGGAAGGCTGCTTTGTAGAGCTATTAATGTTTTCTCGGTTACTGTCTAGATCATGTTGCTCTGGAGCTTGCAGAGAATCATACCATCGAAAATACTACAATAAGGAATGCGAAGAGTGCAAACTGAAATAACTGTTTGATATAGCTATGTCGCAACTGTCGAAAGCAATGGCTAAATGTGAACAGCTTTAGTCTTTGCTTCTCTCTGAACCTGTTCTCGAGCTATGATGTCACACAATCTTTAAACTTTTATACGAAGACACCTAACTGTTTTTCACTAAGCCGAACCTAAAATCTATAGCCGCTGAAACTGAATACCAGAAATACTGAATACATGAAAAGCAGAACAGCACCTTCTCGCCAGCCTATCTTCTCGCTCGATAAGAAATACCACAGAAGAACGTTCGTTATCAATGAGAAAGTGGCAAGGTCAGAAAAGGCACTCATGTTAATTCTCAAAGGCGAAGCCAGAAGCGTTACTCCCAAGATACATGTTATGTTAATGAAACAACTACCTACAATGTTGCCGAGAGCCAAATCCAAATGCCCTTTACGAACGGCATCAACACTTGTGGCTAGTTCTGGGACGCTCGTGCCAAAAGCGATAACAGTCGCACCAATAACGACTTTCGGAATGCCTATACTAACGGCTACGAAAGATGCGGATTCGACTATGAAATATGCACAAATCACTACTCCGACAGCACCTAAAATTGCCAAAGAAGCATACTTGCGAAGTTTCTGTCTTTCCGTCCCCAGAGAGCCTTCTTCTTTCACATTTCTTGTTTTCGAAAGTTGATAAATATAGAATACAAAAACCGCGAGAAGAACTGCGCCCATGAACTGGCTTGCATATCCCACGTAGAGCAAGGTCAATGGAATAACCGATGCTACGAGAAGACCGAAGTAGAGGCTTCCCGTTTCTTCTTTTGCCATTGTCGGAAGGAAACATATTCGATTTGGACATTTCAGAGCCATGAGAACGAAGCAAATTCCAAGTATCAAACAGATGTTCACGATGTTTGAGCCTAGAACGTTGCCAATAGATACTCCGACATTTTCTGGCTGAATCACTGCGAATATGGCAACAAGAAGTTCTGGCAATGACGTTGAAAACGCAACCAGAATAAACCCTATTGTTGTCTTTCCATAACCAGTCACGCTTGCGACATTTACGGAATGGGTAATCGCCAAGTTGCTGGCTCTACCCAAAGCAACCAATGCCGCAACAAGAATTATCGCATTACCTATTAGCCCAAGTTGCTCAAGCATTGCTGTTAGAACCCGTCAAATTCTTAGCATCTCCTTTAATAAGTGTTTACGAAGAAAACTGAACAGGATTCCTAACTAGAGTTGTCGGGGAAAGTTTTATCCCAAACACGAAGAGCCTATTTCTTATCTTTCAAATGCTTTGCGGGAAGCGAAACTTGTTTTTTCTGTTTTCTCTTCTGGTCTCTTTCTCTCTGTAGTTTTTTATGCTGCTCTAAACCCGCAGCCTTCTTTTCTCTTCTCGACAAAAACTCATCACCTTGCCTAGCATTAGAAACATTACGCATTCTAAAGCGTTGTCCTTCTGTCTGTAACTGAAGCTCATTTCAGTTCGCATTTGTGGCTTATGAAGCACTATCCTATCAGCCCTTTCAAGCCAGCTTTTTGGTTTTGCGGAAAAGTTATAGCCGAACCTATAGTGATTAGTCTTGACTTTTCATAAGAGCGTTGCTAGTTCCGTAATTCGTCCTATTTCGATGTCGGCGTTTGTTTCTATTTCTTTTCTCTTGATGAATGCAGTTTTCATTCCAACATCTCTCGCTCCTTTAACGTCAGCAATTGGGTCATCTCCCACGTGCAGGGATTGGTTTGGGTTTACCTTTAACCTGTCAAGTGTGGTCACGAAAATTGACGGATGTGGCTTGACGTAACCATGCTTATAAGATAATGTTATCACATCGAAAAATCCTTCCAACTGCTTTTTCACATTTGGCAAAAAACGCCAATGGGTATTGGATATTAACCCAAGTTTGTAACCTTCTGACCTTAATATAGAAAGTGTCCTTCGTGCATTCGGAAACCATCTTGCCTTTCTTGTCGCTAATCCGTAGTCCACGGCTTCCTTCACATTTCCGCAAATGGTTTGTGAATCATAGCCACACGACACTAACACGCTTGTTACTATGTCATCTAATAGCATTTCACGTAAAGTTTCTTTCAGTCTTTTCTGGTAAAGTTGATTCTCCTCGAAGTATTGTTTTAGAAACTGCTCCTTATTCACATCCAGTTTTCTTCTCAATGCTGTCAGTATCGAATAGATGATGTCCTCGCTTTGTTTCATTGGGTAACGCAGAGTTAGGAAATCATCAAATGTAACTGCCTTAACTTTTGGAATCATCACTAGAAGTATTCTCTATTAGTCCTTTTAAGCCAGTCTTGGCAAGTCATTCTTAGAGAAGAAGAACGATAACCAATTTCTTTCGTCAAATTACGGGAAATATCGCCCCTTAAGTGTGAAGTAACGTTTTCCACTTGTCTTCTATTCGTGCCTTGCTTATGAGGAGTCTTTTTTTTCTTTTTAATAGATTGAACGTTCTGCATTGTAGATTGGCATGATCCGCATCAATGACAACTATTCGTACTATTGAAAGCAGAGTTTTCTTAAGGTTGCAGACTTAAATAAGGGATGGGCTACATTGTGATTTAGGGAAGGTTCCTTTGTCGTCTGTTGAGCAGTTGCAGAACGGTCGATATGCTGTCTTGAAGAAGCTTGGCGAAGGTGGAAAGGGTGTTGTTTACAAGGCTAGAGACACTGTTCTGAATCGTGTTGTCGCCATTAAAGTGCTTAAGAGTGCAGTTGCAGGGGAAGAGGCTTACTCGCGTTTTATTCGGGAAGCCCAAGCCGTAGCCAAACTTAATCATCCAAACGTTGTTTCTATCTATGACATTGGCAAAGAGGGAGAGAAGCGGTTTTTTGTCCTCGAGTTTGTTGATGGAACTAGCTTAAGGGAACTTATGAAAACCTATCCTGAGGGCA
>Ga0315268_10006174_pt1 | contig 12777 bp, 11 predicted proteins | sample C1_top_MG_FD_204535 | JGI IMG/M metagenome (GOLD analysis project Ga0315268, IMG submission 204535) | Sediment microbial communities from Yellowstone Lake, YNP, Wyoming, USA - C1_top | ecosystem: Environmental > Aquatic > Freshwater > Lake > Sediment | place: USA: Wyoming | collected 2017-08-01 | reverse complement strand
GGACCTGCGCCAGGCAGGTGACGAGTTTCCGGACTGGGTCAAACGTCATTACCTGCAACTGCCCGGCAACCTGGCACCCCGCGTGCGCAACCTGGCCATCCAGTTGACTGCAGACCAGCCGTCCGAGTTCGACGAGGCACAGGCCATCACCAGTTACCTGCGCCGGGAGATCCGTTACAGCCAGGTCGTTTCGCGCCCACCGCTGGGAGCCGACCTGCTTGAATGGTTCCTATTTGACTATAAACAGGGATACTGCAATTATTACGCCACGTCCGAGGTGATCCTGCTGAGGGCAGCCGGAATCCCGGCCCGCCTGGTGGTCGGTTTTGCCCAGGGACAGTTGGACCCCAAAAACAAGGACCTGGCACTCATCCTCCAAAAAAACGCCCACGCCTGGCCGGAAGCCTATTTTCCGGGTATTGGCTGGGTGGCGTTCGAACCGACCGTTTCCCAGCCGGCCATCCTGCGACCTGCCGGGGAATTACCCACACCGGGTGCAGGTGGCAGCGTTACTCCGCTGGCTCATCTTGAAACAGAAGGCACCAGTACGGCGCGAGCGTTGCCAACCGAAGCGGGGGAAGGTCAAGCCACACCTCTAGCCACGCTGGAAGGTGCCAGCTCGGCAACCCAGGCGCCGGCTTTCATTTTCTGGGTCTTTGGTCTTCTGATCTTATCCTTGGCCATTTACCTGGTGTGGCGGTCAAACCGGTTGCGAGCCACCATCCCCACACCACTGCCTGTCCTGCTGCGTGACCGTTTTGAGCGGAATGCCTGGCAGGTACCCGCCTGGCTGCAGCGCTGGGCCAACCTGGCGGTACGAACTCCCATCCAGCGCGCTTTTGCAGTGGTATGGAGCAGCCTGCGCCACCTGGGCCAGCCAGCCCGGGCTTGGCTCACCCCACAACAAGCCTGTTCAGAACTGGCAGTATTGCTCCCATCCGCCTCGCTTGAGATTGAACAGTTGTGCCGGGAATATCACCGCTCCATGTTCAGCCGGCAGGTCGGAGATGTTATGTTAGCCCGCCAGGCCAGCCGGGTCATCCACCGGGAGACTAATCGTCGCCTCGTCCGCACTTTGATCACCCGGTTGAAGGGTTGGGGTAAACGTCATAAAAGATAGCCTCCTTCGGCACTGAGGCTGGACAATTATCTGGTGGATCACCGACTGTCACAGAAAAAGAGTCTCACCTCCCCCAGGCTGAAACCGATCTAATTAAATCAGCAGTAGACCGCTTCCACCAGGCCTACCAGTTGTTCCATCCCCTGCCGTAGCGGGTCGGTGAGGATGTACTCATGCAGGGTGTGTCCGTTGGCACCTTGCGTCAATCCCAAGGCTAGAGCCGGGTACCCCAGGCTGAGCGGCAGGTTGGCTTCGGTGGAGGCAATGTTCAACACCGGTTGCAGCCCTTGTTTTTGCAGAGCGCTTACCGCCAGTTTGACCAGCCTATGGCTGCCGTCCAGTTCTCCCGCCGGACGGCTTCCGATCAATTCCACATCCACCTGGATTCCCGGGCTCCGGAAATCAGCACAGATCTTCTCCACCGTCTGAGACAGGTGTTCCAGCGCCTCAGCTGATTCGGAGCGCAGGTCCAGTTCCAGCCAGGCTTCGGCTGCGATGGTATTGATGCTTGTGCCCCCCGTGATCTTGCCGACATTCAATGTACAGCGCGGTTTGCCGGGCAGAGGAATCCCGGTCAATCGGGTAGCCAATCTGGCCAGTTCATGCACCGCTGACGGGTTTCCATAGTCTGTCCAGGAATGGCCTCCCTCGGTGCGGATGGAGATCCTCTCCCGCCGCACCCCCAGCCCGCGGTGATAGACATGCCCCAGTGACATGCCCTCCAGCACCAGGTAGGCGAGAGGTGTGTTCCCAAAGCGTTCCACCAGGCTGGTCATGCCCTTCAGGTTGCCCAGACCTTCCTCGCCGACCGTGGCAGCCAGCCACAGGTCACCGGGCAGGTTCAGGTTGCGTTCCTTCAACAACCATGCCAGACCAAAAAGGGCGGCCACACCCAGGGCGTTATCGCCAATGCCCGCCCCATAGACCCGGTCACTGTCACGTTGCACCCGCAGGTTGGCATCCAGTGGAAAGACTGTATCCAAATGGGCGCTGACTACCAGCGGCCCAGAGCGACCCATCCCAACCAGGCAGGCCAGCACGTTGCCGGCTCCGTCCTCCTCAACCTGCATCCCCCCTTCAGCCAGGAACCGTTCCCGCACGAAAGCTACCCGGGCTTGTTCCTGGAAGGTCGGCGCTGGGATCTGCTGTATGGCGATGGCCAGTTCGATCACCCGTTGAAATGTTGCCTGCATCATAACTGCCGCACGCTTTCCTTCAAGCCCTCCAGCCTGCGCTGCGCCAGTCCGGGGTGTGACTCCAGGATGTGAAAGACCCCGCTGCCTTCCAACTTCAGGGAGGCCGAGATGTTGCCCTGCAATACCGCTTGCAGCGGATCATAAGTCCGATGATACCCGGCCAGGAAACCGCCGCAGAAACTGGCGCCTACGCCGGTCGGGTCCGCCACCTGGACCGGGTAGGCTGGTACCTGCCAGGTCTTGTGCGAGACGCCGTCATGCAGCAACTGGCCTTGCGCACCGCGCTTGACCACCACTAGTTCACAGTTGTTACTGGCCAGCGCCTGGGCCATTTCCACCAGGTCGGTGCTCTGACCGCGGAACAGGGCACGCACATCCTCCTCAGAGGGCAGGAATGCGGTCAGTCCATTGATCAACTGGTTGACCTTGACCCAGTGTTCCGACTGCATGTATTCGCCCAGCGGGTCCAGGGTCACCGTGCCGGTGCCAGCCTCGCGGAAGGCGGAGATCAGGCGGACCTGGGTGGCGTATTCCAGGGCACACAAGTGTACCAGCCGGGCATCCAGGTAATCAGGTGGGATGTCTGTCGGACGCACCGAACTGGCCTGCACATGGGTGATGACCTCCGGGTCTGGAACAGGTGGCTGGTACCCGAGTAATAATTTGGGCAAGGTCAGACTCAAGCGTGCAAAATGAGCCAGGGGGTTGGTCTGGTGACATTCCAGGTCTGCCGTGTAGACCATGAAATTGCGCAGGTCAATGGCTTCAGGCAGGATCGTGATACCGGTTGTGTCCACCCCCAGTTGCTGTAACTGGTCCAGCCAGCGGCGCGGGTAGTCCTCCCCGGCGCGCGCCAGCAAGCCGTATTCTCCCTGCCAGATCAGGGACCCGCTGGCGGTATACAGCAGGTCGCCTCCAGGCACATCGATCTGGGGTTGTCCGCTGGCTGGCAGGATAAAATCTCGGTGCAATTTTCCGGCAATGATGGTGGCAGGATTCATACTGGTCTGGTGGTACGGATGGGTTTACAACTGCCCTGAATGTCTTATAATGCAGGGACGTATGGTTCTGGGATGGAAGAAAATTATATCATGCTGGTTCTGCAAACCATCCGACCGTACCTTCATCCCTGCCTGCAGGAAATGAAGACGATAAACGAGGAGATACTGAATGAGTGATAAGAAAGTTCGTGTGGCCATCATTGGCGTGGGCAACTGCGCTTCTTCCCTGGTGCAGGGTGTGCACTACTACAAGGATACGCCGGATGATTCCAGCGTCCCTGGCTTGATGCATGTCAGGCTGGGAGGCTATCACGTCAGTGATATTGAGTTCTCACTGGGCATCGATGTGGTCGATACCAAGGTCGGCAAGGACCTGTCCGAAGCCATCTATGCTTTCCCCAACAATACCTATAAGTTTGCCGATGTCCCCAAAATGAACATCCCGGTGGTGCGCGGCATGACCCACGATGGACTGGGCAAGTACCTGTCCCAGATCCTCAAGAAGGCGCCTGGCCCTACCGCCGACATCATCGGACTGCTCAAGGAGACTAAAACAGATGTGGTCGTCTCCTACCTGCCGGTGGGCTCCGAGATGGCTACCAAGTGGTATGTGGAGCAGATCCTGGAAGCCGGCTGCGCCTTCGTCAATGCCATCCCGGTCTTCATCTCCTCATCGGATTACTGGGCCGACCGCTTCCGCCAGCGCGGGTTGCCCATCATCGGCGACGATATCAAGTCCCAGGTGGGCGCCACCATCCTGCACCGCGTGTTGACTAGTCTGTTCGTGGACCGCGGCGTGCGCCTGGACCGCACCTATCAGCTCAATTTCGGCGGTAACACCGACTTCATGAATATGCTCGAGCGCGAACGCCTCGAATCCAAAAAGATCTCCAAGACCGGCGCGGTCACATCCATGCTGCCCTACACCCTGGACCCGACCAACGTCCACGTTGGCCCCAGCGATTACGTCCCCTGGCTGACCGACCGCAAGTGGTGCCACATCCGCATGGAAGGCACCACCTTTGGCGACGTGCCCCTCAACCTGGAGGCCAAGCTGGAAGTGTGGGATTCACCCAACTCGGCCGGCGTGGTCATCGACGCAGTGCGCTGCGCCAAGCTGGCTCTCGACCGGGGCTTGTCCGGCCCGCTCATCGCACCTGCTTCCTATTTCATGAAGACCCCGCCCAAGCAGTTCCGCGATAACATCGCCCGTGATATGACCGAGGCCTTCATCCGGGGTGATGAGACCAAGTAGCCTGCGCGTCTTCATCGACAACCATCCAGCCATCCATCGGCTGGTCATCCGCTGGCTGCGCTGGCGGGCAAAACGATACCCCTGCCCGTTCTGTGACATCGTCCAGGGCAACGCTCCCGGGCGCGTGGTCTATCAAGATGAATGGGTAACTGCTTTTTGGGATGCCCACCCTTCCACCAGCATACACATCCTGGTGGTCCCCAACCGCCACATCCCCACCCTCAACGACCTGGTGCCCTCAGATAAGCCTCTATGCGGGCATCTGCTGCTGGTGGCGCGTCAACTGGCGCAGGAACATCACCTGATTGCCGGCGGCTACAGCCTGACAACCAATACCGGCCTGCACGCCGGTCAGACGGTCTTCCACTTGCATATTCACTTGAAGAACGGGGGAAACGGAACTTGACGGTCGCTTACTTTTTCATACGGAAGGCGTAGAAGCCCAAACCAATACCGCTCAGCAGGACGATGCCCCCCAGGATGCCCAGCAGCGGTGTCTTGCCGCCCGTCTGGCTGGGTTGGGAGGTCTGCTCCCTGGCTTGTGCCCCGAAATCCACGAATGCCTGGTCACCAGCCTTTAGCGATAACTGAAAGGTCAGGGCTGTGGTCGGGTTGTATCCATCCGGCACAGCCGCGCTGACGGTGTAGGTGCCTTCCGGCGCATCCGTGAAACACACCGGGTCCAACCCGGCCAGCGTGGTCAGCGTCTGGGAGTAACTCCCGTTCAGGCTGGTCAGGCTGACCGCTCCGCCCGGGATGATAGGCTCGGTGCCGCTGGCAATGTAGGCATTGAATTCGTCCAGGTTGGCCTGCCGCAGTCCATCCCCGTTTGCATCGTTGTACAGCGCCACGCACACCCGGGCATTTCCATAAAATGGGGTGGGGCTCGGCACGATGGAGGTGGGCGACGCCACCAATACCGGCGTGGCTGACGGGGTGACCTGGTTACCATAACCGATCACCAGTTGCTGGCCTTCGAAAACAATGCAGTTTTCCCCCAGGTGGTTGGTCTGCCGCAAGTAATCCTCCGAGACGCCGGTCAGCAGCGAGATCAGGCTGCAGGTGTCGTTGGCTTTAACAATGTAGATGATGCGCCCATCCGCGCCGGGCGTGGGGGTCTGGAACTGTTGCAATTGCCCTGCCGGTGCCGCCTGGACATTAACCGCCAATCGCAGGATCAGTATCGAAATTGCCAGCAAGCCCAGGCTGGCTATCAGTTTCTTTAACATGCTTTTCTCTGCTGAAATTATATCATCCCCATCCTCTCGGGGATATCATCCCCATCCGCTCTAATTTCCCCTGCCTCTCGGTTTATAATGAACAACTGAAATTCCCATCCTCGTGGATCAACAGGCGGTGGCATGACACTTCACATCATCATCGGCGCCCAGTGGGGCGATGAAGGCAAAGGTCGCATGGTGGACTGGCTGGCCAGCCAGTCCGATTACGTGGCCCGCTTCAACGGCGGCGACAACGCCGGGCACACCGTGACCGTCGGAAAGGCCATCTTCAAACTCCACCTGCTGCCCTCCGGCATCATCCACCCCCACACCATCGGACTGCTCGGCAACGGCATGGTCATCAACCCCGCCTCGCTGCTGACCGAAATGGAATCCCTGCGTACAGCCGGGATCAGCGTCACTCCCGATCGTCTGCACATCTCACCATCCGCCCACCTGATCACCCCTGCCCACCAGGCCATCGACCGGGCGCTCGAATCCGCCCGGGGTCGGGCCAGCATCGGCACCACCGGGCGCGGCATTGGCCCGGCCTACACCGATAAAGCCGCCCGCACCGGCCTGAGAATGGGACAGATGCTTCAGCCCGACTTCCAGGACCGGCTGCAGGCGCACCTGGAAAATGCCAACCGCCTGTTGGTGCTTTATGGTGCCGCTACCCTGGAAGTTGCCCCCATCCTCAAGACGTTCGCTTCCTACAAGGACAGCATCGCCCCTTACATTGCCGATGTGGCTGTAGAGGTACACCAGGCGCTGGCAGATGGCAAGACGGTGCTGGCCGAGGGTGCCCAGGGCACGCTGCTGGATATCGACCAGGGTACCTATCCCTTCGTCACCAGTTCCAACACCACGGCTCCGGGTGTGCTGACCGGTCTGGGTCTCGGTTTGCAAGCTGCCCGGGAGGCGCGTGTCATTGGTGTGGTCAAGGCCTTCCAGACCCGCGTCGGCGGCGGCCCCTTCCCCACCGAGCTCTCAGGTGACCTGGCTGCCCGCCTGCGCGGCAGCGGCTCCAATCCCTGGGACGAGTATGGCACCACCACCGGCCGGCCGCGCCGCGTTGGCTGGCTGGATGCCGTCCTGCTGCGCTACGCCGTGCGCCTCAACGGTTTGACCGAGTTGGTCATGACCAAGCTCGACATCCTGAGCGGCCTGGAGACCATTTCCATCTGCACCGCTTACCAGGCAGGTGGGATCACCATTGACGGACTGCCCTTTGGTGAATACGGTCTGGGTGATGTGCAGCCGGTCTACACCCACTTCCCCGGCTGGCAGGCTGACCTGCAGCCGGTGCGCCGCTGGCAGGACTTGCCCCTCCAGGCTCAGGAGTATCTCCGCCAGGTCTCCCGCCTGGCAGGCGTGCCGGTGCGCTATGCCTCGGTCGGCCCGGAGCGCGAGCAAATCGTGGAGGTTCCGGAATCTTGACGAGTATTTTGGAACGGGCTACCCGGTTGCAGCGGGAAGCCAGTGAGGTGATGCAATCCACCGGTCTGGGGAAGGCACTCGAGCCACTGGGGGAGATCGTGTACACCGGAAGTTACTTCCTGGACCTGATGGTCTACCCCGACCTGGACTTGTATTTGCCAAAGATGGACATCGAGCGCATTTTCAGCGCGGCCGGCCAGGTGGCAACCGACCAGCGCGTGGTACGAGTTTCCTTCGAAAACGAACTACACCCCGGCCTGGAGGGCGGGTTGTACCTTAACTTCAGGATCAACCTGGGGGAGTGGGGCCGCCCGTGGAAGGTGGATATCTGGTGGCTGGATAAAGAGATGATCCAGGAAAAAATGGGCATCATGATCCATTTCAAGCAGTTGCTCACGCCAGACCTACGGGAGCAGATCCTGCGTTACAAGTATTCCCTGCTCAACGACCTGGGTCGTACTCCCATGTACAGCGGGTACCACATCTACCGGGCCTTCCTGGATGAGGGATTGCGTGACCCAGGGGAAGTGACCCGCTACCTGGTGGCCAAAGGTATCAAGATCGAATAACAATGTCTTTCTCGTGAAAGTGGTTTCAGCAAGAAGAAGCCCGGGTACCCGGGCTTCTTCATTTATCCTTTTTTTTAGTTAACAATGATCAATTCACGGGTGGATAACCACGCGGATGGTCACCTGGAAGGCGCCGTTGCGGATGAGGCATTGCCCCAACTGCACCCCTTCATATCGGATGACATAATATTGAGGCGGGACGACCGGTATGTTGGAGACCCTGCCTATAACCTGGGAGGAATCACAGGTTTCGGTCAGGTCCGCTTCAGGGTAGGCTGCCCGATCCAGGATGAGCGAGATGCGCGAGGTGATCCAGATATCGAAGGTCTTGCCGCTGTCCTGCGCTGAAATCTCGTACGGGCCCGGCGTCCAGGCCATGCTCGGGTAGGGAGTCTGGTCTGTCGGCAGGGGTGTCATCGGATAGGCGGTCAATTCAGCCGCCTGGGTGAGTTTGCTGCCCACCTGAGCCGTCCCGGTCGCCAACCCGGGGGGAAGGGTGTTTACTTGCAACGGGTTGGTCAGAATACAACCGGTCAGCAGCAGGGAAAGGCTGGCTGCCAGTATGAGTATTTTCTTCTTCATATTTACGCATTTTCCTTTGCCGGCCGGCGGGTTGCGCCTTCCCGCCAGCCGGTTGGATGCCAGCCGAACGATCAGTTCGACATGCCAATATCCATCTGGTAGTTGACCGGATCGCTGCTGGTCCAGATCAGGTTGTCGCCAAACTGTATCTTGTAACCATCCATATACACCACCACGCTGTAGCCGACGTTCAACGCCAGTTTATCCGGCAGGGTGTAGTTGCCGCGGTTGTCCGTTTTGGTAGAGGAATAGACATCGCTATCCGGGAAGTTGTCAGCCTTAAACTGCGCAAATGTCAGGCCTGGCTTGAGCACGAAGACGGCTGCCCCGGACAGGGGGTTGTTACTGTTGGCATCGTACACCACGCCGAACAACGTCACCACGCCCTGCCCGCTTCCCGGGTTGGTCTGTCCGCCGCCGCCACCCACGGATACATCGCCCTGGGTCAACATGGTCAGTTTCTGCCCGGCGAATAGTTCCAGGTGGTAGCTGCCATCCGGCAGGGGATTCTGCTGGCTGAAGATACAGGTATAGGTGGTGCCCTGGTTGCCCTTGTTCCAACTGTCCTGGCTGCTGTATATCTCCTGTCCACCAGTAGTCCAGCGTTCACCCCAGGGTTCGCCATCGGTCATGCCGTTGAAATTGAAGGCAGCGGCAATGGCTGTTGTACCGGAGGGGAAGGAGTTCACTTGTGAGCCCGGTTTGCAGTCCGCGCCGCCGGTTCCGGTGAACCAGGCGATCTGGCTGAAGGCTTCACTCCCGCTGCCGGTGGAACTGGCCTGGCTGGGTCCGCTGAACGGGCTGGTATACTGCTGACCGGTCTGGGCGGCCTTGATGAGCGGTAGTGCCAAATTGACTGGTCGCAGGCCATTGATGAAACCGCCGATGGGGATGCAGGTGTCGCGCGAATCCATCACCCCATCGCCATTGGTGTCCTGCACCACACGGCAATCGGTGACGTTGCCACCCGTGCCGGCCGAGGCCGAGGTGGGCACACCGATGATGTAACCGGCGTCATCCGCAGCCAGACCACCCGAGTTGCCCCCGGCAATGGTAGCATCCGTCTTGATCCAGGCCCGGTCCCCCAGGCCCTCTTCGGTGGTAAAGCCGGATACACTGCCATCCGTATAGGTGATGGTCTCGCCGCCAATGCCAGGGAAGCCGAAGATATTGATGTGGTCGCCCACGTGCAAGTTATCCGAGTTGCCCAGAGCAACATTCGGCAGGCTCAGGCTGTTGGGATCCACCCTGGTCCCATCCAGGGTTGAGTCGATCTGGATCACCGCCAGGTCCATGTAGCCATCCACCGCCAGAACCTTGGCAAAATATAGGAAAACGGGCGGCTTGTCCTCCTTGTCCATCAACCCGACTGCCAATGCTTGCGGTTCTTCTTCTGTGTTGCCCTGGGAAGCCGGGCTGGCCACATGGGCGTTGGTCAGGATCATGCCGGTTGGGCTGAGGATGGTACCTGACCCTGAGTAGATGGGGGTCAGTTTACCATTCTGAGTTTGCAGACCATAGATCTGCACCGTGGCCGCGATCAACTGTGTGCGGCTGCCTCCAGCAGGCAGGTTGCCTGAGTTGGGTGTGGACTGTGGCGACTGCGGTTGCGTGGTGACCGTCTGGATGTTGCCTCCACCCATGCAAGCCAGGCTGACCAAAGCCAGGGAAGCCAGAATGGGGAACAAGCGTTTGACCATATGAAATTTCATTTCCGCCTCCATTAGTATTTCAGCGTGCCCAAAAAGCGCTGGAAGCGCCCCAAGCCTGCCTGGTAGGCTTCCTTTTCAGCCCAGTAGGAGGCTACAATAGCGCGCCCGTCCTTGATGTAGATGTAATCCACTCCCAGCACCACAACCGGGTAGATGTCATGGGTCAGGTTGGGGTTGGAGTCCACGAATACATACTTGAGTTCATAAGCCTGCTGGCCATACACCGTCACAAGGTTCTGGTCCAGCACACGGTAGCCGTCCAGGGATTGGCTGTGGGTCGAACCCAGGAAGGTGGCTGCCTGGCTGGCGGTAGACTCTTTCGCCACCGGGAAGGTCTCCACCAGGTAGGTGGTGGCGAACCCCCCGGTGTTCGGATCGCTGACTCGAAACACCTCGCTGCCCTCCGGTTTGGTGCTCATCCAGCCGGCGGGTATGCCAGCGGAAATGCCTTCCACCTGGAGTGGCACGCTGCGACTCTGCACCGAGGTCATCAACGCCCAGCCGAGCAGCAAGGCTACCACGGTGATGAGTACAACCAGCCATTCCGCCAGGTTGGCAGGCTGGTTGATCTTTTTTAAACTTAAGGTCTGTTCACTCATGGCAGCCTCCTATTTCCCGGCCAGTGCAGCCTGGATGTTGCGGCGCACCAGCCACAGGGTGATCCCGGTGGTGGCAATGGCCACCAGCGCGGCCAGCAGCAGCCCCATCCAGGGATTGACCGAGGCGCGGCCCAGGCTGATCCCGGTCTGCACCAGGTTGCCGCGCAGCCAGTTGAACAGTCCGTTCACGACTGCTGCCAGGCTCACACCCAGCGGCAGCCCCCAGATGGAATGGTGCTCAAACTTGGCGCGTCCCAGGAAGTAACCGCTGATGGCGGCAAAACTGGCCTGTGCCAGTGCCACCACCGCCATGCTGATAACGCTGGCACCCAGGCTGGCACCGCCGCTGGTCAGGATGAACTGCAGGTTCAATACCGTGGCGTAACCCAGGCCGGCCGCCGTGGCGTAGATCACCCCGTCAGTGGCTTCGTCAAATTCCCTGGACTGGTACACGCTGAACCGCACCGCCGCGAACTTGAGGAACTCCTGGGTGAAGCCCACCACCAGGATGCCTCCCAGGATCGTGGTCAGAGTGTCGGCATACAGCCACTTGGAGACATGAAAGACATTGTCCACCAGTGGGCTGCCGACCGCCGCGGCCAGCAGTGCACCCAGCAGGAAGACTCCCAGCAGGTAACCCTTGGGTTCCGGCTCCAGCCGGTCCTGCAGGTAGAAAAAGACCATCCAGATGGTCGCCGGCACCAGCGCCAGCAAGGCACCAGCCAGCACCAGGGCGGTGCCGCTCAGGGCCGGGTGCAGGGTTTTATCCAGCAGGTACACCAGCCCCACAAAGACCACCAGTCCCCCCACCAGGTAGGCCTGGTTCAGCCAGGCGTGTTTGCGCTCGCGGGTGGCGCTGGCGAAATGCTTGTCACAGAACCCGCGTGCACCTATCTGCCTGGTTGCCGGTTCATTGCACACACAACAGGTAAGATCGGGCATTCCATTCTCCTTCAGCGTTAGATGATGAATTGGATGATACAAAGAGTATCGAAATTGTATCAAATTGAAGGGGTGGATACAAGTCACAGTGTGTCATGCCCCATACGAATGTCATTGCGAGGAGCTGCTTAGGGGCGACGAAGCAATCTCCTCATTACATGGGATTGTTTCACAACGGTTAACCTGTGGCTCGCAAATCGTCCCCGCAGGGGAATAACAAAAAAGAGAGTCTCGAAATCACAAGAAAGAAGAGCTTGAAATAATAGGAGGTGAGCAATCTCTGCCCCCTCCACCCCCACCCATCCAATTACTCCACCACACTGACGCCCTTGCATCAGTGTGGGCGATGGTCGCAAAGGATGGCTCCCTCGCCTCAAAACGGTTGTATAATCGCAGGTTGTTAACTTGCATGATGGAATGTGGCATAATGATGAAAGCATTATCCCTTGCATCTAATTCCTTAAAGAAAGGTGAGTGATCGCCATGACCGACCCACAGTTTCAACCCCATGCACCCATGGCCGACCTGCTGACCACAGAGTACGACCGTCAGCAGGCACTGTTGGCTGCCCAGCCGGTCATCATCCAGCGCTTCCTGGAAGCCCAGGGACGCCAGATGGCCGAGGCCATGCTGGAGAACCACTCCAGCCTGCACTTTAACCTGCCGGACCGGGTGGTCTGCACCCTGGAACAAGTGGACCAGCCGGCACTGGTGACCATTCCCAATGACCAGCGCTCCCACAAGGTGGGCGACCTGCTCACCCGCATGCGCAAGGAACCCCTTTTTAAACTGCTGCGCCACGTGCTAAACGAATTGGATCAATCCCCTGACCGGGCTGTTTCGGTGGCGGCCAGCCTGTTGCGCCACGCGGCGGTGCTGCACATGGTCTACCAGGCCCTGCCAGCCGGGAGGGACGTTTCCTATCACCTGCTGGACGAGGAGGAGACCATCCCCTCCGTCCCGGATGGCGACCTGACAGCTGCCTCCGCCCTGACCGCCGCCAGCGACGCCATCGTGGAGGGTAATGGCAGCGAGAATAAGCTGCTGGTGCCGTTCGTACCATACGCACGCCTGTTCTACCTGCCGCAGTGGGTCTCATTTGATGAAAAAGGCGAACTGGTGGTCAAGTCCATGGAGGAAG
>Ga0315268_10006173_pt1 | contig 12778 bp, 9 predicted proteins | sample C1_top_MG_FD_204535 | JGI IMG/M metagenome (GOLD analysis project Ga0315268, IMG submission 204535) | Sediment microbial communities from Yellowstone Lake, YNP, Wyoming, USA - C1_top | ecosystem: Environmental > Aquatic > Freshwater > Lake > Sediment | place: USA: Wyoming | collected 2017-08-01 | reverse complement strand
CTACTGCCACGAAGACGAACACAGCCGGGGGCTGCTGGGCGACTACCTCAGCCGCGAGGACTGAGTTGAGGGAGGGAGGTGGGGGCCGTCGGCCCTTAGCCCCTCCCCCAATTATATGCAGGGTGCGCTTGGCGCACCCTGCATTTACTATATCCTCATTCCTTCAGCCTCAACTTTCGCCGTTCAGTTCGTAGCGTTTCAGTTTGCGCCAGAGGGAGACCCGGTCAATCCCCAGGATTTCCGCGGCCTTGGTCTTGTTGCCGTTCACCTGTTTGACCACCCAGTCGATGTATTCCTTTTCGTTTTCCTCCAGGGTGCGGAACTCCTTGCGCTGGTGGCGCTGCACCTGGAAGAACTGGGGCTGCTGAAAATCCAGGGGGAGGTGGGCCAGTTCGATGGTGCGGCCGGCGCACAGGGTCACGGCCCGCTCCATGATGTTTTCCAGTTCCCGGATGTTTCCGGGGTATTCGTAATGCAGCAGGACCGAGAGGGCTTCCGGGGAAATCTTCTCGATCTGCTTGCCCTGGGCCTCCGCGAACTTTTTCAGGAAGTGTTGGACCAGCAGCGGAATATCGTCGGCCCGCTCCGCCAGGGTGGGCACCTGGAGGGTCACCACGTTGATGCGGTAGTAGAGGTCCTGGCGGAAGGCGCCCCGCTCCACTTCACCTTTCAGGTCCTTGTTGGTGGCCGCCAGGACCCGGATGTCCACGGGGATTTCGGTGGTGCCGCCCACCCGGATGAGCTTTTTCTCCTGGAGCACCCGGAGCAGCTTTACCTGCATGGAGGTGGGCATGTCGCCGATCTCATCCAGGAGCACGGTGCCGCCGGAAGCCGCCTCCAGGAGCCCCTTTTTCACCCCCCGGGCCCCGGTGAAGGCCTCCCGTTCGTGGCCGAAGAGTTCGTTGGCCAGCAGCTCTTCGCTGAAGGCCCCGCAGTTGATGGCCAGAAAGCGCTTTTCGGCCCGTGGGCTCAGGTGGTGGATGGCTTTGGCCACCAGTTCCTTGCCGGTGCCGGTTTCCCCCAGGATGAGCACCGTGGCGTCGGTGGGGGCGATCTGCTCGATGGTCTTTTTGAGGAGGTCGATTCTCGGGCTTTTCCCCACCAGGAAAGGGACGGTCTTCTGGCTGGCGACCTGGCGCTTCAGCTCCGTGACCTCCAGCCGGAGCCAGCGCTTTTCCAGGGCCTTGCGCACCAGGATGCGCATTTCATCGATCTTGTACGGCTTGGGCAGGTAGTGGTAGGCCCCCTTCTGCATGGCCTCCACCGCGGTGGACACGGTGGCGAAGCCGGTGATGACGATGACCTCGGTGTCGGGGTAGAGCTCCTTGGTGCGCTCCAGGACCTGGAGGCCGTCCACCTGCTGCATGCGCAGATCCGTCATCACCAAGTCGAACTCGGTTTTTTCCAGCTCCTTGAAGGCCTGGGCGCCGCTGTCCACCGCCACGGTGTCGTAGCCCTCCTTGGTGAGGACGTGGTCCAGGTTTTCCCGGGCGATGAGTTCGTCTTCGACGATGAGGATGCTGCCGCGTTTCATGAGGAGGCCCTCTCGGGGTTGGTTGTGGGGTTATAGGGCATGCGGATGGTGAAGCGGGTCCCCTCCCCTTCCCTGCTTTCCACCGAGATGTGGCCGTGGTGCTTCTCGATGATGCCGTAAACGATGGAAAGCCCCAGGCCCGTGCCGGAGCCCACTTCCTTGGTGGTGAAGAAGGGATCGAAGATGCGGTCCAGTTCCTCCCTGGGGATGCCCACCCCGGTGTCTTCCACGGTGATCACCGCTTCCCGGCCGCCGCCGTCCACCCGGCCGGCGATCCTGATCTGGCCCGGGGGCTCTTTGATGGCCTGGACGGCGTTCATCAGCAGGTTCAGAAAGACCTCCTGCATGCGCTGGGGGTCCAGTTCCAGGATCAGGTCCCAGGGCACCTCGTCCACGATGTCGATGCCCGGGGGCACCTGGCTGGAAATGAGGCGGACGGAGCGCCGCACCACGTCTTCCAGGGGAGTGGCCTTGAGGGCGAATTCCCGCACCCGGGAAAACTCCAATAATCCCTTGACGATGTCCCGGGCCCGGTAAACCTCCTGCTCCACATTGGTCAGCATCTTTTTCAGGAACTCCACGTCACACTGGCCCAACTCCTCCAGGATGATCTGGCAGGAAGTGGAGATGTTGTTGAGGGGGTTGTTGAGCTGGTGGGCGATGCCCGCGGTGAGAACCCCCAGGGAAGACATCTTTTTCCCCTGCACCAGTTGGTCCTGACGCTTCTCCAGTTCCCCCACCATGCGGTTGAAGGCTTCCACCACCCGCTGGGTTTCGTCCCGGGTGTCCAACACAGGCAAGGGCTTGAAATCGCCCCGGGCGATGCGCTCCGTGGTCCCCTCGATCACCCTCAAGGGGCGCACGATCTTGCGGCTGACGATGTAAGTGAAAAATCCCATGAAGGCCAGAAAGGCCACCAGGGAAACGAGAAGCTGGGTCTTCAGAGTCTGAATGATTTCCACGATGCGGCGGCGCTCGAAAGTCACCAACTGCACCGAGAGGTCCACCAGGGATTTGCCCAGGCCCCGCAACCGGTCTTCCAACCCCCGACGCTCCGGGTCGCTGGCCCAGGGCATTTGTTGCATGAGGCCGCGGTATGCGAGGAGCTCCTTTTTGAAGGTGTCCAGCTGGGAGGCTACTTGCAGATTTTGCACTTCGGGGACGATCTCGGCCAGGACTTCCAGGGCTTTATCCGTGTAACGCCGGTTTTCCTGCAAGTCTTCCATCCCGCCATAGAGGAGATAATTTTTCTCGTAGCGGCGGATTTCCAGGACGATTTCCCTGAGGTCGTCGGCGATCTGCACCACGTGCTGTTTCAGTTCGATGGCGTGCAGATAGTGGTAGGAAAACCCCCCGATGAACCCGATGGCCAGGACGCAGGCGATGAGGCCCACGATCACTTTCTGGCGGATATTCAAATGCAACGCACTCATGGTAACGGTTTTCAGCGGTCAGCTGTCAATAATATTTTCCTAGTTTTTGCTGCATTTTGCAACATGAAATACTTAATAGAAAAGAACTTGACACCTTGTGAGATATTTAACATACTATGCCGAATTTGATTCAATCATCTGGGAGGGAACAGGCAGGATGGAAATTTATCTTCCCATCGCGGGCATAAGCATTAATTTCTTTCTTATCATTGGGATCGGAGGATTGGTGGGGTTCCTGTCCGGTCTCTTCGGAGTGGGGGGCGGCTTCCTGCTCACTCCCCTGATGATGATGATCGGCATCCCGCCGGCCGTGGCCGCGGCTTCGGACTCCAACCAGATCGTGGCGGCGGCCTCCTCCGGGGCCTTCGCCCACTGGCGCCTGGGCAACGTGGACTTCAAGATGGGCATCATTATCCTGGTGGGAGGCATCACCGGCGGCACCATCGGGGTCCAGTTGGTCAAGGTCCTCCGGGCCGCGGGCAACTTCGAGTTCGTCATGAAGGTGGTCTACGTGCTCATGCTGGGTCTGGTGGGCGGCGCCATGTTTGCCGAATCCTGGCGCACCATCCGGCGGAGCAAGAGCGGCGCCGCGGCGGCGGGAGAAGAGATCGGGGGCGCCAAGTTGGGGCAACTGTTTGCCAAGCTGCCCCTGAAGATGCACTTTCACCGCTCCGGCCTCCACACCTCGGCCATTTTCCCCTTTTCCATCGGCACCACCGTGGGCATCATGGCGGCGCTGTTGGGGGTGGGCGGCGGCTTCATCATGGTGCCGGCCATGATTTACATCATCGGCATGCCCACCATCGTGGCCATCGGCACCGACCTGTTCCAGATCGTGCTCACTTCGGCCAACGTCACCCTGCAGCAGGCCTTTGTGAACAAGACGGTGGACCTCCTGCTGGCCCTCATCCTGCTGGCCGGCTCCACCATCGGGGCCCAGTTCGGGGCCCTGGCCGGCAAGCGTCTCAAGGGGGAGCAGATCCGGATTCTGCTGGCCGTCATCGTGCTGGCCCTCACCGTCAAGCTCTTCTTCGACCTGATCCTCCAACCGGCGGATCTGGTGAGCCTGGCTCCGGCCAAGGGAGGAGGGCATTAAGATGAGAAAAGTCCTGGCACTGGCTGTGGTCCTGGGTCTGGCGGCAATATTTGCGTCACCGGCCCTGGCCTTCACCCCGGAGGCCCAGCAGAAGGTGATCACCGCGGCCTCCAAGAACCTCATCGAAATCGGCCTCTCTTACCGGGGAGATGAAATCCACTTTTTCGGGGTCAACCCGGTTCCCGGCAGCGATCTCATCATCCGGCTCACCGCGGAAAAGAGCGAAGAGGTGAAGCTCTCGGTGAAGGGCCGGGTGGGGCCTTTCTGGATGACCGTGAAGCAGTATGACGTCACCGGCGCGCCCTTCATGTACAAGATTCACAGCACCAAACCCCTGGACCAGATTATTTCGCCAGCCCTGGCCGAGGAGCTGGAATTGGGATATAAAGCGGTGCGCAGCAAGATGAAGATGCGCCTCGCCCGGGGGGAGGCGGCCCCCGATGACGGAGAAAAGGTCTTTAACGGCCTCATCAAAATCAAGGAAAAGGCCAACCTTTACAACATCGTGGAGGACCCCAAGAGGTTGGAAATCACTGAAGGCCGGCTTTTCAAGCACTACTTCCGCTTCCCCGCCGCGGCCACCGAGGGTCGCTACCAGGTGGAGTCCTTCTCTTTCCGCAACGGCGAACTCATCGGCTACGGCAAGGACCTCATCGAAATCAAGAAGGTGGGCCTGGAGCATTGGCTCACCCGCATTTCCCAGGACCACCCCGTATTCTTCGGCATCATGGCGGTGCTCATTGCCGTGGGCGCGGGCCTGCTGGTCGGCATGATCTTCAGGAAGGGAGGGCACCATTGATGGCCGAAGCGAACGGCAAACCCATTGTTGTGGCGGTGGATGGCTCGGCCCCGGGTTGGGAGGCCATGGAGACGGGCCTGTACCTGGCCAAACTCCTGAACCGGCCGGTGGACGTCCTCACCGTGATCCAGCGGCGCAAGGCCGGCTACTTTGCCTTTATTGACCGGCACCTGGAAGAGGAGCAGGCCGCCTATGCCAAAAAAGTCCTGGAGGAGGCGGTGGAGCGCGGTCAAAAGGCCGGGGTGGAAGTCCGGACCCATCCTCTGGAAGGCGGAAAAGACATCCACGAGGCCATCATCGGGTATCTGGAGGCCGCGGGGCCGGTGAAATTCCTGGTCATGGGGAGCCACGGCCACGGCTTTGTCAGCCGGCACATCCTGGGGTCCGTCACCGAACGGGTGGTGCGGGAGATCACCTACCGGGGCCTGGCGGTGCCGGTGCTGGTGGTCCCGGCCCCCCAGGGGGCCGAAGTGCAGGCCGGCCCCCTGGGAGCGGGACCCATGGCTTGAGGGGGATCAAGAAGCCTTAAGCAGATGCAGATGTAGCGCCGCCGCCCTCGGCGGCGCAGAGCCGGACACCCGGGGAGGGTCTCTCAATAATCTGAAGCAACTTGCCCAAGCAACGGCGCATGAGCCCTGGGCTCTCTCAAAATCTTAACGGGTTGCTCTTAGCTTTGAACTTTTGACCCTGAACCAAGGCCGGAAATCATCAGAAGATCTAGTGGCACAGGCTTTCCAGCCTGTGCCATTTTTTCACGGCTTTCGCATTTATCTCTGGCGCGATGGAATTTTTCACCCCGAGGGCCCAGGCACCATACTACAGAACAGGGGCGGGTTTAAACCCGCCCCAACCCATTTCATATCAGTCATAAGGGCATCACCGGCGGGACGCCGGTGCCACCCGGCCCAGGCGGCAACCTGGCCGGGGATGCGGCTCCCCCGGAGCCGCACAGTTCAGGAGCCTCAGCATCCTCCCCGCCAAAAGATGAACAGGAAGCAGAGGATTACAACCCCGAGCACGAGCCATTCCATCTAAAAATTCCTCCCAAAACCATACTGCAAGGTTATCCCAGCCGGGGGCGGCGGTGTCACATTTCCACCTGGTCTTGCCAAAAACCCTAAACCCAGAACCCAAAACCGTATTATTTGCCTTCCAGGCGCTGTTTGAGCTCCTTGTTCTGGCGCACCATTTCCCGCCAGCGCATGGCCTTGTCGATGGCCAGCAGGATCTGCTCCTTGCGGAAAGGCTTGGTGATGAAGTCAAAGGCCCCCTTGGCCATGGCCTCCTCCGCGGATTCCAGGGAGCCGTAGGCGGTGATCACCAACACCAGGGCGTCTTCGTCCTGCTGTTTGGCCCGGGCCAGGAGCTCCATGCCGTCCATCCCCGGCATCTTCAGGTCGGTGAGAATCAGGTCGAAGATATCTTTTTCCACCAGCTCCGCGGCCTCAATGGGGTTGTTGGTGGTGACCACCTGGTGGTCGGAGTAGCCCTCGATAATCATTTTGAGCAGGGCCAACATGTCCAGTTCGTCATCGACGGCCAGAATGCGTCCCATCCTTGTTCACACCTCCTCAGTTGGCGGCCCGGCGGTCCTCGGTGCGGGCCGCGGTTGCCGGCTCCGGCTGCAGGGAAACAAAAAAGGTGGTGCCCGGGGTGCCGCCCTCGGCGGCCGTCCGGGTTTCAAAGCGAATATCGCCCCCGTACTTCTGGACGATGGCGTAGCTGACAGCCAGACCCAGGCCCGTGCCTTCCCCCACCTTTTTGGTGGTGAAGAAGGGGTCGAAGATCCGGTCCGCCACCTCCCTGGGGATGCCGGTGCCGGTGTCGGCGAAGATGGCTTCCACCAGGTGGGTGTAAGGGTTGACTTTGGTGACGACGGTGAGCTTGCCGCCGCCGGGCATGGCGTCCGCGGCGTTGTTGATGAGGTTAAGGAAGACCTGCTGCAGTTCCCCGGCGTCGCCCCGGACCCGGCTCAACCCTTTGGCCAGCCGCACTTCCAGGTCGATCTTCTTGGTGAGCAGGCTGTTTTTCACCAATGTCAGCACGTTTTCCACCGTTTCGTTGAGGTCGGTGGACTCCTCCTTGGTGGCCGGCTGGCGGGCGAAGGTCATCAAGTTTTCCACAATGCTTTTGGCGTTCAAACCCTGGCGTTCGATGGTTTTCAGGAGCTCGTAGTCCTTGCTGTCAGGGGGCACCCGGTCCAGCAGCAGCTCCGTGAAACCCAGCATGATCCCCAGGGGATTGTTGATTTCATGGGCCACCCCCGCGGCCAGGGTGCCCAGGGAGGCCAGTTTTTCCGTCTGGGCCATCTGGGCCTCCATGCGGTGGCGGTCGGTGATGTCCCGGGCCATGACCAGCACCTGCTCCACCGACCGGCCATCTTCGCCGAAAAGGGGCACGAAATGGGCGGACAGCCAATAGACCCGGTCCCGGATGCGCATGGCCTGCTTGATTTCAAAGCTTTTTCTGGAATGGAAGGCGTCGCGCACATAGGCCAGCATGGCCGCCGCATCTTCCGGAGAGAAGAAATCCTCCAGCCGTTTGTTGCCAATTCCGGCTGCGGGCACCCCGAAGACCCGGGCCGCAGCAGTGTTGACATTGATGAAAGCCCCGGTGTCATTCAACAGGAAGATCAAATCCCGGGCATTTTCCACCACCGACTTGTACCGTTTCTGGCTGCGACGCAGGTCCGCGGTGGTGCGTTCCACTTCCTGCTGCAACTCCACGGACCAGCGAAGTTCATAGTAAATGATGGCGGCCCCGGCGAGCAGCAGAGCGAAGATGAGGATGCCCTGGATCAGGAACTGCCTGACATAGAGGGAATGGACGGTGCCCATCACTTCGTCGGTGGGGGCCACCACCGCCACCGGCCAGATATCCTTGCACCCCGGCCGCCCCTGGGCCGCGATCTCAGAGGGGCTCATCCGGGCGTAAGGGCAGTCCGGGCCCGCATGAGCCACGGAGAAGGCCAGAAATTTATCCATCTGCCGGATAACCCCCCGGTGCCAGCCCGAGATATACCGGGCCGTCCCCTCTTCCCCGGCCAGCATGCGGGACTTCTGGATTTTGTTGATCTCGTCAAAGCTGATGGCCGGGTTGCGGCGGCCCCGGGCGGTGAAGGCGTCTTCGCCGATGAATTCCCGTTCCGGGTGATACAGGAAGATGCCGTTGCTGTCCATCACCCAGCAATAGCCGGTGCGCCCGGAGCGAATGTCGGCGCAGTAATGGCCGGTAAACCGGCTGGCGTCCACCTTGAATACCAGCACCCCGTCCAGGTTGCCGGAAGCCCTGGGATGGGATTCATCCACGCTTTCTTCGTACACCGGGACGGCCAGGTCCATTACCGGCACTTTGTGTTCCCCCAGGGTTTCAATCAACGGCCCCCGCTGGTAGATTTTCCCCCGGTTGGCCGGGTTCTTGGTCCACAATACCTCGGGGGCCTGATTGAAGTCCTGCTGTACTACCCGGGGACCGGCCTCATCCAGGACATAAGCCCTGGGCGCCTGGCCATTGGCAAAGTCGATGCGGATAATGGCCGTCACCCCCAGGCGGGAGAGCTCATCGAAGCTCACCCGCATGCGGTTGGCCCAGGCCACGTCCTCCAGATACTGGATGGCCGGAGAGAAAGCCAGGATTTTCAATTCCCGGCGCAGGAAGGCCATACCGTCCTCAATCTGCCGGGCGGTGGTGCGGGCCAGGATGAGCTGCTGCTGCTGAAAGTCGTCGGAAACGATCTCCTGGGTACGCTGCAAAGACAGAATCCCCAGAGTGAAGGCCACGGCCAGCAGCAGCACCACCACCAGCCCCAAGACGGTGAGCAGCCTCTTGATGCCGATCTTTTTCATGGAACCTGCTTCACCTGAGCCACCGGCTCATAGTGTTCGGCGAGGAACTGCTGGTAAAACTCCTCCACCGCGTCTTCCGAGAGCATCACCATGTCCAGCTGTTTGCTGACCATCATCAGGCGGCCCAGCATCTCCAGCCGCGCTTCCAGGGCCGGGGCGTCGAAGCCGTCGATGCGGGCGGTGATGGAATCCTCCTTCAACTCCACCCGGAAGTCCAGCCGCTGGAGCACCTTGGCCAGAAACCGCACCCGCCTCATCCGTCGGGACAGCTCCGCCCCTCCCCCGTAAAAGGTAAAGCTGACGTAGCTCTCTCCCGGCTCCCCCAGGAAGGATTCAATGGTGGCGAAATGGAACCCCAGCCGGTTGGAGAGATTCAGATAATCATCGGTGATGATGGCGAAATTCTTCTCGTGCAGCCGCTCCCTGACGTTGGTGTCGGTGGCGGTGCTCATCACCACCGACATGAACCCCGCCAGGTCTACGGGCTTGGGGCCGGTCCAGCCCACCGCGCTCACCCCCCGCCAATAGGCCAGCAGGGGCCGGGAGCGCAGGTGCTCGGGCTTGACCGTAGGGAGGTCCGCGGCCTCGGGAGCCAGCCCGCCTCCCAGGTCGATGATGTGGAGGTCCAGGGGGAGCTTGCTCGCCAGGCGCCGGGCCCCGTCCTCGGGAAGCCGGTCTCCGGGAAGGTGAAAGAGCTCCGCCATGGCCTTCTCATGGGCATAGCGGGTGAGGTCGTGGTAAGTTAAGCAAAACTGGGGGCGGAAATTGTCGGCCCGCGGGTCCAGCAAATTCAAAGGTGTGATGTACTTGAGGGCGCTCTCCAGGACCTTGTAGGCCCGGGTCTGTTTGAGCATGGCGTCGTCGGCCCGGGGGGCTTTGAGCAGCTCCTCCACCCGGCCGGCGTAGATGTTGCCGTAATAGGCGTCCACCGTTACCAGGGCCCCCTCCTGAAGGACCCCGGAGGCCCCCCGGGCTCCGAACAGGGCCGGCACCCGCCTTTCCCTCAAGACCGTGGCCAGATGGCTGGTGGCGCTTCCGGCCTCGCAGACCATGGCCGCCACCTTCCCCGCCGCCAGGCCGTATTCCGGCAGGGCCCGGTCCGTGACCAGGACCACGCCCGGGGGAATTTCCTGCCGGGGCTCGCCCTTGAGAAAATGCACCGGCCCCGCGGCCGCGCCTCGGGAGGCGATGATGCCCTTCTCCAGCAGCAGTTGGGCCTCCTTGATGCGGGGCGGCAGATACTCGGCCTTGAGCTGCCGGCTCACCCTCAGGGGCCTGGCCTGGAGCAGGTAGAACTTCCCGTCGGTCCCCAGGGCCCACTCGATATCCTGGGGGACCCCGAAATGCTTCCGGACCTGTTGACCCAGGGCGTGGAGCTCCAGAACCTGCTCTTCCGTCAGGCAGGCCCCCCGGAGCTCCTCGGGAATTTCCAGTTCCAGGATGCCGCCTGCAGGGGCCGCCACGTGCATCCGGGTCTTTTCGCCCACGTGTTTGGCCACCAGGCGGCCTTCCTCCACCCGGTAGATGTCCGGCTCCACCACGCCGCCCACCGCCAGTGACCCGAGGCCGCAGACGGAATTGATGATGGCGCCCTCGCCGCCCTTGGGGTCGGAGGTGTAGAGCACGCCGGCCACCTTCACCGGCACCATCTCCATGACCAGCACCCCCATGGCCAGCTCCTGGTAGGAAAACCCGCTGGTATGGCAGTAGTAGAGGGCCCGGGGGGTGAACAGGGAGGCGACGACCTCCTTGTAGCGCTGCTCTATGAGCTCCCGGGGGACGTTGAGGATGGTCTCGAATTGGCCGGCGAAGCTGAACTGGCTGTCCTCCTGGAGGGCCGAGGACCGCACCGCCACCCGGTCGGAGGTCAGGTGGGCCAGGTTCTCGGCCAGGGCCCGGGAAAGCTCCGGGGGCAGCTCCTGGGCCACGATGCGCTCCTTGATGGCCTCGCCGGCCTCCCGGAGGGATTCCAGGTCCCGAATGTGGGACCGGGAGATCTGCGTCCGGATGAACTTCTCCAGGCCCTCGGCTTCGAAGAAGAGCTTCTGGGCGTAGGCGCTCACCCCGAACCCCCGGGGCACCGGCAGGGCCAGCCGGGTGAGCTCGCCCAGTTTTTCGGCCTTGCCCCCGTAAAAGAAGCCCTCCCTGATTTCAGCCAAGGGCAGGACCAGGGGCCCCGGGGTCATCTTGCCCCCGGCCAGGATGTCGGCCACCTGCTGGGCGATGCGGCTCCGGGCCGCTTCCAGGCCGGGGTAGCGGCCGCCGGTCATGGCGTTGAGGGCCCCCACCGCCTTCTCAACCTCCTGCCCCAGCAGCTCGCAGGCCTGGCGCACGTAGTGCATGTCAAAGAGGAACCCTTCGCTCATCTTGAGCTGGAGATCCGCCACCATGGTCAAAATGGCGCTGTTGGCGGCCAGCAGGCGTTTGTACTGCAAATAGCGCTCCACCAGGGCGGGCGGGGGCCCCAGGGGCGCGGCGGTTTGCTGGGGCCGCCGCTTGCCGCCCAACCATCTTTTCAGCCTGTTCAGCGCCGCCATGGATGATACCGTTTCAGGGTTCAGGTTCTGGGTTAACTGTTAAAATTCCCATCCTTAAATCAAAAAATGGTTAAATTTGGCAGATGGAAACCTGAAAATCCTAATATACATTATAAAATAATCCACCAGTGGCCTCAATGCCAATTAGCGTTAGCCTGAAAATGGGGTCTTTGGAATCAGGGTCTGCGCCGAGACGCCTATGTCCAGCAAATTAACAAATGTATTGACATCTTAGGGGTTTTGGGGTTTCATGGCCTTGGTTGCGCCATCCGTCAAACCCTTGATTTCCCCGCATCGGAGGTCTGCTATGCCCCAATGCCCCCATTGTCAAACGCCCTATGAGCAAGGGCAGCGTTATTGCAGCAATTGCGGCAGCTTCCTGCTGCACCCCGAGGAGGGCGACACTTTCTGTCCCCAGTGCGGGGTTCGGGTCTCTCCCCGGCAGGAGTTTTGCCACGAATGCGACGCGCCTCTGAAAGGTCCAGCAGCGGAAGCGCCGCCGGCCCCGGCGCCGGAAGCCCCCGCCGCCGCCCCGGGGCGCCCTCCCACGGCCGCCCCGGGCAAGATGCCGCCCTGGGTCGTCGGGCTTTTGGCGGGAGCCGGCGTCCTCATCGTCATCCTGTTGATTCTGCTGTTCACCCGGGGCGCCACGCCGCCGGAGCCAAAAGCTGAAGCCCCGGCTCCCGCAGTGACCCCCGCGCCCCCCGCCCCGCCCGCCGCGCCGCCAGCCGCGGCGGCCCCGGCCGATTTAAAAGAGCAATTGGGCCAGGTTCTGTCCACCTTGCGGGAAGCCCAGATGAACAAGGACATCGTCAAGTTCATGAGCGTTTACTCCCTCACCTTCCCGGACCTGGAGCAGAAGCGGGCCGATACCCTGAAGGCCTGGGAAAATTTCGATTTCACCAATCTGGTGTTCACTGTGGACAAGATCCAACCGGTTGATCCCGATAACGCCATCGCCTGGGTCACCTGGTACATCGACACCCGGAACCGGGGCACCCAGGAGCTCGCCAGTTCCAGCCAGACTTACCAGGTGCGCTTTGTCAAGGAAATGGGGCAGTGGCGCATCCGTTCCCTGCAAGAAGGGGAATAAGGAGGAAGATGATGAAAAACAAGTATGTGAAAATCGCCCTCCTGGCCCTGGCGGCCCTGCTCTTTTTCACCGGGTGCCAGCCGCCCAGCACCGGAGGCTATCCGGTTTCCCCCACTTATTATTATGTGACCCCCAGCTCCACTTACCTCCGGGATTGCGCCTCCTATGAGTGCGGGGTGGTGGCCGATGTTTACAGCGGCGACCGGGTGGTGGTCCTGGACCGCAACGATTTCGGCTGGTCCCGGGTGCAATTGGAACGCACCGGTGCCATCGGTTGGATCCCGGGGGATCTGCTGACCCTAAGCCCCATACCGCCCAATTATTATGTGGCTTACTCCACGGTATACCTGCGGGATTGCGCCGACTACAACTGCCGGTCCCTGGAGCTGCTGTACCGCGGCGACCGGGTGGAAAGGCTGGAGATGGATTACCGCGGCTGGT
>Ga0315268_10006172_pt1 | contig 12779 bp, 10 predicted proteins | sample C1_top_MG_FD_204535 | JGI IMG/M metagenome (GOLD analysis project Ga0315268, IMG submission 204535) | Sediment microbial communities from Yellowstone Lake, YNP, Wyoming, USA - C1_top | ecosystem: Environmental > Aquatic > Freshwater > Lake > Sediment | place: USA: Wyoming | collected 2017-08-01 | reverse complement strand
CGGTCTTCGTTGCGGGCGTGGCGCGCAGCAGCGCCAGCGTCTCGCGAACCTGTTCCAGGATGCCCGGGCTGTCCAGGCGGACCAGCCTGCGCAGGTCGCTCACGGACCCGTGATCCACGAACCGGTCGCCGGGAATGCCCACGATCTTGAGGGCGACTTCCCGGTACGCCGGGTCGGCCAGCCGCGCCTCCTCGAGCACCTCGAGGACCGCCGAGCCGAACCCGCCGATCGCGGTGCTCTCCTCGAGGGTCACCACGAGCCGCTTGCCGCGCGCCTGATCCAGGATCAGCTGGCGGTCGATCGGCTTGAGGAAACGGGCGTTGAGCACCCCCACCGACCATCCGTCGGCGGCGAGCGCGTCCGCGACCTCGATGGCGCGCGCGACGATGGGCCCGAAGCCGACCAGGAGGATGTCCGTACCCTCGCGGAGGACCTCGCCACGCCCGACGGGGAGGATCTCCGGGGTACGCTCGGGCACGCCGAAACTCGCGTCCCTCGGGTAGTTGAGCGCGAACGGGTGGTCCTGGGCCAGCGCCGTCCGGACCAGCGACCGGAGCTCCTGCTCGTCTTTCGGTGCGGCAATGACGAGATTCGGGACCTGGCGGTGCGCCGGGTACGAGAACATCCCCTGGTGGCTGGTCCCGTCCTCGCCGACGAGGCCGGCGCGGTCCACGCCGATCAGCACCGGCTGGTCGTTCTGCGCGGCGTCGTGGACGATCTGGTCGAAGGCACGCTGCAGGAACGTCGCGTAGATCGCGACCACGGGCCGGCCACCGCCGAGCGCGATTCCCGTCGCGAGCGCAACCGCGTGCTGCTCCGCGATCCCGACATCGATGAACCGGTCCGGGAACTCCGCCTGGAACCGGTTGAGGCCCGTGCCGGTCGGCATGCCGGCCGTGATCGCCACGATCCGGCGATCTTCGCGCGCCGCGGCCACGACCTCCAGGGCGAAATAGTGCGTGTAGTTCGGCTGCTTCTTCTGCCCGGCCAGCTCCGCCTGCTCGGCCGCTGGGCGCACCGCGTCCCCGTTGCGGGCACCCTTCCCCGAAGCGACCGCCGAGATCTCGCCCGCCCCGAACGGGCTGGCCGACCCGCCCCGGCGAGGCTCGCCGGAGTCCGTCATGGGCGGGAGCGCCGCGCCGTGGAAGCCGACCTGGTCCTTCTCCGCGGGTCGGTAGCCCCGGCCCTTCTGGGTCCGGACATGGACGATGACGGGCGCGTCGAGGGCGAGCGCGCTCCGGAACGTGTGCTCGAGTGTCCGCAGGTCGTGGCCGGGAACGACGCCGACATACGTGATGCCGAGGTCCTCGAAGAGCTGGCCCGGCTGGGCGAAGCTGACCACCGACTTGCGGACGCGCTGGCTGAACTCCAGGGCGGTCGGCCCGACCATCGGCACCCGTTCGACGAACTGGTCCCAACCTCGCTTCGACTGCTGCCAGGTGGTGGAGAGCTTGATCTCCGAGAGGTACTTCGAGAGGGCCCCCACCGAGGGGCTGATCGACATCTCGTTGTCGTTGAGGACGATGAGGATCGGCGTGCGGCGGTGGCCCAGGTCGTTGAGCGCCTCGAGCGAGAGCCCGCTCATGAGCGCCGCGTCGCCCACCACCACCGCGATCCGCTCCATGCCGTGGCGGACGTCGCGCGCGGTGGCCAGGCCCGCCCCGATCGACAGCCCCGTGCCGGCGTGCCCGCCGTCGAAGACGTCGTGCTCGGATTCACTCCGGCGCGGGAAGCCCCCGATCCCACCGAGCTGGCGAAGCGTCCCGAACCGCGCGTAGCGGCCGGTCAGCAGCTTGTGCGGATAGGCCTGGTGGCCGGTGTCCCAGACGATCCGGTCCCGGGGCGACTCCAGGATCCGGTGCAGTGCCAGGGTGATCTCCACGACGCCGAGCGACGAGCCAAGGTGCCCGCCGGTGGTGGCAACGGTGGAGATGATCGTGCGGCGGATCTCCTCCGCCAGCTCCAGGAGCCTGGGTTCGCTGAGGCCGCGCAGATCGGCCGGGCCCCGGAGAGTCGGCAGGATCGCCACGTGATGGCTCCTTGGTACGGCGTGCTGGGTGCGCGGCCGGCGGCAACCTTCCGCGGTGCTTCTCGCGGCGATCGGCCGCCCGCATCGCGCTCGCCAGGCGGTTCCGCGAGTCTACTCCGCGGCCTCCCGGACGGCATCCGGCTGTGTCTCGCCCGACTCGCCGTCGGGTCGGAGCTCGGCCACCGCGAGCGCCCCGCGCGCCCCTTCCACAAGGCGACGGACGCGCAACTCTGCGTCGGCGAGGAGCTGCTCGCAGCGCTGCTCCAGGGCGACGCCGCGCTCGTAGCGGGCGATTGTCTGCTCCAGCGGAAGGCCGCCTGCCTCCAGCTCCGCGACCGTCCGCTCGAGCTCCGCCAGGGACTCGTCGAAGGTCAGCGTGTCGAGCGCCGCCAGCGCCTCAGTCAACGGTGTCGCCTCCGTCCTCGCGTGGATCGATGCCGCCCGCCGCCCCGGGGCCTGGTGCCGGCGCAGTCTCGACGGCGGCGGCCCGCCGTTCGTCCCACTCACCCAGGCGGCGCGCCACGAGCATACCAAGCGTGATCCCCGCCGCCCCCACGACGCCGACGAGGCCGACGAAAACGACCAGGTCAGCCATGCGGATCGGCCTCTGCCCGGGCCGCCAGCTCGCCGCGGGCCACGCGCAGCCGAAGCCACGTCCCGGGCGGCGACTCGGCCGGATCGCGGACGATCGCCCCGTCGTCGACCCGACGCACGATTGCGTACCCGCGGGCCAGAGTCGCCTCCGGGCCGAGCGCGCCGAGCGCAGCCGACGCCGCCCCCAGCCGCCCGCGATCGCGGCGGAGACGTCCCCCGGCGAGGGGCACCAGGTTGCGGGCGGCGCGCTCGGTCGCGCGGGCCTCGGCCGCGATGCGCCCCAGGATCGCGGACGTTGCCCTGTCCAGCAGGTATCCCGCCCGCTCGCGGGCCGCTGCCAGCCGCGTCTCCGGACGCAGGCCCCCCAGGGCGCGCCGCTCCGCCGCGACCCGCCGGGACCAGCCCGCCACCCCACGGGTCGCCGCCTCGTCGAGGCGCCAGCGGCGTGCCCGGAGCGCCGCCGCGACGTCAGTTCGGTCGGGCACCGCCAGCTCGGCCGCCGCGGATGGCGTGGGCGCCCGCAGGTCGGCCACGAAGTCGGCCAGCGTGACGTCCGTCTCGTGTCCGACGCCGCTCACGACCGGCACCGGATGGGCGGCGATCGCCCGGACGACGCGCTCGTCGTTGAAGGCGAGAAGATCCTCCAGCGAGCCACCACCGCGGGCGACGATGATGAGCCCGGGGGCTTCCTCCGCCCGGCCGGCCTCGCGACAGAGGGTGTCGTAGCGAGCCAGGCGCCCGAGGGCCGCCACGATCGTCTCTGCGGCCCCGTCGCCCTGGACCCGGCAGGCGCTCACCACCACCTGGACCAGCGGCCAGCGCCGCGCCAGCACCCGCCGGATGTCGTGGATCACTGCGCCCGAGAGGCTGGTGACGATCCCGATCGTCGTCGGGCGCGCCGGGAGCGGCCGCTTGCGCCCCGCGTCGAACAGGCCCTCCGCGGCCAGGCGCGCCTTGGTCTGCTCGAAGCGCAGGGCAAGATCGCCGAACCCCGCCGGCTGGATCGCGGCGACGTAGCACTGGTAGACGCCCTGCGCGTCGAAGACGTCGATCCGGCCGTGGACCACCACCCGCATCCCGGACTGCGGCTCGAACGCGCTCGCCTGGCGCTCCTCGCGAAAGAAGACACAGGCAAGCTGGCTCTTCTCGTCGCGCAGTGTGAAGTAGGCATGGCCGGCGGAGCTCACCGTCACCCGGCCCACCTCGCCCTCCACCCAGAGATCGCCCAACCGGGGGTCATCGCGCAGCGCGTCCCGGACGGCATGCGTGACCTCGGTGACGCCGAGCACCCGCGGGCCGAACGTGCCGGCCGGGCGGCCCGGTCCCGACCGACTCACAGGCCGCGTCCCGATGTCGAGCGCGTCCCAGCTCGGGAGCGCCCAGTCGGGCGGCTCGTGGTCGGGCACGAGCGTGGCTTCGGCGCCGGGCTGCGCGTCGCGGCCGCTACAGGCGGGTCTGGTACTCGCCGGTTCGCGTGTCGACGCGGATCGTGTCGCCCTCGGTCACGAAGAGCGGCACCGAGACGATGAGGCCGGTCTCGGTGGTGGCCGGCTTGCGCGCGCCGGTGGCCGTGTCGCCCGCGAACCCGGGGTCCGTGGCCACGACCACGAGGTCGACGGTGATCGGGAGCTCCACGCCCAGGGTCTCGCCCTCGTAGCTGATCCGGTCGAGCGTCATGCCGTCCTTCATGTAGTTGACGGCGTCGTCGAGCTCGGCGGCGTTGAGGTGGAACTGCTCGTACGTCTCCATCTCCATGAAGTGGAAGTCGTCGCCGTCGCGGTACATGAACTGGATGGGGCGCCGGTCCAGCTGGGCGCGCGGCCACTTCTCGCCGGCCTGGAAGGACTTCTCGACGGTCGAGCCCTTCTTCACGTTCTTGAACTTGATCCTGACCTGGGCCGAGCCGCGACCCATCTTGATGTGGTGGTAGTCAAGGATCTGCCAGAGCTCGCCGTCGAGCTCGATGACGACACCTTTGCGCAGCTCACCGGTAGAGATCATTGCAGGGTTCCCTCGGGGGCCGGCGGGGCTGGGCGGGCGCCGGGGCGGGTGGTCGTGGTGGTGCCATGGATCGTAGCAGGTGTGACGGGCGAAACCGTCGACCCGGTCACCCAGGACGACCGCACCGCGTTCGGTCGACTCGCTTCCTGCGCGAGCGGCAGACCACGAAACTCGCCGTTGGCCGATACGTCCTCATCGCTGGTGTCGGTCCGTCACGATCCGGACACGATCGTGAGCGGCACCCGAGCCACCACCGAGTTGCTGTCGAAGGGGCCGCCCGGGTCCATGCCCCAGAGCAACTCGACCGGCCCAGGTGCCACGTCGGACGGGACCGGGTAACGCATCTGCAGCACGACGCTCGCACCCGGCGCGATCGAAGGGCCGATCGCGGCGCAGTTGAGCACGTAGTCCCTGTAAGCGGGGGGCTTGAGGGCGGCTCCGTTCACGATCAGGGTCTCTGAGTAGGCGGGGCAGGGATCGAGGGGAGCCCCCGTCGCCCCCAGGTTGGTGAGCATGACGGTAAAGGTCAGCACCTCGCGGGGCGTCGCAGTCGGGGGCGCCGAGATGGTGACCTGTCCGGTGACCACAGTCGGGTTGGGAGGAGGAGGCTGGAGAGGCGCAAAGCGCCACGCGCTCAGGCCCGAGCTGGCGTTCGGGGCATTGCAGCGGGGGTAGGCGGTGACCCCCGGGGTGAGGCGCAACACGCCCCCGCCGTTCGGGAGGGTCACCTGCAGCGTGATCCCGTCCGCCGTGGCCGCGCACCAGTTATCCCAGGAGAGCCAGGCATCAGCCTGAGCGTCCGGCTCCAGCAGCACCGGCCCCGGCGCGGTGAACGACTCGGTGCCGGGCGCGGGGGCATTGACCGCCCGAAACGAGACCGGCAGCCGCACTCCAGCCGCGCGGACTTCGACGCTCGAGGGTGGCCCGTCGAGGACGCACGGTGCTGTTGTGACGTTGGTGACCTCGACGATGCCCTGGTCTGCGCCGGCCATCGCGCCGGAGCCGAGGTACACGGATGCCGTCAGGTTCGCTGTCGTACAGGCAGGAGTGCCGGGCGGGATGAGCGCGGCGGTCGGCGAGGGCTCGGGAGTCGGGGTGGCGTCGAGCCAGGGCACGAGTGCGGCCGGAGCCGACTGCGGCGTTGGCGATGTCGAGGGGGCCGGACTCGGACCCGGCGAGCTGACCGACTGCTGCGTGCTCGGCGCAGGACCGACGTTGATGCCGCGCAGGCCCACCGCGATCACGATGGTGGCGCCGACGACGGCCACGGCAGCCACCGCTGCAACCGAGGCCAGCACCCTCGACATGCGCAGAGATCGCCCGAGCCCGCGGCGCAATGGCACCTCGTCGGGCACCGCCGCCAGGCGTATGCGCAGCTCGTCGCGCACGGGCCCGGGATCGTCCTGCAGGAGCGCCGCCCGCAGCTCGCGCTCCAGGCGCTCGTCGTTCATCGGGGACCTCCCGGCCTGCGCTCGTCAGCCTCGAGAGTCGCTCGCATCTCGCGCAGCGCGTAGTGGAGACGGGACTTCACGGTTCCCTCGCGCTCACCCGTGCGCGCCGCGATCTCGGCGGGCGACAGGTCGGCGATGTAGCGCAGGACCACCGCGATGCGGTGGTCGGCGTTGAGGGTCCCGAGGGCGCGATGGAGGCCATCGCGCTCGTGGAGCACGACAAAGGCGTCGGGACCGGACGCCCCGGGCGGGTCGGCGAGGACGAGCGGCCGGATCGTGCGCCGACGCATTCGGGCCCGGCACTCGTTGACGAGGATGCGGTCGAACCAGGCGTCCAGGCGCGCTTGATCCCGCAGATCCGCCCAGTGGCGCCAAGCCTGAACGGCGGCATCGTGTACGGCGTCCTCGGCCTCGTATGGGTCGCGAAGGAACAGGCCCGCCAGGCGATAGGCGCGCTCGAGACGACTCTGCGTAAAGCGCTCGAACGCTACCTGGCGCTCGGCCACCGTCCCTCCGGACGTGCGAGGCCCCACGTTGATCGTGCCCTCCAGCCGCTTGCTGCCGACCATACCCACTTGATGCATCCGGCGCCGGCCCGGTTCAATCTTCGTCCGACGCAGTCTCGTCGAAGGTGCTGCACCGTCAACAGGGCCTCTCAGGACCCGACGACCAGCACCTCGCGCGGGAACCGGGTCAGCCGCTCCACGCGTCGCCGCGCGACATCGAGGAGCACCAGGTCCTCGATGCGCACGCCGGTCCTCCCGTCGAGGTAGACGCCGGGCTCCACCGAGAAGACCGTGGGGCTTGGCAGTGGCGCCGTCGAAGCGACCCGCGAGAGCGACGGCGACTCGTGCGTCGCGAGACCGATGCCGTGGCCCGTGCCATGCCCGAAGTGCCCCCCGTGGCCAGCGGCCGTGATGACATCCCGCGCGGCAGCGTCGGCCGCCTGCCCGTTCGGGACGCGGCCTGCGGTGAGCTCCGCTTCCAGGTACGCCACCGAGGCCGCCTGGGCGCGTGCGACCAGCTCGTAGACCGCCAGGTCGCGGGACCGCGGCTCGCCGACGAAGAACGTCCGCGTCATGTCGCTCCGGTAGCCCGCGACCTGTGCCCCGAAGTCGAAGAGCAGGACCTGCCCGGCCCGGACCCGCCGCTCGCCCGGCGAGCCGTGCGGCAGGGCCGCCTGCGGTCCCGCGAGCGCGGCCACGTCGAAGGCGAGCGCCTCCGCGCCGCCCGTCCGCATGAGCGCCTCCAGGCGCCAGGCCAGCGCGGCCTCCGTGACACCGGGCCGGATCTCCGGCAGGAGCGCGGCCAGCGCGCGATCGGCGACGGCACAGGCGGCCGCGATCCGCTCGATCTCGGCGGGCTCCTTCACGCCACGATCGAGGTCGACCCATGCGCCCGCAGGCACCAGCTCCACGCCGGGGGCTGCCGTGGCCAGGCTCTCCCAGAGAGCGTGGCTGATGTCAGCCCCGGGCACGGCCACCCGGCGGGCGCCGATGCCCGCGCACAGCTCGGCCCAGCGCGCGGGCAGGTCGTACGTGACGACCTCGACCCGCGCATCGGGTGCCTCTCGCCGGGCCTGGAGCGTGTACCGGCTGTCCGCGAGCACGACCACCGCATCGCCCGAGACGAGGAACTGCCCGGAGTGGCCGGCCACCTTCTCCTCGCCGTCGCCGAGGCGGAGGCCGGTCAGGTAGCGGATCTCCTCGCGGCGGAGGCCGAAGTAGGCGTCCAGGCCCGCCGCGGCCAGGCGGGCCCGCAACCGGGCGAGTCGAGCCGGGCGCGCGACGCGGTCCGCCTCCTCCCAGCGACGGCGCTGCGCGGCCGTCGGCGGAGCGGCGAAGTCGGCCGGGACGGGCGGACGCATGGTTCCCTACGTGCCGTACTTCTGGATGTTCTGCAGGTGCTCGGCGTAGGTCTTCGCGAAGACCGTCGTGCCGTCCTTCTTCGCCAGGAAGAACAGGTACCCGCCCCGCGTGTCGGGGTGCAGCGCCGCGTCGATGGAGGCAACCGTGGGCGTGCAGATGGGCCCGGGCGGGAGCCCCTGGGTGGTGTACGTGTTGTACGCGCCGACGGCCGGCGCAATGCCCGCCGGGAGCACACCCTGCATCGGCGCCCAGAACACGTAGTCGACCCATTTCGCGATCGGCAGCCTGGCCAGCTGGAGCGTGTCGTTCACGTAGAACACCGTCGGGTCCGAGCCAAGGAAACCGGCGGCCTCGGTGCGCGGGTTCAGGCGGTTCTGGAGGACGCCGGCGATCTTCGCGCGCTCCGAATCCAGGCGCGCCTCCTGCTCCACGATGGACGCCATCGTGAGGACCTGGGTCCAGCTGAGCCCTCGCGAGGCCGCGACCTGCATGCGCTGGGGCCCGACCTCGGCTGCGAACTGGTCCAGCATCATCCGGACCAGGTCCTCCGGCGAGGCGTCGGGCAGGATCCGGTAGTCGCCCGCCGCCAGGTAGCCCTCCAGGGACCCGCCCTTCGGGATCTGCAGCCAGGGGTAGTCCTTGAGGAGCGGCGGCGGCGGCGAACGCACGAGCTGGAGAAACGCCGCGGCCGACATCGTGAGCGCGGCGATCCCGTGGTCGGCCGGCTTCGCCTGGATGAGGGCGGCGATCTGTTCCAGGCGGAGCCCGCTCCGGATCGACAGGACAAGGTGCGGGTCGGAAGGGGGTGGCGAAAGGAGGGCAGTGGCGAGCTGGTCCGGCGTCATCGTCTGCCGCACGACGTAGCTTCCCGCCTGGTAGCTCGTGCTCACGTTCCGCTGCAGCGAGATGAGCACGAACGCCCGGGGATCCCGCAGCACCCCCGCACCGGCGAGGCGCGCAGCGATCGTCGCCGTGGTGTCGCCGGGTTCCACGACGAACGGGACGTCGGTTGCGTCGGGCCCGGCCGGGTCGGTCAGGGTGGAGCCCAGGTCCTCGCGGACCATGTCGGCGACGAACCCGATCCCGAGTGCGCTCGGGTTCTGGCCAGCCAGGCCGACCACGACGCCGCGAACGAGCGGGCGGCCCACCGTCACGAGAAGGGCGAGGACCAGGCCGGCGCCGAGGAGCAGGAAGAGCGCGAACCGGAGCGGCCGGGGTCCGCCTCCGCTTGTCCGCCGCCGTGCCATCTCGCGGGCGGACACCGTGCCGGAGCGGGGGCCGGCGCCGAGATCATCTCGAGGGTTCCGACCGCCGCGGATCGTCACCGGGTCTCCTCGCGGGGGCCCTGGCCCGTGTCGGCCTGCGGACGCGCCCCCGTCCGGTTGGGCGTGATCCGCTCCCCGGGCGTCCCGAGCTCACGGGCGGTCAGCTCGTCCTCGAGGATCACGCGAGCTGCCTCGCGGTCGATCCGGGCACGGTTCGCGGCTCGCCGGACCGGTCCGGGCGGGCCGCCCGATGGGCCGCGCCTGGCGGGCCCGACCCGGCCCTCGGCCACGTGGCTGGAGAGGCGCTCGTCACGCAGCGTGACGGGCAGTCCAAGGGCATCTGCGATCGCGATGGCCCATTCCCGCGCGGCGAGCGCCGCGGGTCCTTCGCCGCCGGCCATGTCCAGGGGCAGGCCCACGACCAGCTCCCCGATCCCGTTCGCGCCCGCGACCCGCCCGAGCGCCTCGGCGTCAGCGGCGACGGAGCGGCCCCGGCCGAGCGTGGCGAGGGGGCGAGCCCGGAGCGCGCCGGGCTCGGCGATCGCGAGGCCGACCCGTCGGCTGCCGAGATCCACGCCAAGGAGCCGGCTCACGGCGCCGCCGGCGCCGTCGGCGCCGGGACGGGGCTCGGCGAGGTGCCGGCCAGGCCCTCGACGCGCAGGTCCACCCGGGCATCGAGGGTGGGGATCATCGTCGCCCAGCCGGGCCAGAGCGTCACCGTCGCGTCCCCGTAGGCGGCGAGGAGCGCCCGGGCGTCGGTCGGCGAGCGGCCGCGAAGCTGCGTCCGGAGTGCCGACTCGTCGACGCGGGGGACACTCTCGCCACGGGCCGTGACCCCGAAATGGACGCGTTGCCCGTCAACGGTGCCCGACCCCACCGTGACCTGCGCGGAACCGGCGACCATGTCGCTGCCGGCCGGGACGGCAGCGGCGAGGCGCGCCGCACCGAGCGCGAGGATCGGCGCTTGGTCCACGGTCACGACGGTGCCGGTTGACGTCGCCCCGAGGTCGAACTGGGCCACCTCCTGGCCCACGAGCGTGGTCGTGTCGACCGTGGGGATGGTCGCGTCGCGGGTCGCGGTCGCCGGGAACGCCGTGCTCCCGGCCGGCAGCCCGACCGGGGCCGCCGCGCCCGCGGCGAGCTGGGCGTCGAGCTGCTTCCCGAGGGCCGCCAGCGCCGCCGTGACGTCCTTCTGCGTGACCTTCGGGAACACGTTCTTGATGCCGCCGCTCGTGGGGGTCGGGTTCCCGACCGAGATGACGACGCTGTTGTACTCCCCCGGGATGACCGTGATCGTGCCGGCCGGGACGTTGCCGGCGGTGCCGGTCTTCGCGGCGGTCACGCCGACGACCCGGTCCTGGCACGTGATCCTGGGCGGGTTGAGGATGGCCACCGGGAGGAAGACGGTCTCGTCGGTGGCAAACGCGATTCCGGCCACGGTCCGGACAAGGGTCCCCTTCGGGAGGCTGTAGGCCCGCGTCGGATCGCAGTTGGTCCAGCGCACGTTGCCGACGGCGGGCGCCTCGTCCACCCGCTTGCCCGTGGCCGCGAACGTCCCGTTCGCCGCGAGCGGGATCTCCAGGCGCGTCGCGGGTACCACCCCGGCCGCCGGATCCGTGGCCGTCGCCGCCGGGTCGGCCGTCGCGACGAACTCAAGAGGTGCCAGCGGGACCGAGCGGATGGTCAGGACGATCGACGCGGTGGGCAAGAGGAGGTACGCCGACGCGCCGCCGGCCACGCTGAGGAACGCAATGAGCAGCAGGCTCACGATCAGCGCGGTGCGATGGCGACGGCGCGTCCGGGGTGGCTCGAGCGGACCGCGCCCGGCGGCGAGCCCGGTCGAGGGGTCCAGCCGGGCTGACGTCGCGTGGGGCTCCGGCGGCCCGGCGTATCGTGCACCGTGGTCGCCGTCGCGGACGGACTGTGTCGAGCGCACGGAGGAGCCGGAGGGACCGCCTTCAACTCCTCCGCCGAGCGCGGCCTCGCGCGCCGCCAGCTCATCGGGCGTGAGGCGGCGGGCCTGCGCGACCTGGAGCACCGAGTCCGGGGCAGGCGCGGGCGGCCCGACGGCGACCCCGGCAACCGGGATGGTCGACGTCCCGGCGAGCTCCTCGCCCGCGTGGGCCGGTTCCGCCAGCGACGACTCGTACTCCATCGTCGATGCATAGACGGGCAGGCCGGCCGTCGCCGCGAGCGCGCGCGCCGACGCATCCGGCGCCACGATCGACAGGCGGCGACTCCGCTGCTGCGCCTCCCGCGCCAGGAGCCGGAAGTTGATGCGGCTCGTCGCGATCCGCGATCCGGACGGCAGGACCAGCACCACCGAAAGGTCCTCGGTTCCCCGGATTCGCGCGGCCGCCGAGGTGATCTCGTCGTCGATGTCGAGGTAGAAGATGGCCATCGGGGGCGACGCTACAGCTTCATGGCGCGGAGGACCCGCCGGAGGGCGGCGTCGAGCGGATCCTGCTCGGCCTGGAGCTCGATCGCCTGGTAGGCCAGCCCCAGCGGCGTCACGTCCTGCTGGTCCACCAGCAGCTCCGTCGCGTCGGTGATCGACTCCACCATGGCCGGCTGCATCACGACGACTTCGGGCGGCCGGCTGAACGGCAGGCGCTTCCAGAAGCGCGGATCGCGCAGGGCCGTCGCCGTCTCCGGCAGTCGCGAACCGCCCCCGCACAGGTAGATGCGCCCGGGGAGCAGGTCACCCCCCGCCAGCTCGTCGAGGACGAGCTCCACACCGGCGGCCCACACCGCGACGTCGTCGCGGACAATCTCGGCGATCGCGTCGTGCTCGGCGACAGCCAAGCCCCGCGCGTAATCCACCTTGAGAGATTCGGCGCGCGGGAACGGCAGGTCCAGCCGGTCGGCGAGCGACTTCGTGAATGCCCGGCCGGCCAGCGCGAACATCCGGGTCCCCTCGATCCCGCCGGCGCGCACAAGCGCCACATCCGTCGTCCCGCCCCCGATGTCGACGAAGAGGGCGCCGGCCTGCTGGACCTGCTCGGACGCGAGCACGCGGGCCACGGCGTACGGCTCGGCCACGATCTCCAGCAGCTCGAGGTCCAGCTGGGCAGCCACGCTCTCCAGCGCGCCGAGGTGGACGAGCGGGGCGAACGCGTTGAAGATCCCGATCTTCACGTGGCGGCCCTGGAACCCCACCGGGTTGGTCACCGGGTATCCGTCGATGCTTGCGGAGGTCACGGCCGCGTGGACCAGCCGCACGTCGACGTTGGGCAGGCCCGTCTCCCAGGTGATCGCCCGCTCAGCCTCGATGAGCGCGGCGTGCTGGACCCCGTCAATCAGCTTCTGCAGCTCCGCGTCCGTGATGGGGACGTCGGGCTTCCTGCGCTCCTGGCTGTGCGACGTGGTGAACCCCTTGACCAGCTCGCCGGCGATCCCGATCACCACCTGGGTGGGGCGGAAGCCGGCCATCTCCTCGGCTTCCTGGAGCGCGACCGCGCAGTTGTCCACGACGGCGCCGATGTCCGCCACGGTCCCCGACTGCATGTGGGCGAGGCCCTGGCGCTTCCGGCCGACGCCTCGCACGGTCCCCCTGTCCTCGGCATCGATC
>Ga0315268_10006171_pt1 | contig 12780 bp, 9 predicted proteins | sample C1_top_MG_FD_204535 | JGI IMG/M metagenome (GOLD analysis project Ga0315268, IMG submission 204535) | Sediment microbial communities from Yellowstone Lake, YNP, Wyoming, USA - C1_top | ecosystem: Environmental > Aquatic > Freshwater > Lake > Sediment | place: USA: Wyoming | collected 2017-08-01 | reverse complement strand
GCAACTCTCTGTCAGACGCAAGCTGTTGTTGTTGTTGGTTGGTACGTTGATCGCTGCTTTCGGGCTGGCGGCGGTCGCCTTGGGCTGGCTGATCGAGCGCCACCACGAAACCTTGGCGGGCGCCACGACGCGTGCCCTATTACGCGACCTGGGCGTGCAGTTGTCCGACCAACAGCGGCGCATTGCCCACGGTGTAGAGACCTTGTCCGGACGCGAAGATATCGTCGGCTTGCTGGCGCAACTGAGCGATGCTTCCGCACCCGAATACGCTACTAAAGTCAAAGCGCTGGCGGAGGAACTGCACGAATATGCGGAATTCACCGACATCAACGAATTGGGTGTCTATGACAGCACCGGTAATCTGATCAGCTTCGAACGCAAGGATCTCGGCGACCCAAAGCGCCACATCATGGGTGTCAGCATCCGGGAAAACGGCAAACGGCAGTGGCTCGGCACAGACAGCAATGTGGCGCTGTGGCAAGCGCTCGAATTGCCCGATGGCGTGCCTACCCAGGTCAGCGACTTCGGCTTGCCTACCACGCTGCTGATCCAGATGCGTCGCCATAGAGAGCATTTGGCACTCGAGACCATTGCCGCGATCCAGCGCATGCACGGCGGCAAGTTGCAACGCCTGGGCTGGATACGCCTGAGTCACGCGGTCGTCGCGGCGGAATTGAGCGCTTTTGCGCAGCCGCGCAACCTGACGCTCGACCTGTTGTTCAGTGGCAATTTCACCAGCGACAACCGTTTTGGCTTGCGCCCCGACCAACTCGCCATCGCACTGCCGATCACGACCGTCACGCGCGTTCCGGTGCCGGTCGAAACCATCCAGCATCCCGGTTACTATCTCGATTTCGCCGCGCTGACGCTGGCGGGCGGCGAACAGGCTTGGCTGGTCGCCGCGCAGGAGCGAGGCTGGATGCAGCAGGAACAAAGGCGTACTTTGGTCGCAGTTATGCTGGTACTGGCGGGCTCACTGCTGCTGGCGGTGCCCCTGGCCGGCTGGGCTGGGCGACGCTGGATCGGCATCCCCTTCGACAAGCTACATGCGGGCGTGCATGCCTACACGCAAGGCCAGCTGGAAACAGCCATCAATTTGCACACCGGCGACGAATTCGAGATCCTCGCCGAGGAATTCAATCTGCTGGCCGTGGCTTTGCGCGTGCGCGAAATTGCCATCAAGGAAGCCGAGGAACGCTGGCAATTCGCCCTCGAAGGTGCCGGCCATGGCGTCTGGGATCTGGATGGCCAAACCGGCAAGACCTACTACTCTCCGCGCTGGAAAACCATGCTCGGCTATGCCGACGATGAAATCAATCCCAGTTTCGATGAATGGCTGGCGCTTATCCACCCCGAAGACCGGACGATGGTGCAGGCGGAAATCAACCGCCACCTCAGTGGCGTTATCCCGATCTACCGCGCGGTTTACCGGCTGCGCGCCAAGGATGGCGGTTACCGCTGGGTGCTGGCCCAGGGGCGCATCGTGCGACGCGACAGCAACGGCACACCCTTGCGCACCATCGGCACGCACACCGACATCACCGAGCAGCGGCGTACGCAGGAAAAACTCGAAGAACTGATGGTGGCGCTCAAGGAAAGCGAGACGCATTACCGGGCCTTTTTCGTCGAGGTCAAGGCAGCCATGCTGCTGGTCGATCCGAGCAATGGCCGCATCATCGACGCCAATCCGGCCGCCAGCACTTTTTACGGCTATAGCCATGACGAATTGCTGGCCTTACATATTGGTCAGATCAATCAGCTGCCCGAGGAAGAGATAGACGAGGAAATGACGCGCGCCATCATCGAAAAGCGCGACCATTTCATTTTTCCGCACCGCTTGAAGAACGGCGCCATTCGCAGCGTCGAGGTGTATTCGGGCCCCTATCATCAGGGTGATCGTCTCGTGCTGTATTCGATCATCCACGACATTACCGATCGCATCGAGGCGGAGCGTGGTCTGCGCGAGGCGGCGACGGTGTTCAACGCCACTTCCGAGGCGATCATGATCACCGATGCGCACGGCATCATCAAACGCGTCAACCCGGCTTTTGTCAGCATGACGGGCTATGCCGCGGCGGAAGCCGTGGGGCAGTCGACCAGTCTGCTCAAATCCGGCCACCACGACAGTCAGTATTACGAAGAGATGTGGGGCCGCTTGCTGCAGGAAGGCCGTTGGGAAGGCGAGGTATGGAACCGTCGCAAGAGCGGCGAGATCTTCCCGGTCTGGCAGATTGTTTCGTCAATCAAAGAGGGTTCCGAGAAAGCCGTCGAGTTCGTCTCGTTGTTCATCGATATCACGCAGAAGAAGCGCAGCGAGGCCGAGATTGCCTATCGCGCCAACTACGACGCTCTCACCGGCCTGCCCAACCGCAACCTGCTGGCCGAGCGTCTCGGCCAGTCACTCAAGCAGGCGCGCCGCGAAAATTCGCGTATCGCGGTGATGTTCGTTGATCTCGATTTCTTCAAGCAGGTCAACGATACGCTTGGCCATGCTATCGGCGACCGCTTGCTGCAGGCCGTGGCCGAACGCATGCGCCTGTGCGTGCGCGAAACCGACACCATCGCCCGCCAGGGCGGTGATGAGTTTGTTGTGCTGCTCGCCGATATCGAAGATGCGGCGTCGGCCGGTGTGGTCGCCGAGAAAATCATCACGCAGATGTCGAGCGTCTTCGAGTTTGAAAACCATGAAATCCACATTGGCGCTTCGATCGGCATCACGCTGTTTCCCGAAGACGGCCGTGACTTGGAGACGCTGTTCCGCAACGCCGACCTGGCGATGTATCGCGCCAAGGCCGCCGGCCGCAACAACGCCCAGTTCTTCGAAATGGCGATGACCACGGCGGCCATCAGCCGCCGCGTCCTGGAAGCGGATTTGCGTGGCGCACTGGCGCGCGGTGAATTCACGCTGCACTATCAACCGGTGGTCAATTTGGCGGTCGGGCGCATCATTGGCGCTGAAGCTCTGCTGCGTTGGCAGCATCCGCAGCGCGGCTTGGTGAGCCCTGACCAGTTCATTCCTCTCGCCGAGGAAACCGGCCTGATCCGCGAGATTGGCACCTGGGTCTTCGGCGAAGCGTGCCGCCAACTCGCCACCTGGCAGGCCGCCGGCCATCAACTCACACTGGCGATCAACGTTTCGGTACGTCAATTGCCCGACGCGCTTTCGATGGCGCATATTCTCACCACCTTGATGCAGCACCAGATTTCACCGCGCCAGATCGTGCTGGAAATTACCGAGGGAGTGCTGCTTGCCGATTCCCCGGCCGTCCAGACGTGGTTCCTGGCCGCCGGCGCGGCCGGTTTGCAGTTGGCCATCGACGACTTTGGTACCGGCTATTCCTCGTTGGCCTATCTCAAGCGTTTCCCTGTGCATCACGTCAAGATCGACAAAAGCTTCGTGCGCGATATCGCCACCGATCCGGCTGACCGTGCGCTGGTCGAGGCGATCCTCGCGATGGCGCATAGCCTGAACCTCTCGGTGGTGGCGGAGGGCGTCGAAACCGAGGAGCAGGCCCACCTGTTGCGCGCGCGCAACTGCGAACTGGCGCAGGGCTATCTCTATAGCCGTCCGGTGCCGGCGGATGACTTCCAGGCGTTACTTGCCACCGTACCCCATGCGGGACATGGCGTCCCGCCAGCGCCGACTTTATAAAACCTCTTCGCAGCTGGCGCGTTCGTAATCCGTGCCACGCTCGGACAAGGCCTTGAGCTTGATTCGGTAGGTGACGATTTCGGTCCAGGCTTCCATGATGCGCTCGGGTTTGAAACTGCCCGGCGGCAGGATGACTTCCACCGGCTGCTTGGGCGCTGCGGGCAACGTCAGCAAAAAGCCGGGCTGGTATTTGTCCTGTGTCGCCATGACGCCGGTGCGGCGCAAGGCGACCGGCAAGGGTTTGCCCACCATGAGTTGAATGCCGGTGGCGAGTTGGCCATCCACCACCTGCGCCCAGCGTACTACGCCGAGCAGGAAGCTGCTGCTGACCGCCGGTTGCATGGCAACCAGTTGGCCGATGGCTAGTCGCCCGCCGCTCTGATCGCGCGGCCGGACCAGGCGCAGCCCGTCGGCGGATTGGTCGAACAGGCCCCAATCTTCAATTACCGACCAGCTTTCGAGTTGAAACGCATGGTTGCGACTAAAATTTTCTTCGAAGCGGGTGGCGATGCGTCCGAAGGTGCCGAGTTCCTCGCGCTGGCGCCGCAGCTCTTCGGTGCTGGTGCTGCCGGGCGGCTTGAAGGCCTGGTGGCCGGAGAGATAATAGTGGATGGCGTCGATGCCGGCGGCGAAACGGCAGGCGCCGCTCATCGGGTGACGATCATGCCGGCGCAGGATGCCGCCCTTGACCCAGCGTGGATAGATGCCGCGCAATACTTCGCCACAGGCTGGCTGTGGGCAATCGTCACCCAGGCCCAGCCGCGCCGGTGTATCGGCGGGGTCGCCACGGGCCAGCAGGGTTAGCCGCCGTTTCAGGCTTTTCCGTAATTCGGTGGTTTCCAGCCAGCGCGCCCCGGGGCCTTCCTGTGGCCGGAAACTGGCCGGAGCACTGCTGTCGAGGTCCACGCACAGGGGCAGCGCCGGAGAGTTGAACACCGGGGCCATGATGATGTCCACCTTGTCCGCCCACAGGCGCGCCCAGCGAATCACCCAGGCCTGCTGACGGGGCGGCAACTCGTGCAGGCTGGCGGCGGAGAGCAACATCAGTTCGACGTACGCCGCAGCAGGGGTCATCGTCCCAGCCGTGCGCTGGCCATCTGGCACGGCGAACTGTGTAACGCCCAGTGTTGCGGCGCTGCTGTAGAGCACATGGGCTTGACGCCAAAGCGTATTGTCCGGCTGGCAACCGGCGCGCATCAGGTCGATGTAATCGTCGGTCAATGCTGCCAGCGCGCGCTGACACAGCGTGCCGGCATGCTGCTCGAGGTTATCCTCGCCCGCCAGGCTGGCTGCCAGGCAACGCAGGTAACCGTTGTGTAATGCGGCCCAAAGGTTGTGGACGGCCTGTTGCACCGCCTGTTCCGGCAAGGTGAGTGGCAGCGGTCTGCCGGCGAATTTTTTCGCAGTTTCGCTCTGCGCGAAGTGGATCGGTTCGCGCAACGCCTCAAGCAGCGCCAGCCGAACTGCGCCGGGCAGGGTATAGCCATTGAGCAGGTGCAGTTGTACCAGCAGTTGTCCCTGTGACTGCAGCGGATTCATTACCGGCAGCGTTTTCAGCCAGCCATGGCATTGCGCGAGATCGGTGAAGAGCGGCGCTTGCGCGGTATCGGTGGGTGGCAGTGCAAAGCTCACGAGCGTTCTCCCAGACGTGCTGTCAATGCCGCGATCAGAGCGGCGTCCGCAGGCGACAGCCGTACCGGCGCGGGGCGGCAGGCGCTGGCCCAGACGGGCGCAGGAAAGTGGCTATCGTCGGTCCAGCGCGGAATCACATGCCAATGCAGATGCGGCACGACATTGCCGAGGCTGGCCAGATTGATCTTGTCCGGCTGCACGACGGCACGCACGGCAGCTTCGGTGGCGACCACCACATCCAGTAAATGCTGGCGCTTGGCGGTGGTCAGGTCGGACATTTCCAGGACATGGCTATGCCAGACAACCCGGCAAAAGCCTGGAAAAGCCGCGCCTTCAACGCCGCCGACACGGACGACGCGGCAACGGTCGTCTTGCCAGAGGATCGTACCACCGGGTGATTCGCACAGTTCGCATGCATTCATGTAGCCAAGATAGCAAAAAGCACCCCGTTGCGACAGCGTTTATGCGTGCCGTCCCGCCAGCACCGACTTTTCACCGGCATCGTTATAAGCTGGCCTCCGCTAATGATTTGATTTGAATTTTCCCCATATTGCGACTACGGTAGTCGGCTAGGGGGCTAACAATGAAAAATTCCACCAATTTGGCAACGGGTGTTGTCGCTTCTTTGCAGGCTGCGGGTATCAGCCGCCGCGATTTCCTAGGTTTTTGCGCCACGCTGGCAGCGGCTTATTCATTGCCGGCGACGGCGGCCAAGACGATTGCCGCCGCACTGGAAAAAGCGGCGCGACCATCGGTCATCTGGATGTCGTTTCAGGAATGCACGGGCTGTAGCGAGGCGCTGACGCGTTCGCACACGCCGACGATCGAATCACTAATTCTCGAAACCATCTCGCTCGACTATCACCACACCCTGCAAGCTGCCTCGGGCGAGGCTGCGGAAAAGGCCCGCGAACAGGCGATGCACGACAATTACGGCAAGTATCTGCTGGTCGTCGATGGCTCGATTCCGCTCGGCAACGCGGGTTTTTCGACCATCGCCGGTGTCAGCAACTACGACATGCTGATGGAGACGGCAAAGGGTGCGGCTGCCGTGATCGCCGTCGGCACCTGTGCGACCTACGGCGGCCTGCCTGCCGCCCAGCCCAACCCCACCGGCGCGGTGGGCGTGAACCAACTGATCAAGGACAAGCCGGTGGTCAACGTGCCGGGTTGCCCGCCGATTCCGGTGGTGATCACCGGCGTGCTGGCGCATTTCCTCACTTTCGGCAAGTTGCCGGAACTCGACGCGTTGGGACGGCCCAAGGTGTTTTACGGCGAAAGTATTCACGACCGTTGTTATCGCCGACCGTTCTACGACCAGGGCAAGTTTGCCAAGACTTTCGATGATGCCGGCGCGCGCGATGGCTGGTGCTTGTTCGAACTGGGCTGCAAGGGTCCGGTGACCAACAATGCCTGCGCCACCACCAAGTGGAACGGCGGCGTGTCCTTCCCGATCCAGTCCGGACACGGTTGCATCGGCTGTTCGGAACCGAATTTCTGGGATGCCGGCGGTTTTTACAAGGCCCTGTCTGCACCGGCGCAACCCTTGAAAGTCGGCGCTGGCGTGACGGCAGCGGCGGCAGCGGTGGGCGTGGCCGTGACCTTCCTCAATCGCGGCAAGAAGAGCGCGGCCAAGGCGGCGCACGAAACCACGTCCCTCGACGATCTGGAGAAATAGCATGGATCAACTTCAGCTGCTTACCTGGGCGCGCGGCAACGGCCTCAATCTGGCCCTGACGATTTTCGTGCTGGGCGTGATCTGGCGCCTCATCGAAATCTACGGCCTGGGCCGCAAGCCGGATTTGTCGGCCCCGCGTGACGTGCCCGGCGCTTCGGGGTGGCATACCATTTTCCGCCGCTCGGTGCCACCACCCGGCATGTTCAAGACCTCGCCGGTCAGTTACTTGGGCGGCTATGTGTTTCACGTCGGGCTGGCTGTCGTGGTTTTCCTCTTCGCCCCGCACATCGAGTTGATCAAGAACTTGCTGGGCGTTGCGTGGCCAGGGTTGCCCTCGCAGATGGTGGATTTCATCACCGTGGTCACCATGGCAGCGCTGGTCGTGGTGCTGATCGACCGCATCACCAAGCCGGTGAAGCGCTTCCTCAGCACCTTCGGCGACTGGTTTACCTGGGCGCTGACCTTCTTGCCGCTGCTCACCGGCTGGCTGGCCGTGCATCACCTGCTGCTGCCCTATACGCTGATGCTGGCGCTGCATATCCTGAGCGTCGAACTGCTGCTGATTTGCTTGCCCTTCACCAAGCTGTTCCACGCCTTCACGGCATTCGGTTCGCGCTGGTACAACGGCACGGTAAATGGCCATAAGGGGGTGCCGGTATGAGTGCTTCGCTCGACAAAGGGGTGCGCGTCCTCAAGGAAATCATCGACGCGCCGATCGCCAGCTATTTCAGTAGCTGCGTGCATTGCGGCTTGTGCGCCGAGGCCTGCCTGTTCTACACGGAAACCGGTGACCCGAAATACACGCCGATCCATAAGCTGGAACCTCTGCGGCGCATTTACGATCAGGAATACACGCTGCTCGGGCGCCTGGCCAAGCTGGTCGGTCTATCCAAACCCGTCACCGACGCCGAACTCGCTGAGTGGCAGGAACTGGTTTACAACAGTTGCACGCTGTGCGGACGCTGTTCCGTGGTCTGCCCGGTCGGCAACGACATCGCTTACATGGTGCGCAAGATCCGCGAGGGCATGTCGGCATCGGGCAATGCGCCCGACGGGCTCAAGGGCGCTGTCACCCGCACGGTGAACATCGGCAGCCCGATGGGCATCAAGCTGCCGGCGGTAAAAGCGCAGATGAAGCACGTCGAGGCCGACTATGGCATCGCGATTCCGCTCGATCAGGAAGGCGCGGAATACCTCGTGATGCTCTCTTCGATGGAGATTATCAATTTCCCCGAGTATCTGGGGGCAATTGCCAAGATCATGCGCCATGCCGGCAAGACCTGGACACTCTGTTCGGAGGCTTTCGAGGCCACCAACGCCGGTATGCAGATCGGCAACTCCGATCTGGCGCGCGTCATCGTCAAGCGTATCGTCGATGGCGCCGAGAAGCTCAAGGTCAAGACCGTGATCAGTCCCGAATGCGGCCATGCCTATACGGCATTGCGCTGGGAGGGGGCGAACCTGATCGGCCGGCCGTTCGGCTTCAAGGTACAGCACATCATCGAGGTACTCGAAGAATTCCGTCTCGCCGGCCTGCTCAAGACCGAGGGCATGGAAACCGATCGCCTGACCTTCCACGATCCCTGCCAGCTGGCACGGCGCGGCGGCGTCATTCAACCGCAACGCAACCTGATGGCCATGATCGCCAAGGATTTCCATGAAATGCCGGACGCCGGGTTTATGAACTGGTGTTGTGGCGGTGGCGGTGGTGCGAGTGCGATCGAGGAGGGCGAAGAACTTCGCCTCGAAGCCTTCAAGAAGAAGAAGAGCCAGCTCGATGCTGTCAAGCCCAAGCGGCTGGTGACGGCCTGCGCCAACTGTCGCATCGTTATTGAAGAAGGCTTGGAGCACTACCAGATGAACGTGCCGGTGGTTGGCCTGACCGAGACGATCGCAGAGCACCTTCCCGACAGCGTCGGCAACGAATAAGCGAATGAGAGGATGGGCCGAACATGACCATCAGTAACGACAAGGAATTCAAGGCGGCGCTGACCAAGTTGGACGACGGCGAGCGGCGGCGTGTTGCGACACTGCTGGTGCAACAGGTATTCGATTTATCTGGTGACCCGCGCGTCAAGGGTGGGTTAGAACTGGCCGGACGGGCAGATGTCGGCAGTGCAGAACTGGCGGTTGCCGCTGCTGGTGTCAATACAGCGCGGGTAGAAAGTTACACCCAGTGCGGACGCGATACTGACTGGGCCGCGCAGGCCAGCCACTTCGTGGCGCGTGCAGCGCAGGAATGCGTCAGGCCCGTCGTCGATCTGGCAGCGGCTTGGGAAGCAGCGATGCAGGCGCGCATGGCGCGCATGTGCAAGACCCTTACGGCAGGCGAGGGAACGGACAACCGTGAAGCCGAGGCACAGTATCAGACGCTCGATGCATTCTTGAAGGCAAAGGGAAGCGGATCATGAGTCAACCCACACCAACCACAGGACGCGTGGTCATCGACCCCATCACTCGCATCGAAGGCCACCTGCGCATCGAGGCACAAACGGAAAACGGACACATCACCGAGGCCTACTCGGCTGGCACGATGGTGCGTGGGCTGGAAGTCATCCTGCGCGGGCGCGACCCACGTGACGCTTGGGCTTTCGCGCAACGCATCTGCGGTGTGTGCACGGTGGTGCATGCCATCGCTTCGGTGCGCGCTGTCGAGGATGCGCTCAAGTATCCGATTCCGCCTAACGCCGAGTTGATCCGCAACCTGATGGTCGGCGCGCAGTACATCCACGACCATGTGATGCACTTTTATCATCTGCATGCGCTCGACTGGGTGGACGTCGTGAGTGCGCTGAAGGCCGATCCGAAAGCGACCTCGGCGCTGGCGCAGTCGATTTCGAGTTACGCCAAATCCTCACCCGGCTACTTCGCCGACGTGCAGAAAAAGCTCAAGACAATTGCCGACACCGGCAAACTCGGCATCTTCCAGAACGGTTACTGGGGCCATCCGGCCTATCGTTTGCCTCCCGAGGCCAACCTGATGGCGGTGGCTCACTACCTCGATGCCCTCGCTTGGCAACGCGATGTCACTGCATTGCACACCATCCTTGGCGGCAAGAATCCGCACCCGAACTTCGTTGTCGGCGGCACGCCGATCGCCATTAGCGTGCATACCGACAAAGCCGGCAGTGGCGGTGGTCAAAGCGGCACGGCGCTCGACATGACGGGACTCGCCCGCATCCAGTCGATTATCCAGTCGATGCGCGATTTCGTTGATCAAGTCTATGTGCCGGACACACTGGCGATTGCTAGTTTCTACAAGGACTGGTTCAAGCAGGGCGAAGGGCTAGGCAATTTCATGTGCTACGGAGATTTCCCGACGCGCGGCCTGGGCGACCCGTCGAGCTTCCTCTTCCCGCGCGGGGTGATTCTCGATCGTGATCTGACGAAAATTCACCCGGTCGACCTCAATGCGCCGGATGAGGTGCAGGAGTATATCGCCCACTCGTGGTACGACTACGCCGGTGGCAAGGACAAGGGCCTGCATCCGTATCAAGGCGAGACGACCTTGAATTACAGTGGGCCGAAGCCGCCGTTCCAACACTTGCCCGTCGATCAGGCCTATTCATGGTTGAAGACGCCACGCTGGAAGGGCAAGGCCGTCGAGGTCGGCCCGCTCGCCCGCGTGCTGATGCTCTATGCCAACGGACACGAACCGACACGCGAACTGGCCGGCATGGCGCTGAAGAAGCTCGATGTGCCGATTACTGCCTTGTATTCAACACTGGGTCGCACGGCGGCACGTACGCTCGAAACCAAGCTGCTCGCCGATGCGATGCAGGGCTGGTACGACCAACTGGTCGCCAATATCAAGGGCGGCGACTTGCGCACCTTCAACGACGCGCTTTGGGATCCGGCAAAATGGCCGAAAAAATCACAAGGCGTTGGTTTCATGGAGGCGCCGCGCGGCGCGCTGGCGCACTGGATCGTCATCGAGGATGGCAAGATCGCCAACTACCAGGCGGTGGTGCCAAGTACCTGGAATGCTGGCCCGCGCGATCCGCAGGGCCAGTCTGGCGCTTACGAGGCCGCCCTCAAGGGCCATGCCCTGCACGATCCGGCACAGCCCATCGAGGTCTTGCGCACGATTCACAGTTTTGACCCCTGCATTGCCTGCGCGGTGCATCTGACGGACGAGCACGGCGAGGGTTTTTCGGTGAGTGTGGACTAAATTCGGAAAAGAGACGCGGTAAACCGGTCAAACGCTGCATTTCGTGCACCCTGCCGCCCGGAAATTTGATTAAATTCAGTTTCCATTTGCAGGAGACGAGACATGGCCGCACAAAAGTACCGCCTGGTAACCCGCAGCGACTTCGACGGCTTGGTCTGTGCCGTCCTGTTGAATGAGCTCGACCTGATCGACGACATCAAGTTTGTCCATCCCAAGGACATGCAGGATGGCAAGGTCGAAATCACCGGCCGTGATATCACCACCAACCTGCCTTATGTGCCGGGCGTGCATTTAGCCTTCGACCACCACCTGTCGGAAACCTTCCGCAATCCGGGTGAGCGCCCTGAGCACATCATCTACCCAGACGCCCCCTCGGCGGCGCGGGTGGTATTCGAGCACTATGGTGGCAAGAACCGCTTCCCCACCGCTTTCAACGACATGATGCTGGCGGTCGATAAGGCCGATTCCGCGCAATTCTCCCGTGATGAGGTGCTCGACCCGCAGGGCTGGGTGCTGCTCAACTACCTGATGGATTCGCGTACCGGCCTGGGTCGCTTCCGCGAGTTCCGCGTCAGCAACTATCAGTTGATGATGGATCTCATCAAGTACTGTCGCGACCATGGCATCGAAGATATTCTCAAGTTGCCCGACGTCAAGGAACGTGTCGAACTCTATTTCGATCACGCTGAAAAAGCCAAGGAACAGATCCAGCGTTGCAGCACACAGTACAAGAATCTGCTGGTGCTCGACCTGCGCAATGAAGAAACGATCTTCGCGACCAACCGCTTCATGATCTACGCGTTGTACCCCGAGACCAACATCTCGATCCACGTCATGTGGGGCGTACAGAAGCAGAACACCGTTTTCGCCACCGGCAAGTCCATCCTCAACCGCAGTTCGCACACCAATATTGGCGAGTTGATGTTGCACTACGGCGGTGGCGGTCACGAAAACGCCGGCACCTGCCAGATCAGCAATGATGAAGCGGCCATCGTGTTGCAAAAACTGATCGCGCGTATCAACGCCGACGGCTAAGCCCCGAGCCCGCCGCCTGCTTTTGAATTTCGCACCGCCAGTCCTTTCTTCGCGCGCCTTTGCGGTCTGGCGGCGCAATTTTCTTGTCTGGCGCAAGCTCGCCCTACCTTCATTGCTGGGCAGCCTCGCCGATCCGATGATCTATTTGTTTGGACTCGGTTACGGCTTGGGTGGCCTGGTACCCGAAGTTCAAGGGGTGAGCTACATTGCTTTCCTCGCTGCCGGCACCGTGTGTGCCTCGACCATGAATGCCGCGTCGTTTGAAGCGCTCTACTCAGGTTTCTCGCGCATGCACGTACAGCGCACTTGGGAGGCCATCATGAACGCACCCGTATCACTCGACGATGTGGTGGCTGGCGAATGCCTGTGGGCGGCCAGCAAGGCCACCATTTCCGGTGCGGCGATTCTGTTGGTCATCGCGCTGCTTGGCTTTGTTTCCAGTCTGCTGGCACTCGCGGCGCTGCCGGTGATCTTTCTCACCGGCCTGTGTTTTGCTGCACTCGGTCTCACGGTGACGGTCATTTCGCCCTCCTACGATTTCTTCATGTATTACTTCACGTTGTTTATTACGCCGATGGTGTTGCTCTCAGGCGTGTTTTTCCCAATGGATCA
>Ga0315268_10006170_pt1 | contig 12780 bp, 11 predicted proteins | sample C1_top_MG_FD_204535 | JGI IMG/M metagenome (GOLD analysis project Ga0315268, IMG submission 204535) | Sediment microbial communities from Yellowstone Lake, YNP, Wyoming, USA - C1_top | ecosystem: Environmental > Aquatic > Freshwater > Lake > Sediment | place: USA: Wyoming | collected 2017-08-01 | reverse complement strand
ACTCCGAGCCCTTGTATGAGAAGTACATGCTCAGGGCCCTTGGCATACATCGCCTGCAGGGCTGACCAGGAGCAACCTATGAAACCCTACCCGCATACCTACAGCGTCAGCGCACATGGATCGGTCAGCGGAACAGTTCCGGTCTCCTCGCCAGGCGTGGCTGATATTCACACCGCGCCCCCGCTGGAGTTCGATGGTCCGGGGGACGTGTGGTCACCCGAGACACTCCTGGTTGCGGCGGTGGCCAACTGCTTCATCCTGACTTTTCGCGGTGTGTCGCGGGCGGCCAGGTTCAATTGGGAGCAGCTGGACTGCCAGGTCGATGGGCTGCTGGAGCGGGTCACTGGCGTGACGCAGTTTTCAAAATTCACGACCCGCGCCACGCTGACGGTGAGTGCGGGCGCGGATCATGCCAAGGCGCAGGAATTGATGGAGCGCGCCGAGAAAATCTGCCTGGTCGCCAATTCGCTGCGCGGCGAACGGCATCTGCAGGCTCAGGTTGTTGAGACCCCTTGATGAATGGCGAACTGCGCAGCTGCCGGGTCAGCTGGGCGCGCCAGCGTTGGAAAACCGGCGGTTTGCGGGCGCCGGGGCTGAGGCACTGAGAACCAGTTCACACTGCCGGGCCGGCATACGAATTGCATATTCAGAGGCATCGCCAGCCGTGCCACCAGGTAAGTCTATTCATGAACGCCAGCGCTGAAGTTCTCGAAAAGGAGGAGATTGACGCTCTGCTCAAGGGCGTCGACAGCAGTGAAGTGCAGGTCGAATCGGGTGCCTCAGTGCCTGGTGTAGTCAGTTCCTATGATATGGCGACGCATGTGCGCGTGGTGCGCGGGCGGATGCTCACACTGGAGATGATTCATGAGCGCTTTGCCCGGGCACTGGGTGTCGGGCTCTGCAACATGCTGCGGCGCGAACCGGAAATCACCGTGGCGCCGGTGCAGCTGCTCAAATTCAGCGAATACGCGCAGAGCCTGCGCAGCCCAAGCAGTCTGAATCTGGTCAGGCTGGCGCCGCTGCGCGGCACCGCCCTGTTCGTACTCGACTCAAGACTGGTATCAACCCTGGTGGACAATTTCTTCGGTGGCACCGGGCGCAGCGCCGCGGTGGACGGGCGTGAATTTACCGGCACTGAACAACGCATTATCCAGATGGTGTTGCGGCAGGCGTTTGCCGATCTGCAGGCGGCGTGGGCACCTGTGAACGCCCTGCAGGTCGAGTATCTGAGCTCGGAGATGAACGCCCATTTTGTCAATATCGTCAGTCCTTCTGAAGTGGTCGTCGTGGCCTCGTTCCGCATCCAGCTGGACGGTGGTGGTGGCGAACTGCATGTCACGATGCCTTATTCAATGCTCGAGCCGATCCGTGAACTGCTTGGTGCCGGCGCCCAGGGCGAAAGTGCCGGCGGTAACGAGGCCTGGGCGCAGGCGTTGCGCCAGGAAGTCGAGGCAGTCGATGTCGAGCTGGTGCCGGTGCTGGGGCATTCCACCCTGACGGTTGGTCAGCTGCTGAATCTGAAACCGGGCGATATCATTCCCTGCGACTTTGATGGCCACGCCACGCTGCTGGCGGAAGGCGTGCCGTTTCTGCGCGGCACCTACGGCGCTTCCCGGGGTCAACAGGCCGTCAAGGTTGCCAGCCGACTGGCCAGGCGCGTCGCGTCGTGAGTAATGCAGCCATGCCGATGGCGGACATACTCGAGAACTTTCGAGCCGAGACCCAATCCTCGTCCGGGGCGTCGCTGGTCGGGCTTGGCGACCTCATGGACCTGCCGGTGCTTGTGGCTCTGGAGGTCGGTCGGACCAACATTTCAATCCGCGAGCTGCTGCAACTTACCGCGGGTTCAGTGATCGGACTGGATCGCGATACCAGTGAGGCCTTTGATGTGCTCGTCAACGGCACCCTCGTCGCCCATGGCGAGGCGGTGGTTGTCAACGACAAATGTGCCATACGTTTTACCGATGTCATCGGGGCTGCCGAGCACGGCCGTCGTCCGGGTCAATAACACCGGCGCCAATCAGCTGGCCGGCACGCCATCGAAGAAATCGACGATGCCGGTCTCCAGGGAGTACTCGGCTCCCACCACCAGCAGGCCGTTGTCCTCACTGAGCTGTTCAAGGATCTCGGAGCCGTGTCGCAGGTGATAGGCCGAGACGCGGATATTGGCACGCACGGCGTGACGCATCAGCGCCTCGTGGTCGTGACGCAGCTCGGTTTCCAGCAGTGTTTCGATCGACGGTCGCACCCGATCAACGATCGAGCGCAGGTTGCGCGAGCGTTGCTCGCTGGGGCGCTGCAGATCTTCCAGGGTCGCCTGGATGGCACCGCATTGCGAGTGTCCGAGCACCACCACCAGCCGCGTACCATGGCGCTCGGCGGCGAATTCGACGCTACCGATCTGCGAAGCGGCAACCACATTACCGGCAACACGGATCACGAACAGATCACCCAGCCCCTGATCAAACACAATCTCTGCCGGCACCCGTGAATCAGAGCAACCGAGGATGATGGCAAAAGGCTCCTGGCCCGCCATCAGCGCCTGGCGGCGCAGGCTGCCCTGTTGTTGATCGCTGTTGCGCGCTTCGGCGACAAAACGCCGGTTGCCTTCGCGCAGGCGCTCCAGCGCTGCGGCTGCCGGAATCATCGTTACGGGCTCCCCAATTGCGAGCGCCGCACGTTACATGGGTTCAAGTTTGGCGTGCAAGCTGATTTCCGCGCGCAGCAGCCGCGAGACCGGGCAGTTTGCCTTGGCGTCGGCAGCGATGCTGTCAAACTGCGCCACAGCGATCCCGGGCACCCAGGCTTCGGTTTCCAGGTGAACTCTGGAAATGGTCCAGGCGGCGCCGATCTGCTCCAGCGTCACAGTAGCCTGCGTGGCCAGGCGTTTGGGCGTAAAGCCAGCCTTGCCCAGAGCGCCGGTGAGCGCCATCGTGAAACACGCGGCATGCGCGGCGGCAATCAGTTCTTCGGGGTTGGTGTGTCCGGCGGACTCAAAGCGCGAGGCAAAAGTGTAGGGGGTCTCTTTCAGCACCCCACTGTGCGTGGCCAATGCACCGGCGCCGCCCCTGAGATCACCATGCCAGATCGCCGAACCCGTGCGTTTCATAGAGCCTCCCAACGGACGTTATTGAAGGGCAGGAAACACCCTCGTCGGCTACACTAGACTTTGGCTTATGTCATGTCTACAGCCCTGAGTATGGACCCCACGCTTGCCGAATTGACCGCCTCCACGCCGCTTTCGGGCGGCAATGCCGCTTATGTTGAATTCCTGTATGAGCGCTTCCTCGAGAGCCGCGAATCGGTGGACGCGGGTTGGCGCGCGCTGTTCGACGCTCTGCCGGCAGGCGGGCAACAGGCAGCGCCCCACAGCAGCGGCGTTGCTACCAAGCTGCTTGCCGACGGTGAAAAGCAGGGTGTGGTCTCGCGCCTGGTGCAGACCTACAGCAATCGCGGCCATCTGATCGCGCGTATCGATCCGCTGGGGCTGATGCAGCGTGAACGACCCTATGTGCTCGACCCCGAGTACGTCGGGCTCACCCAGTCCGACATGGATACCGAATTCTACACCAGCGCGCGCAACGAGTGGCTGCCGCGGCGTGCGCCACTGCGCGACATTCTGGCGCGGCTTGAACAGGTGTATTGCGGCTCGATCGGCGCCGAGTTTGCGCATGTCTCCAATACCGCAGAACGTCTCTGGTTACAGGATGAATTTCAGCTCGGCCGCGTGCGTGCGCAATTCACTGTGGAAGAGCGCCGCAATATTCTCTGGCAGCTCACGGCAGCGGAGGGTCTGGAGCGCTATCTGCATACGCGCTTCGTCGGCCAGAAGCGCTTCTCGCTCGAAGGCGGTGAGGCGCTGATCGCGCTGCTCGACGATCTGGTGCAGGAAGGCGGCCGCGGCGGCGTCGAGGAATCCATCATCGGCATGGCGCATCGCGGCCGGCTGAATGTGCTGGTCAATGTATTGGGCAAGTCGCCGGGCGAGCTGTTTTCCGAGTTCGAGGGCAAGCATCACCAGCCTGCCGGCTCCGGCGATGTCAAATATCACAAGGGTTTTTCCGTTGATCTGCGCACGCCGGGCGGCAACGTGCACGTGGCGCTGGCATTCAATCCCTCGCACCTCGAGATCGTCAATCCGGTGGTGGAGGGTTCGGTGCGCGCGCGCCAGGAACGGCGCAGCGATGCGCGCGGCGACAAGGTGCTGCCGGTGCTGATCCACGGCGATGCTGCCTTCGCGGGGCAGGGCGTGGTCATGGAGACGCTGCAGCTCTCGCAGACCCGCGGTTATGGCACCGGCGGCACGATTCATGTGGTGATCAACAACCAGGTGGGCTTTACCACCAGCGATCCGCAGGATGCGCGCTCCACGCTCTATTGCAGCGATGTCGCCAAGATGATCGAAGCGCCGATCCTGCATGTGAACGGCGATGATGCCGAGGCGGTTATTTTCACCACGCGCTTCGCGTTGCGCTACCGGCAGCAGTTTCACAAGGACATCGTCATCGATCTGGTCTGCTATCGGCGCCTCGGACACAACGAGGCCGATGAGCCGGCCGCCACCCAGCCGCAGATGTATCAGGCGATACGCCAGCACCCGCCGGTACGAAAACTCTACGCCGAGCGACTGGTCGCCGATGGCGTGCTGAGCGCGGCCGATGCCGGGCAGATGGTCGAGCAGTATCGCAGTGCACTGGATGAGGGGCGCCATCAGTTGCACCCCTCACTCGGCATGATCGGCAACCAGTTCACGGTCGACTGGTCGCGCTATCAGCATGTCGATACGCAGGAGGCGATCACGACCGCGCTGCCCGCTGCTAAGCTTGCGAGCCTTGGTCGGCGCATCCTGCAGTATCCCGAGGGTTTTACGCTGCATCCGCGCGTGGCCCAGATCGTCGTCAACCGCTCCAAGATGCTGGCCGGCGAGCTGCCGATCGACTGGGGTTGTGCCGAGACCCTGGCCTACGCATCACTCATCGACGCTGATTTTGCCATCCGGCTTTCCGGGCAGGATGTTGGTCGCGGCACGTTCTTCCATCGCCACGCCGTGCTGCACGATCAGGGATCGTCGCGCCGCTATATTCCCCTGCAGCACATCAAGGATCGGCAGCCGCGCGTGGCCATCATCGACTCGGTGCTGTCCGAGGAAGCGGTGCTGGGTTTCGAATATGGTTACTCGGCCACCAGCCCGGATTGTCTGGTGATCTGGGAAGGACAGTTTGGAGATTTCGTCAACGGTGCGCAGGTGCTGATCGATCAGTTCATTTCATCCGGCGAGGCCAAGTGGGGACGCTTCAGCGGCCTGACGCTGTTCCTGCCGCATGGCTATGAAGGGCAGGGGCCGGAACATTCTTCCGCCCGGCTCGAGCGCTTCCTGCAATTGTGTGCCGAGAACAATATGCAGGTGTGCGTGCCATCGACGCCGGCGCAGATGTTTCACATGTTGCGGCGGCAGATGCTGCGGCCACTGCGCAAGCCGCTGATCGTGATGACGCCCAAGAGTCTGCTGCGCCATGAACTCTCGGTGTCGACCTTGAGCGACCTGAGTGCTGGCGGCTTCGCCAACATTATCGATGAGCTCGATGAGCTGCAGCCCGAACAGGTCGAGCGCGTGGTGTTCTGCAGCGGCAAGGTCTATTTTGATCTGCTGCGCACGCGCCGCGCGGCCGGCAGCAGCAACGTGGCGCTGGTGCGCATTGAACAGCTCTACCCGTTTCCGGTGCTCGAGTATGAAACGGTGCTGGCCCGCTATCCCAACGCGGTCGATCTGGTGTGGTGCCAGGAAGAGCCGCAGAACCAGGGCGCCTGGTACCAGATCCGACATCGTCTCGAGGATCTCGCCGGCGCGCGTCGGGCGGTGTACTACGCCGGGCGCGCCTCGGCATCGGCGCCCGCTACGGGGCTGGCGCGCCTGCACGAGGCCGAGCAGCGGCAACTGGTGCAGACCGCACTCAATGCTGACGCGGCCGAGCGGGCGGTGCGCCTGACGTCGCGAGCTACATCGCAGAAGAGGAAGAGCTCATGAGCGTAGAAATTCGCGTGCCACAGTTGCCCGAGTCAGTCGCCGACGCGACGCTGGTGGCCTGGCGCAAGCAACCCGGTGAGAGTGTCAGCCGCGACGAAAATCTGGCTGATCTGGAGACCGACAAAGTGGTACTCGAAGTGCCGGCGACGAGCTCCGGTGTGCTGCAGGAAATTCGCATCCCGGCGGGCACCAGCGTCAAGAGCGGCGAATTGCTGGCAATTATTGCGCCTGGCGCCGTGGCGGGCGTCAAGGCCGACGTGGCCCCCGGCGGGAACGGCGCTAAAGCGGCGGCGCGCGCCGCGCCGGCGGCGGCTGGCGCTGCGCCGGCGACGGCTGGCGCTGCGGCCTCGCCCAAGCTGGGCCCGGCCGCGCAGCGGGTCGCCGAAGAGCTGGGCTTGAGCGGTGCCGTGATTGCCGCCGCCGCCAAGGGCGGGCGCGCCTCGAAATCTGATCTGATCAGCGCCGGCAAGGGCCCGGGCGCGGCCCCGGCAACTGTGGGCAAGCCGATCGCCGACCAGCCGACCGCGGCGCGCGGCGCGCGCGCCGAGCAGCGCGTGCCCATGACCCGTCTGCGCCAGCGCATCGCCGAGCGCCTGGTGAAGGCACAATCGACCCAGGCACTGCTGACCACCTTCAATGAAGTTGATCTGACCCAGGTCAATGAACTGCGGGCGCGCTACAAAGAGGGTTTCGAAAAGCAGCACGGCGTGAAGCTGGGGTTCATGGCTTTCTTCGTCAAGGCCGCCATCGAAGGCCTGAAGCGCTATCCGGTGATCAATGCCTCGGTGGAGGGCACGGATATCGTCTATCACCATTACTTTGATATCGGCGTGGCGGTTTCCACCGAACGCGGGCTCATGGTGCCGGTGCTGCGCGATGCCGATGCGCTCGATTTCGCGGGTATCGAGCGCGGCATTGCCGGCTTTTCCAAGCGCGCGCGTGACGGCACGATTTCGCTCGATGATCTGACCGGCGGTACCTTCAGCATTACCAATGGCGGCGTGTTCGGCTCCATGTTGTCGACGCCGATCGTCAATGCGCCGCAAAGCGCCATTCTCGGCATGCACAAGACCCAGCAGCGAGCGATGGTGGTGGGCGGCGCAGTGGTAGCGCGCCCCATCATGTACCTGGCGCTCAGCTACGATCATCGCATCATCGATGGGCGCGAAGCGGTACAGTTTCTGGTAACCGTCAAAGACTGCCTGGAAGATCCGGGCCGCATGCTGCTCGGAGTGTGAGCTTATGTACGATTATGATGTGGTGGTGATTGGCGGCGGCCCGGCCGGTTATCCGGCGGCAATCCGCGCCGCCCAGAATGGCCTCAAGGTCGCCTGCGTCGATGGTTGGCGCAATCGCGACGGCAGCAATGCCTTTGGCGGTACCTGCCTGAATGCCGGGTGCATTCCCTCCAAAGCGCTGCTGGAATCTTCCGAACTCTGGCATCGGGCGCAACACGAATTCGCTGTGCATGGCATCAAGGCGAGTGGCCTGACACTCGATCTGGCGGCCATGCAGAAGCGCCGGGCCGGTATTGTCAGGAATATGACGGGCGGCATTCTCTCGCTGCTCAAGGCGGCGGGCGTCACAGCGCTGGTCGGTCACGGCAGACTGATGCCCGGCCGTGTGGTGGAGGTGACCGGTTTCGATGATTCGAAGCAGTCACTGCGCGCGCGTCACGTGGTGCTCGCCAGTGGCTCGGTGCCGATGGAACTGAAGTCGCTCCCCTTCGATGGCAGGCAGATCATCGATTCCTGGGGCGCGCTCGAACTCGAGGCGGTGCCCAAACGCCTGTGCGTCATTGGTGCTGGTGTCATTGGCCTGGAGCTCGGCAGTGTCTGGCGGCGCCTGGGCGCGCAGGTCGTGGTGCTCGAAGCGCTCGAAGCGCTGTTGCCCATGGCCGATCAGCAGGTGGCTGTCGAGGCGGCCAGGCACTTTAAAAAACTCGGGCTCGATATCCGACTGGGCGCAAAAGTCAGCGCTGCCAAGGCCGGCAAGGATGGCGTGGCCGTGAGTTACACCGATGGCAAGGGCGAACAGTCCATGCAGGCCGATGTGGTGGTGGTTGCCGTGGGTCGCCGGCCGTACACGGAAGCTCTGCTGGGCGCGGCTACCGGCGTGGTGATCGACGAGCGCGGCTTCATCAAGGTGGACGACACTTGCGCGACCGGAGTCGAAAATGTCTGGGCCGTGGGCGATGTGGTGCGCGGCCCCATGCTGGCGCACAAGGGTAAAGAAGAAGGCGTCGCGGTTGCCGATCGCATTGCCGGCAAGTACGCGCACCTGAACTATGCGCTGATTCCATCTGTCATCTACACCGCGCCCGAAATAGCCTGGGCAGGACAAAGCGAACAGCAGGCGCGGGCTGCCGGGGTCGCGATCAAGACTGGTGTGTTTCCCTTTGCCGCCAGCGGTCGGGCGCGCGCCATGGAAGCCTCCGCCGGTTTCGTGAAAATTGTCGCCTCGCAGGCCACCGATGAAATACTGGGCGTGCACATCATCGGGCCGCTGGCCGGCGAATTGATCGCCGAAGCGGTGCTGGCGATGGAGTTTCGAGGCAGCGCTGAAGACCTGCAGCGCACTATCCATGCGCATCCGACGCTCTCGGAAGCCCTGCATGAGGCGGCGCTGGCCGCTGACAAGCGGGCGATCGACAATATCAATCGTTGAATCAGCAGGAGGCGGCGCATGAGCAGTCACGATAAGTCACGGCGTGAATTCGTGGGCTGGTCAGCGGCCGCGGGGCTCGTGGCCGCCACCCGATCAGGCGCCGCCGCGCCGCTGGCAGTGGTGGAGCAGGAAGTCGCGATCAGGACCGCCGACGGCAATTGCGATGCGGTGTTCTGTCATCCCAGGCAAGGCGCGCATGCCGGGGTGCTGATCTGGACCGACATCTTCGGCTTGCGCCCGGCTTTTCGTGAGTTTGGCAAGCGCCTGGCGGCATCGGGCTACTCAGTGCTCGTGCCCAATCCCTTTTACCGCACGGCTAAGGCGCCGGTCTTTGGCGATATCTCCTCGTTCAATTTTCAGAATGAGGCGGATCGCGCGAAACTGCCGCCGCTGGTCGGCCCGCTCAACGCTGCGGGTGCGGTGGAGAGCGATGCCCAGGCCTTCATTGCCTTCCTCGATGCGCAGCGGCAGGTGAGCAAATCCCGGAAGATCGGCACCCAGGGTTATTGCATGGGCGGGCCGCTGGTGATGAGGACTGCGGCGGCCAAGCCAGAGCGCGTGGGCGCTGGCGCGTCTTTCCACGGCGGCGGCCTGGTGACCGACAAGCCGGATAGCCCACACCTGCTGATCCCGAAGCTCAGGGCGCACATGTATTTTGCGATTGCCGCGAACGACGATGCACGCCAGCCTGAAGCGAAGGATACCCTGCGCGCGGCCTGCGCTGCCGCACAGGTGGTCGCGGATATCGAAGTCTACCCAGGGGCGCAGCACGGCTGGTGCGTGCCGGACATGCCAGCGCAGAACGGCACTGCGATTTACAACCAGCCAGACGCCGAGCGCGCCTGGGATAAATTGCTGGAGCTTTACCGGGTAGCGCTCGCCTGAGCGTTAACAGGCCCTAGCCGCAGCGTTCCGCCTTGAGCACGTTGGCCACGGCGCGCAGCCGTTTGAGCACCAGTCGCAGCTGGGCAAGGTCACGTACCGCAGTGCGCATCTCGATAGTGGCGATGCGATCGGCAGGATCAGTATTGGACGTGACGCCTGCAATGCTCAGGTGTTCGAGGGCCATTACATCCGAGACGTCGCGCAATAGTCCGCGTCGATCGAAGGCCTCGACGCGAATGGTGACCGGCAGCAGCAGTTCATCGCCGCTGTTCCAGTCTACTTTCAGTACCCGCTCGGGTTTGAGCGCACGCATGCGCGCCAGGCCGCGACACTGGGCGGCATGAATGGTCACACCGCGACCGAGCGTAAGATATCCGGCGATTGCTTCAGGCGGCACCGGTGCGCAGCAGCGTGCCATGGTCGTGGGCAGATCGCCCACGCCTTCAATCTCGATGGCCGAGCGCGCGCGCGGGGCAGGGCGCGCAGCGCGCGTGACCGGTGCGGCGGGCGCAGGCGGTGCAGCCGCTGCGGGCGCCGCGGCCGGGCGCGTGTCGTCGGCCCGCTTTGCTGCCGTGAGCGCATCCTGCTGATGAAACCAGGCGCGTACTTTGGCGCGGCTGCGACTGGAGGCCAGAAATACACCATCGGCAGCCAGCCAGTCGCGGCTCGGACCACCCTTGCGGCCATCAATGATTTCGACCAGTGCGCCGTTGCTCAGCGGCTGGGTCAGCGGTGCGATGCGCCCATCGACTTTCGCACCGCGGCAGCTGTGGCCGAGCTCGGTGTGCAGATGATAGGCAAAATCGAGTGGCGTGGCGCCGCGCGGCAGGTCGACGATTTCGCCCCGCGGGGTCAGCGCGTAGATGCGATCACTGAACAGATTGGCGCGCACTGAATCGATGAGATCGCCTTCACCGCCAGTGCTGGCGGCGGGATCGAGCACGCGGCGCGCCCACTCGATCTTGCGCTCATAGTTCGCGTCGCGCCCGCCGCCTTCCTTGTAGCGCCAGTGTGCGGCGACGCCCAGCTCGGCGTACTGGTGCATTTCCGCGGTGCGAATCTGGATTTCCAGCGACTTGCCCTGTGGGCCAAGCACGGCGGTGTGAATCGAGCGGTAACTGTTATCCTTGGGCGTGGCGATGTAGTCAGTGAATTCGCCGGGCAGGATGCGCCACAGGCTGTGCACCAGGCCAAGCGCCGCGTAACACTCGCTGACGTCGGCCACCACGATGCGCACCGCACGCACATCGTAGAGCTCCTCGAAGCCCAGATGCTTGGCCTGCATTTTGCGCCAGATGCTGTAAATGTGCTTGGGGCGTCCGTACACCTGCGCGCTGACCCCGGCGCGCGCCAGTTCCGCCGTCAACTGCTCACACACCTGCTCGATATAGCGCTCGCGATCAACGCGCCGCTCTGCAAGGCTGCTGGCAATCAGATGATAGTTGTCGGGTTCGAGCTGGCGAAATGCCAGGTCCTCCAGCTCCCACTTCAGGCTGCGCAGTCCCAGACGGTTGGCCAGCGGCGCATAGATTTCCCTGGTTTCGAGTGCCAGACGTTGACGTTCCGGTTCAGGCAGCGCGCGTGCCTGACGCAGGTGCAGCAGCACCAAGGCGAGTCGCGCCACGATCAGGCGCGGATCGGCGGCAACGGCCAGCAGCATCTTGCGCAGCGCTTCAGCCTGCGCTGTGGTCAGACCGCGGCTCGCATTCCAGCCGGGTGGCAAGCCAATCTCGCCGAGGCGTTCCAGCTGGCTGGCGAGCCGCGCCACGTTTTCGCCAAAGCGCGTGGTGGCCGCTTCGGCATTCAGACTCAGACCTGAGGCGCGCGCCCTGGCAAGCCACGCGGCGATGGCAATGTCCGGGTCTTCGGCGATCTGTCCCACGAGTTGCGCCAGTTGTGCGCCTTCATCCGGGCGGTTCGTCGGCCATGCCAGCGCTGCAAAATGGGCGTGTGCGTCCGCCAACGCAGCGCTGAGCCGGGCTGCGTGTGGGGCGTGGTCCGCGCTGGCGTTTCTAGGGATGGTTTCCACGGGGCATGGTGCGGATTGGCTGTGTGGGGAAGGGCGCTTCCGGCTATCATTCTGCTAATGAAGGCATACGGCAAGTCGTAGCATGAGACGTGCGGCAAGCGGCTCCTGGCGCAGTTTCCGGCCAGCGACTGCGGCGGCGGCGCGCGTGGTGCTGGCGCCGGAGTGCCGCATACTTGGGCTCGATCCGGGCTCGCTGCGTACCGGTTTTGGCCTGATCGACTGCAACGCAGGTGGCGAGCGTCATGTGGCGAGTGGCTGCATCGCGGTGGGCGGTGCCGATCTGATGGTACGCCTGCGGCGCATTTTTGAGGCGGTGGCCGCGCTGGTCGCCGAGCATCGCCCCGACGAAATTGCCGTTGAAAGGGTGTTCGTACATCGCAATCCCGACAGCGCCCTGAAACTGGGTCAGGCGCGTGGTGCCGCGCTGTGTGCCGCGCTCGCGCACGGCGCTGCGGCCCATGAATATGCGCCGCGGGCGATCAAGCTCGCGGTCAGCGGCTATGGCGCCGCCGAGAAAAATCAGGTGGCGCAGATGGTGCGCGTACTGCTGCAACTGACAACGCAACCCGGGGCTGATGCGGCCGATGCGCTGGCCGTAGCGCTGTGTCATGCGCAGACCCGCCGCCTGGCCTCGATCATCAGCGCCCCTGCGCTTACCGGGCGCGCAGCCACGCGCAGCGCAGTGCGCGGCGCTGCCCGGCCATGATTGGTTCGCTCGCCGGCGTGATCGCCGCCAGGTCGCCGCCCTCACTGCTGCTGGAAGTGGGCGGGGTCGGCTATGAGCTGGAAGCGCCGATGTCCACTTTTTACACGCTGCCGGCAGTCGGCCAGAGCGCCCGACTGCTGGTTCATATGGTGGTGCGCGAAGATGCGCAGCTGCTCTATGGCTTTGGCAGTGCCGCCGAGCGCAGCCTGTTCCGCAATCTGCTCAAGGTGTCCGGCGTCGGGCCGCGGATCGCGCTGGCGATACTCTCGGGCGTAACCGTGGAGGCCTTTGCGATGTGCGTGCACGCGCAGGACGCGGCCGCGCTGACCCGCATTCCGGGTGTGGGTCGCAAGATCGCCGAGCGCCTGATCATCGAGATGCGCGATCGACTGGCGGCGAGTGCCGACGCAGCGGCAGGGATGACGCAGGCGCTGGCCCCGGTTGGCGCCGAGGCCGAGGCCTACAGTG
>Ga0315268_10006169_pt1 | contig 12783 bp, 9 predicted proteins | sample C1_top_MG_FD_204535 | JGI IMG/M metagenome (GOLD analysis project Ga0315268, IMG submission 204535) | Sediment microbial communities from Yellowstone Lake, YNP, Wyoming, USA - C1_top | ecosystem: Environmental > Aquatic > Freshwater > Lake > Sediment | place: USA: Wyoming | collected 2017-08-01 | reverse complement strand
AATTCAGACGGCAAAGTAAAAAGCTCATTATGCAAGGCGCGCGAATCTTGAGGAATGAAGCGTACTTATTGGTACGCTGCAATGACGAAAGATGAAGCGCAACACAGCAGAATGACTTTTTACGAAGCCGTCACTCGTCAAGATTGAAAAGCTTGCGTGTAATATCTATATAAGCGGAATTGCTCCCATGACACCCGTCCCGTTTCAGTAAAAGGGTGGGATGATGCATTATCTTGTTTATCAGAGCGTTTTTCATCCTGTCAAAGGCTTCGCGGTCGCTTTCCGGAAGATTCATGGATTGTATTGTCCTCTGAATCTCGGCTGTTACTATCGAGTCTATTTTTTTCCTTAATTCGATGATGGTGGGAACAATTTCAAGACCGTCAAACCATTGCCTGAAGCTTATAACGGCTCCATCAATAATTCTTTCACCCTTTATAGCCTCTTTATTTCTATCCTCAAGATTTTCATCAATAACACCGTTTAAATCGTCTATATCATAGACATAAGCGTTGTTCAGTTTATTTATTGCAGGATCAATATCTCTCGGAACTGCGATATCAATAAAGAAAAGCGGGCGATTCCGCCTACCGGGCATAATATGTTTTACCTGATCTTTTGTAACTATTATATCCGGCGAACCGGTTGAACTGATTATAATATCAACTTGCAGAATAAAACCGGGGATCTCTTCAAACCTTATGGCGCTCCCGCCAAATCTCCTTGCGAGTTCAACGCCGTTTATAAATGTCCTGTTTGCAACAAAGATCTCTTTAACCCTGTTTTTGAGCAGATGTTCAACAGCAAGTTCGGCCATCTCCCCTGCACCTATCAACAGAACTTTTTTCCCCTCAAGCTGCCCGAATATTTTCCTGGCCAGCTCAATTGCAGCATAGCTGATTGAAACGGCATGATCTCCGATTCCGGTTTCTGTTCTTATCTTTTTTGCCGTAAAAAAAGTCCTGTGAAGAAGCCTGTTTAATATAACTCCTGAGGTTTTTCTTTTTGTTGCATTAAAATATGCTTCTTTTATCTGCCCAAGAATCTGAGGCTCTCCAACCATCATTGAATCAAGACTCGATGCAACCCTGAATATATGCCGTACAGCCTCATCCCCTTCGTGAACATAAATTAAATCCCGGAACTGAGAAAGAGGCACTTTTTTAATTTCTGAAAGATGCCTTTTGGCTGTTTCAACCGCAGCCGCTTTATCGCCTGCCGCCATCAGAATTTCAACACGGTTGCATGTCGAGAAGAGAACGACTTCATTCACGGAAGCCGATTCTTTAATGGCATCAAGCATCGCCGCCGCTTCTTCTTTTGAAACAGCAAGACGCTCTCTTATTTCAACCGGAGCGGTTTTATGATTTAATCCAAGAAGTATTATTTCAACCATATATATCAAACATACCGAGGACTTATTACAATAGATGAGAACACGTCATCGTGTAAATATTCCATGATGCCCTTTTAAAAGAAAATTCACGCCGAAAAAAGTAAACAAAACAACAACAAACCCGATTATGGCCATCGCAGCGGCTTTTTTTCCTCTCCAGCCGACAGTAAGACGTCCGTGAAGAATCGCCGCATACAAAAGCCATGTAATGCCGGACCAGACCTCCTTCGGATCCCAGCTCCAGAATCTTCCCCAGACCGACTTTGCATAAATAAATCCGGTTATAAGACCTATTGTAAGCAGGGTAAAACCGGTTGCGATAGAGGCATAACCGGTGCTGTCAAGAAGATCGAGCGAAGGAAGGCGTTTATAGAAAAAGCCAGGCTTTTTTGTTTTAATCGCATTTTCCTGAGCAATATAAAGAAGCCCGGCTCCGCAAGCCAGGGCAAAAGCCGCATGGCCCACAAAAATTGAAATCACATGAGCTATAAGCCAAAAACTGTTGAAAATGGTCCGGGTTTCAACAATTCTGCCGGGTATAAGAAAAGATGCCACAACGCACACAGCAGCAAGAAGAGCTGCATATCCGCCGAGTACTTTTACTTTGAACTTGTATTGAAAAGCAAAAAAAACCCCGGCAACAGCCCAGCCCGCAACAAGAAGTGTTTCGTGCAGATTTCCGACAGGTATCTGCCCTGTTTTTGCATAATAATAGCCTATCATAACCGAATTGCACAAAAAGCCTGTTGCCAGAAAAACCTGGCCTATCCTGTGAAGATACTCTTTCTGGAAGAAAAGAAACAAAATGTATCCGACTGAGCTCAGGACGTACAATAAACTGGTTACAGTAATCAGGTTATCCATCTGTCACACCGTTTTATATAGTTGGTTCTTCTCCCATTTAGTTGGGAGAAAGGGGTCAAGGATTCGAGGATTCAAGTGTTTGTTTCCCAATGTATTTTTATCGCAATACGAATCCTATTGTCTTCTTCCACACTCTAAGAAATATTCATAACAGCTCTTTTCGTATGTAATGCCTGACAAAATATTTCTTCTTTGAGGATACTTCTGTAATTCTTTTGTTTAGTGTATATACAGATAAAATTGTTACCTCTTTTTTACAGCATTTAGAGGTTTGAATATCCTAAGTATTTAGCTCTGATGCTTCACTTCGTGTCACTTGGACCCTCGAATCCTTGACCCCTTGAATCCTCATAGAATCACCAACTAATTTGGAGATGATCCTTATGGTTTTTATTACTCTTCCTGCCGCATTAAATCCATATAGCCATATCCTTCGCCAAGCACTTCAAAAAGAACAGAATCAATCTTGTCCGTATCATTGTTCTTTATTAATTGTACAATGTCCTTATTTATAATCTTTTCAAAAAGAGGCTTATGCGCTTCAGGCTCATGGCGGTAGCTTAGAAGTTTTTTTCTGATTGCTCCCATTAATTTCAAAAAATCAGCATATTCGGCACCGTATTGTTTTTCGAGATCTTTTCTGATCTTTTTTGCAAAAGCAGGGCTTTTGCCTGAAGTCGATACTGCTATTACAAGATCTCCCCGTTTTACAAGCGCAGGAAGAATAAAGTTGCAGGCCTCCGGGCGATCCGCAATGTTGCAAAGCACATTAAATTTTCCCGCATCCCGGCTTACCTGCCGATTAAGCTCTTCATCATCGGTCGCACATATGACAAGGAACATCTCTTCGAGGTCCGATCCGGCATAGGATCGCTTCTTCAGCGCAATTGTTCCCGTTTCCGCAAGACCTAATAATTTTTCACCCGCCTCAGGGCTTACAACAGTGACAACAGCTCCACATTCAATCAGTGTCATGACCTTGCGCGTTCCAACATCCCCACCGCCGACTACAAGGCATTTTCTGTTTCGTATATCAAGATTAACCGGATAATATCTCATATAAATCAGGCCTTTTTAGCTTTTTTACGAAGACGCCAAATAAATCTTCATTAAATCTCTTCCCAGAATAAGCGGACACTGATAAGTCCTCCTGCATTGGTTCTCAACATCAGCTTTATCACATTCGGGATAAAAATGAGTTAAAATAAGTTTTTGCACCTTTACTTCATGCCGGCCTTTTTTCTATCTGGGCTATTATCCACTTTAATACTATTTCATTGTTTTTCAGATCCGGCTGCTCCTTTAAAGCGGAAACTGGAATTTCAGCCCTCGCCGTACTCTTATGCCCTCCTGCAGAACCGATGTGGCCGAAACTCTCTTTTGCCACACTGCCGGCATTTTTGCGCAAACCGTCATTTCTGAAAATAACAACAAGAACATTATCGCACACACCCGAGACTATGCTCCATTTAATATTGTTGACCCTTATAAAGAAATCGGCCAGCAGAACGCAAACATCCGGATTGATTACGTGTCCGATATGAGCGAATATTCTCCCTTTACGCTTTTGCATGCTTTCAAGGGCATTCCTGAAGTATTTCAAAAAATCAAAGCTTAATTCCGCCTGCTCAATTTTTCTCGCTATATGGATATTTGCGTGGCGAAAAAGAAACTGGAAAGCCCTGACATCCTCAACCAAAGCCTTTCTCTCAAAATTGCCGGTATCGGTCTTAATGGCATAATACAAAGCTGTTGCAAGTTTATAAGAGGGCTTTATCCTTGCAGCCCTCAGATATTCGGTCATTATGCTTGCAGTTGCGCCATACCTGGGACGTATATCAATAAATTCCGCATCCGGACCCGTTTCCGGATGGTGATCAATAACAACGTCATATTTAAACCCCGCAAAAGCTTCATTATGCTCCGGCTGAGAATCAACAATCACAAAGCGCGAATATTTATTTTTATCTATTTCTTCAATATGGACAAGATTGGCTCCGAGCAGCCTTATCATTGCAAGATTATCCGGCCGTTTTACAACATTTATCCTTGAGATGGTCACACCCGCAACCCTGCGCCATAAAAGTCTTTTTACAGCCATTGCGCTTGCAATAGCATCCGGATCGGCATTGATTAATATAAGAACATTATCGTCGCCTGAAAAACGGCTGTAAAATTTATCGAGTTTTTCCGATGCCGAAAAAAGCATTCTTGATTCCTTTCCTTTCCATAACCCGCCAAGAAACTTTTGTATAATATCTGATCTGAAGCCATGTCATGGTACGCTGGCTTATTTTGAGTTTGCCAAAACTATCATAAGCCATGTATGATTGTAAATATTCCAGTGCAATACATCAAAAACTTATTGGATAACTCACATTAGCCGGGTCGGGGTATGGACTTATGTGAACCGCCGGAAAATTATGAGGAAACACAAAGGTTTTAAATGGAAACGGATTCCATCATCATTTGGGTAAATTTTCTTATTGTCGTTTTGCTCCTTGTCAGATTCGCAGCAAAACCGTTTATGGATTTTTTAAAAGGCCGTAAAAATATCAAAACCCATGAGCTTTCCCGGCTTGAAACCGAAAAAGAAAAAATCTCAGGCGAAATTGGGGAAACTTTGATGATTATAAACGATAAAAAAACCCTTCTGGCCGATACTGAAAATAATATCGCAAGACAGGGGGAAATTATTAAAGCCGGGATCATTCAGGAGGCCGGAATAGAAAGCGAACTGATTCTTGAAAAAGCAAAACAGGAAGCCGAAAAAGAGATTAAACAGGCAACTGAAAAACTCCGGACGGAAGTTATAGACGAAGTCTTTGATAAGGTATCGGGCACAACGAAGCATGAGAATACAGGAGCCAGGAGTCAGGAGTCAGAATAACCATGGTATCGTTTTTCTTCTGTATTCTGGATTCTGACTCCTGAATAGCTACTGCATTTAAATCCATCCGCGTTCATCTGTGCAAATCTGTGGCCGAATAGTTAAAAACAATTTTATCCCCCTTAACATCCGCCTTTACAGAACCGCCATCCCGTATTGCACCTTTCAGAATCTCCATGGAAAGAGGATTCTCTACGTATCTTTGAATTGCGCGCTTTAACGGGCGCGCTCCGTAAACCGGGTCATATCCCTCACTAACGATATGCTTTACAGCATCTTCCGACAGAAGAAGTTCGATATTCCTTTCGGCAAGCCTTGCCTGAAGCCTTTTGATCTGGATTCCCACTATTTCGCCGATCTGCCCAGTTGTCAGATTATGGAAAATAATCATTTCATCTATCCTGTTCAAAAACTCGGGCTTGAAGCTTGACTTTAAAGCCTCCGTAACACGGGCTTCCATCTCTTCACGCCTTGAAGCCCCGAGTTCCTGTATCCACCGGCTTCCGACATTAGAGGTCATGATAATAATTGTGTTTTTAAAATCAACGGTCCTCCCATGCCCGTCCGTCATTCTGCCGTCATCCAGAATCTGCAGAAGAACGTTAAAAACCTCGGGGTGAGCTTTTTCTATCTCGTCAAACAGAACAACCGAGTAAGGTCTTCTTCTCACAGCCTCGGTAAGATACCCTCCTTCATCATAACCGACATAACCCGGAGGAGCGCCTATAAGTCTTGATACCGCATGTTTTTCCATGTATTCTGACATGTCGATTCTGACCATAGCCTGCTCACTGTCGAAAATAAACTCGGCAAGAGCTTTGGCAAGCTCTGTTTTTCCGACTCCTGTCGGCCCCATGAATATAAAGGAGCCTATCGGCCTGTTCGGGTCCTGCAATCCTGACCGGGCTCTCCTGACCGCATTTGAAACGGCTTCTATCGCTTCATGCTGGCCGATTACCCTTTTTCCGAGCCTTTCTTCCATTCTTACAAGTTTCTCTTTTTCCCCCTCGAGCATTTTCCGGACAGGAATTCCTGTCCACCTCGATACAACGTCAGCTATATCTTCATCATCAACCTCTTCTTTGAGCATCTTTCTGTCCTTCTGCAGGACGAAAAGATTTCTGTTTGCATCATCAAGACGTTTTCTCAAATCAGAGGCCTTTCCGTACCTTATCTCCGCAACCTTTGCGAGGTTACCCTCTCTTTCGGCCTGCTGTTCTTCGGCGCCCAGATGCTCTGTCTCTTCCTTTATCTTTCTTATAACCTGTATCAGTTCCCTTTCTTTCTGCCAGTGCGCTTTCATTTCATCAATGTCACGGTGCATTTCCGACAGTTCGGATTCCAGCTTTATAAATCGATCCTTAGACACCTGATCAGTCTCTTTCTTCAAAGCCACGCACTCTATCTCCGCCTGGGTTATCCTGCGCTGAATCTCATCTATTTCGGCAGGCATGCTGTCAATTTCGATTCTTAATTTTGATGCGCATTCGTCGATCAGGTCTATCGCCTTATCAGGGAGAAATCTGTCAGAAATATAACGGTGTGAAAGAGTTGCAGCGGCAACGATCGCCGAATCCTTGATTCTCACTCCATGATGCACTTCATATTTTTCCTTTAACCCGCGAAGAATCGAAATGGTGTCTTCAACAGAAGGCTCGTTGACCATAACGGGCTGAAATCTTCTTTCAAGAGCGGCGTCTTTTTCAATATATTTTCTGTATTCATTCAGAGTTGTAGCCCCGACACATCGAAGTGTTCCTCGTGCAAGAGCAGGTTTTAACATGTTGGATGCGTCCATAGCGCCTTCCGCAGCGCCCGCCCCGACCAGAGTATGAAGCTCGTCAATAAAGAGAATTATCTCTCCTTCCGCCTTCTCCACCTCCTTTAAAACGGCTTTCAGACGGTCTTCAAATTCACCTCTGTATTTTGCGCCCGCAATCAGCGCACCCATATCGAGAGCGACAAGCCGCCTGTTTTTCAGGCTCTCGGAAACATCCCCCGCAGTAATCCGCCTGGCAAGCCCTTCAACAATGGCTGTTTTCCCGACTCCCGGCTCACCAATAAGAACAGGATTGTTCTTTGTTCTTCTTGAAAGAACCTGAACTATACGCCTTATCTCATCATCCCTTCCTATGACAGGATCCAGTTTCCCGAGCCTGGCGAGGTCGGTAAGGTCCCGGCTGTATTTATTAAGAGCCTGGTATTTCTCCTCAGGATTCGGGTCGGTAATTCTCTGCGTGCCCCGGACATCCATGAGAACTTTCAGAACTGATTCCCTCGTAATATTATGTCGTTTCAGAACTTTTGCTGCTTCGCCCGCATGGTCATCTGAAATTGCAAGAAGAATATGTTCTGTGCTCACATATTCATCCTTCATCTTTGAGGCTTCGGAAAACGCCGAGTCAAGCACGCTTTTCGTCCGCAAAGATATGCTTGTTTCGCCTGTGCCTCTTACCTTTGGCAACCTGTCGATTGAAAGAGCAACCTCTTTTGCTACGGAGTCCGAAGAAGCACCGAGCTTGTTAAGCATGGCCCTTACTATCCCTTCCTGCTCGCTGAGCATTGCGGAAAGGAGATGTTCCGGCTCTATCTGCTGGTTATTATTCGAAGAAGCCATCGAATGCGCATTCTGGATGACTTCCTGTGATTTTATTGTAAATTTATCAAAACGCATAAATGCCTCCTGATTTTAATTCATTTTGGCTGTATAAGATTCTTAAACAAAAGAATAAACACGGAAAAAACTATGTCAATCGGAAGGATCTGTTATAAAAAGACTTGTGGTTCTTCTCCCATTTAGTTGGGAGAAAAGGGTCAAGGATTCGAGGAATCAAGGGTTCAAGTGTTTGTTTTATAGTGGTTTTATTAGGGCTTTCAGGATACTTTCAATCTCCTCTACATACCTCTGAAGTTCTGACGGGCTATCCTTTCACTGGAATCCCTGAACCCTTGACCCCTTGAACCCTAAACAATCATTAACTTTTTTTGAGATAATCCTAATTTTGTTATGCAGAGGTTGTCTTTTTAGCTGCCCCTGCATAACAAAAGCGTAAGAATGGAGATTGTTATTTTATTTTTCATTTTTCTTTTCAAGCAGCGCCGCGTGTGCTGCAGCAAGCCGCGCAACCGGAACCCTGAAAGGGGAACACGAAACATAAGTCAGCCCGAGTTCGTGGCATATCAAAATCGATTTAGGGTCTCCTCCGTGCTCACCGCAAATCCCGCATTCAAGATCCGGTTTAACGGATCGCCCCTTCTTTACCGCGATCTCCATCAATGCGCCTACGCCGTCCCTGTCAATTGTGGCAAACGGATTGTCCGGGAGAATACCTGAACCGAGATACTCAACCAGAAATCCGGACTCGGCATCATCTCTCGATATTCCGTAAGTTGTCTGGGTAAGGTCGTTTGTTCCGAATGAGAAGAAAGAGGCGTGTTCAGCAATCTTGTCGGCAGTCATAGCTGCGCGCGGAAGCTCGATCATGGTTCCGAATTTGTAATCAATATCCATATCATTTTCATGCATGACTTTTACCGCTTCAGCCTCCAGTGTTGCGCGCTGTACTATAAGCTCATTAACATGACTTGTAAGCGGTATCATAATTTTCGGATATACCTTTATGCCTTCTTTGGCAACAATACATGCCGCCTCGAAAACAGCCCGCACCTGCATTCTGGTAAGATCCGGAATATGTATTCCAAGCCGCACACCCCTCATGCCAAGCATAGGGTTGTACTCATGAAGACTATCAACACGCTTCAGTATATTCTCCTTTATCTTAATCTTCTGCAGGAGTTCGTCGATTTCGGAAAGATTACCGGCATTTTTTATCCGGATCTTTAAATCGGAAAGCTCGCGCATCAGGTCAACGCGATTCGGCAGAAATTCATGCAGCGGCGGATCAAGCAGACGGATAATAACCGGAAGGCCGTCCATTACACGGAACAGCCCTGCAAAATCTTCACGCTGAAAAGGGAGAATGGCATTGATTGCTTCGCGCCGTTCGATAGGAAAATCGGTCATGATCATTTTCTGAATAAAAGGCAGGCGCTCTGATTCAAAAAACATATGCTCGGAACGGCAAAGACCTATGCCTTCCGCACCGTTATCACGGGCGCGCTTTGCATCTCTCGGATAATCGGCGTTCGCCCAGACCCCAAGCTTCCTGAATCCGTCTGCCCATGAAAGCAGTTTTATAAGCCAGGGATCCTTTATGTCCGGGATAGTCGTCGGCAGTTTATCTAAATATACTTCACCGGTTGAGCCGTCAATTGATATCCAGTCCCCTTCATGTATTATTTTATCCTTTACACTCATCCTGCGCCGGCCAAGGTCTATCATAAGTGAAGTCACACCGACAACCGCCGGCTTCCCGAACTGGCGGGCAACAAGCGCCGCGTGGCTTGTCCGGCCGCCGCGTGTGGTCAAAATGCCTTTTGCCGCAAGCATTCCGTGAACATCGTCCGGCCGTGTTTCGGGACGGACCATGATAACCTGTTTGCCCTCTTCCTTTGCCCATGTTTCGGCCCGGTCGGCATCGAAAGCTACAACGCCTACTGCAGCCCCGGGAGAGACATTGAGCCCGGTTGCCAGTAATTTGCCTTCAGCCCTGGCCGCTTCAGTCGCTTTTCTGTCAAACTGGGGATGTAGAAAGAAATCAATCTGCTCCGGAGTAACCCGAAGAACAGCTTCTTCAAGCGTGATAAGCCCCTCATCGGCCATATCCACTGCAATCCTCACGGCGGCCTGGGCGGTTCGCTTTCCGTCCCTTGTCTGAAGCATCCAGAGTTTGCCTTTTTCTACCGTGAACTCCATATCCTGCATGTCGCGGTAGTGTTTTTCAAGCCGGTTCGCCACTTCCTCGAATTCAAGGTAAGCAGCAGGCATCTCCGCTTTCATTTCCGAGAGATCCCTGGTCAGCCGGATACCGGCAACAACATCTTCCCCCTGGGCATTTATCAGATAATCTCCTTCGATCTGCTTTTCCCCGGTAGAACCGTTGCGGGTCATTGCGACTCCGGTTGCGCTGTCATTCCCCATGTTTCCAAAAACCATGGTCACTATACTCACCGCAGTCCCGAGATCATGTGAAATGCCTGCCGCATTACGGTAATCGACAGCCCTCTTCCCGTTCCAGCTCTTGAAAACAGCTTCGGTTGCAAGGCTCAGCTGCTCATACGGATCTGTTGGAAAATCTCTTTGCGCCTGCCTTCTGAAAATTCTTTTAAAATCTTTAGTCACGTCCTTCCATGCATCGGCGGAAAGCTCGGCATCGCTTGCGACTTTTGCCGCCGCCCTTGCAGCGGAAATCACTTCTTCGAATTTTTCATCGGGTATTCCCATTACAACGCTTCCGAACATCTGCACGAGGCGGCGATACGAGTCATATACAAATCGTTCATCCTCTATGTGCCCCGCCAAACCTTTTGCAGTTTCATCATTAAGACCGATATTGAGTACGGTATCCATCATGCCGGGCATTGAGAATTTTGCGCCCGACCGGCAGGAAACAAGCAGAGGATTAAGCGGATCTCCGAATTTTTTTCCTGTTGCAAGCTCTATCGTTTTCAGAGCCTCTTTTTCCTGCTCCCACATCCCCTTCGGGAAAACCTCTCCTTCGGCCAGATATGCATTACAAGCCTCTGTCGTCACTGAAAAACCGGGCGGTACAGGAACTCCGATACGGGCCATTTCAGCAAGATTTGCGCCTTTCCCTCCGAGCAATCCCCTCACGTCATCCCAGTTTCCGCCGACATACGCCTCTGCAAGATCAACTTCATTAAACAGGTATACCCACTTTTTGGACATTTTGATCACCTCAGTTGTTTTTTAAATTAATCCCGCTTTTTATAATGCCGTCAATTTTCATTTAATGATAAATTACTGATCTCACGCTTCATGCCTGCTCTATTTCGCCTTTCCGCAATACGGGCAAAATTTGAAACCCCCCTTTAATCTTTTTCCGCAATTATAGCACACCGCTTCCTTATCACCCGGAAAAGATTCGTGCCCGTATCCGAATTCTTTTACTTCCTGCTCACATTTGTCGCACATTACAAACGCTTCGCCTTTTTTTACCCGAAAGAGCGGAATAAAAAAGAGGCTGAAATAGTGGTCTGTGCGCTTGTAATGTGCCCGAGCCAGACCGCAAACGGGGCATAACTGCGGTTTCTTGTCGACAAGAGTTGTTTTCGGGGAAATTCCTGCTATAAGAAACATCGCTTAAAATGACCTTGGCTTGCAGATAATTTCCCGGATTCGCATATTAAACAGGTCCGACTGGTTTACGGGCTTGAGCACAAGAGCAGAGTCAGCTCCCTTGTTGGTTCCCCCGACAGCAATTATGTCTTCACCGGAGAGGGCTCCCGCATCAGCCGCCATAATCGATATTTCAACGGCGACTTTTACGCCCTGCCCGAAGAGCCTCAGCGTTTCGGCGATAAGAAGAGCGGGATAAAGACCCCCGAACTTTTTGGCAATCGACCTTTCTACTCCCGATAAGGCATGTGTTGCCGAAACGACAACAGCGTCATTATCCTCAAGATATTTTCTTGCAGAATCCGGCATCACAACCTTAAAAGGTTCCTCAAAACCGCAATGATATGTAACGACAACAACCTTAAACCCTTCAAATATCTCAAGAGCTTTTTTCGCGGTATCCCCTTTGGAAGACGCGACGGCTACCTCTTTTATCCCTAAAGCTTTTCCACGCTCATACGCAAGCTTCAAAGTCTTTTCCGTATTAATTTTGCCCGGTTTATCAAAATACATGTTGACCTCCTGCGTAACATATTGTTGAACATATATTAATATTAGTTTGTTCAGTCAATATCTTGTTTTTATCAAGTTTATTTTTTATGGACTCGTAATAAGTCGAAATTCAGACGGCAAAGTAATCCGCCTCGGCGGACAGAATGACTTTTTACGAAGCCGTCATTTTTCAAGGAGGTTTATATGGACAAGAATCAACTTGAACTACTCGATATCTTAAAAGATATTTTAAAAGTAAATTCAATAATAGCAACCGAACTGATACAGCTTGTTGAAAATTCAAGCGCGCAGTTAAGAGGAGAAATACCCGGTCCGTGTAAAACGGCGCACATGGAGTTAAGAAAAGATATTGTAAGAATCGCTGAAAAATGGAATGAAGGGTGCGAGGTTCTGCGCTCGCATAATATCAGGCACGAATGACGGTAAAGTAAAAAGTTGTTCTCACACAAAGAAAAACCTGAATGTTTTCAACACGCAACTCTTTGTGCCTTTGTGTCTTTGTGGCAACAACTGATGCAGAAAAGGAGACTTAAAGGTGATCATTGATTTTCATACGCATATTTTTCCAGCAAAGGTATCCGAAAACAGAGAAAAATATTTTACATCCGAACCCGCTTTTAAACTCCTCTATACATCTCCAAAATCGAAATTGGCAGGAGCAGAAAAACTGATAGAGGTCATGGATGAAAGCGGTGTAGATAAATCGGTTATTTTCGGTTTTCCCTGGCAAAATGAAGATATCTTCGTAATGCATAACGATTATATAATGGATTCAGTCCAAAAATATTCCGATCGCCTTATCGGATTTGCATGTTTTGACCCGTTCAGCATGGCGGCTGGAAAGGAGACCGAAAGATGCCT
>Ga0315268_10006168_pt1 | contig 12784 bp, 8 predicted proteins | sample C1_top_MG_FD_204535 | JGI IMG/M metagenome (GOLD analysis project Ga0315268, IMG submission 204535) | Sediment microbial communities from Yellowstone Lake, YNP, Wyoming, USA - C1_top | ecosystem: Environmental > Aquatic > Freshwater > Lake > Sediment | place: USA: Wyoming | collected 2017-08-01 | reverse complement strand
ATGCCCGACAGGTGCTTGTCCGGGTCGGTCGGGCACTCGTCCACGCAACTGGCATAGCCATCGCCGTCCGTGTCAATGTCGGGGCCGGGGCACTGGTCAACGCAGTCGGGCACGCCGTCGTTGTCCTAGTCGGTGGAGATGTCAATCGCGCCGCAGCCGCACGCGCCGGGCGCGGTCTTGGCCGGGTCGAGCGGGCACAGGTCCACGCAGTCGGGCGTGGCGTCGCTGTCCGAATCGGTGTCGGGCACACCGCAGCCGCAGATGCCCGGCTCATATTTGAAGGGGTCATAGATGCACAGGTCATTGCAGTCGGGCCAGCCGTCGTCGTCGGTGTCCACATCGTTCATTCCGCAGCCGCAGACGCCGGGCGCGACCTTCTCGGGGTCGTTCGGGCAGCCATCGTAGCAGTCGTAGGTGCCGTCGCCGTCCGTGTCCGCGTCGGGCACACCGCAGCCGCAGATGCCCGGCAGGGTCTTGTTCGGGTCTCCGTCGCACCAGTCGAAGCAGGAATAGACGTTGTCGCCGTCGGCGTCAATGTCCGCCGTGCCGCAGCCGCAGACGCCCGGGCTGGTCTTGGCCGAGTCGAGCGGGCAGCCATCTGCGCAATCCGGCGTGGCATCGCCGTCGCTATCCACATCTGACGCGCCGCAGCCGCACCGGCCCGGCTGGACCTTGTTCGGGTCGAAGGGGCAGCGGTCTACGCAGTCCGGCGTGTCGTCGCTGTCGCGGTCGGTCTCCGGGTACCCGCAGCCGCAGACGCCCGGCTCGAACTTGAGCGGGTCGTCGGGGCACTGGTCGGCGCAGTCCAGCCTGCCATCGCTGTCCGAGTCGGTCTCGGGGATCCCGCAGCCGCAGACGCCCGGCGCGGTCTTGGCGGCGTCGGTCGGGCACATGTCATCGCAGTCCGGCGTGCCGTCCTGGTCCGTGTCGGTGTCGGGGCTGGAGCAGCCGCAGATGCCTGGCTCGGGCTTGTCAGAGCCGGGGCACAGGTCGGTGCAGTCCGGTGTGCCGTCGCCGTCCGAGTCGGTCGGGTTGTCAACCACGCCGCAACCGCACAGGCCCGGCGCGGTCTTGTTGGGGTCATTCGGGCATTGATCCTCCGGTTCAGCAAAGCCACATCCGCTGGTCCCTGGAGCAATCTTGTAAGGATCATTCGGGCATAGGTCTTGGCAGTCTGGTGTGCTGTCGCCGTCCGCATCGGTATCTGGCGTATCTGGGCACTGGTCGCGGCAGTCCGCCGTGCCGTCGCCGTCGGTGTCGGTATCGGAGATGCGGCAGCCGCATTGACCCGGCTCGGTCTTGTTTCGGTCCTCCGGACACTGGTCGATGCAGTTCGGAGTGCCGTCTCCATCTACGTCATAACTCCGTTCCGAAGAACCGCTCTGACCCGGGCACGGATCGTACCAGCACGGTGAGCCGCCGACCTCTTCGGGATCATCGCAGCCGCAAACCTGCGGGCTGGTCTTGGTGGGGTCGAAGGGGCATTGGTCGGTGCAGTTGGGCGTGCCGTCTTCATCTGTATCGATATCCTCCGCCCCACAACCACAGGTACCAGGTGCAGTCTTGGCTGGGTCTACAGGGCATAGATCGACTGAATTCGATATGCCATCGTTATCGCAGTCATTGCTGTCAACCAAACCGCAGCCGCAAGTGCCGGGCTCAGTCTTGTTCGGGTCGTTAGGACACTGGTCGATGCAATCAGCCACGCCGTCGCCGTTCTGGTCGGTATCCGGGTTCCCGCAGCCGCAAACGCCGATCGAGACTTTGTTGGGGTCGCGCGGGCACTCGTCGAGGCAGTCCGCAACGGCGTCGCCGTCGGTGTTGACGTCCGACACCCCGCAGTCGCACTGCTGAGGCGCGGTCTTGCCAGGGTCGTTCGGGCACAGGTCTTGGCAGTCCGCCGTGCCGTCGAGGTCCGAGTCGGTGTCCGGCAACTGGCAGCCGCAAACGCCCGGCTGCTGCTTCTCAGAGTTGAGCGGGCAGCCGTCGTGGCAGTCCAGGACGCCGTCGCCGTCCGCATCGTTATCCAGCACGTTGCAGCCGCAGCTGCCCGCCTCGACCTTCAGCGGGTCGGTGGGACACAGGTCGTGGCAGTCCGGCGTGTTGTCGCCGTCCGTGTCGGCGTCCGCCACGCCGCAGCCGCAGGTGCCCGGCTCGGTCTTGGCGGAGTCGTGCGGGCAGTGGTCGAAGCAGTCCAGCGTGCGATCCTGGTCCGAGTCGACGTCCGGGGACCCGCAGCCGCAGGCGCCCGCTTGAGTCTTGTTGGCGTCGTTCGGGCACTGGTCGTTGCAGTCCGGCGTGCCGTCGCCGTCGGTGTCGGTGTCGGGCACGCCACAGCCGCACATGCCCGGTGCCTCTTTGTTGGGGTCGTCGGGACAGCCGTCACAGACGTCCGCCACGGCGTCGTCGTTGGTCTCTACCGTTTGCATCGCCACGCTGAACGGCGCGGCGCGCGCATCCGCCGAGGCGGCGTCTGTGCGCAGGCCGGTCGCTTGTACCGGACCGGCCACCGACGTGATCAGCAGTACAAAGATTGCTGGTAACCGTTCAGTTGGTAGATATGGCGCATAACTTCAATCATCGCCCTGCCTGTGGCGAGTTGCGGCTGCAATTCGACTTGCTTGTGCACTCGGACTCGCCACAGAGGAAAGGCAAAACCACCAGATGAAGCGCCTGCCGACTGCTAATCCCGTGCATGTGGCGGGAAAACCGACTGAACGGTTACGATTAAGGTAAGATCAGAACGCAATTGGGCACAAGTTGCCCTATAAAACAGTCTCCTCCTTTCCTTGGCTGCAGCCTCCGCCTGAGCTCCCCGCTCGGGCGGAGGCGTGCTTTTAACGTCGTTCAGTCGCCGACCTCGGCAGTTTTCTATGAACCAGTCAACACGTTCAAAAGCTTGATGGCTTGTTGTTTTGCTTCGGCGCTGGCCGCGCCTGGCCCAATGCAGGCGGGACAGCCGCCGTCGCATGGACAGGCGGCGATGAGGTCACGCGCGGCGAGCAAAAGCTCGCCATGCAACTCGTAAAGTGTTTGCGAAAATCCAATGCCGGCAGGAACTCGCTCGTAAAGTGTGATGGCGGGAAGCCCGGCAAACGTTGAGCGTTGCTCAGTCACCGTGCCGATGTCGCGCGGGTCGCACATCAGATACAACGGTGCGAGATTGCCCAGCGCGTGCGCCAAGCCTCCAAGCGCAGTGCGCATTCCTCGTGATACTTCCGTGCAATGATGACAGGCCGGGCAAAGCGTGATGAGGTTGTCGAGTGTGTTGGCTATCTGATCATTATCGTTCGCGCCGCGCACATATCCGAACTCACGGAACGCCCGCAGGTGATGGACATCATGCTGGCGACCTTCGCGCTCTGGCGCGCCGCACGATCGGCAGCGGTAACCATCGCGGGCGCGAGCCGCGTCTCTCGCTTTGCTCCATGATGGCCCGTAATCATTCGGCAAGAGCAGAATGCCTTCAGTTACTAGTTTTTCCGTGGCGCTTGGCGATATGCTGATCCAGTACGCTGCCGTCTGCATCTGTTGCTCCGGCAAAGCTATCTCGCCCCAGCCCAACACCTCGTGGGTGTACAGCTTGATCTTGCGATAGCCGGCGACGAGCGTGGTGATGAGCACCTCGCCGTGACTGCGTGTCGCCGCACCCATCTCCTCGCGCGCGGATTCCTCCAGCACACGGACGTCGGTGGCGGAGCTGGCATCAGTGTAGTAATCCACTTGCACCGGCTTGACGAATGCTTGCCCCGCCTCCCAATCCAACTGCTCCACAAGATACTGCTGACCTTCGTGCAGGTAGATTGCGCCCTCGTGAATCAGCGAGGGAGCGGACAGGCGATCCATCTGTCCAATCGTCACAGACCTTTGGGGTCGTTCGGACCCCCAGGGCTTGTTGAGAATGGCAATCGTATCATCTGTGCCAGAGCGAAGCGAGATGCCGTTGGCCGGGTAGCTATCGGCGATCCAGCGAAAGCTCTTGCCACTGCGATGGACCAGTCCTTCGTCGGCCAGCACGTCAAGAAACTCGTCTACCGGGCCGACGCTGCCGAATGGCTCGCCGGATTCGAACGGCAACTCGAATGCGGCACACTTGAGATGGTTGATCAGAATCACGAGATTGTCAGGCGCAATCAGCCCGTGCTCTGGGCTGCGCTCGAAAAAGTAGCGCGGGTGTGTGACGAGGTATTGATCGAGCGGAGAGGCGCTGGCGACCAGCACGGCAGCAGACACATCGTTACGCCGACCCGCGCGTCCGGCCTGTTGCCAGGCCGAGGCAATCGTGCCAGGGTACCCAGCCAGCACCGCTGCGCCGAGTTGGCCGATGTCCACGCCCAATTCGAGCGCGTTGGTCGCCACGACGCCGCGCACGCTGCCATCGCGCAGGCCGCGCTCGATGGTGCGCCGTTCTTCAGCCAGGTAGCCGCCGCGGTAACCCCGAATCGTTTGCGCGTCAACGCCCAGCGGGCCGGCCGCGTCACGCAGATAGGTCAGCAGCACCTCGGTCGTCAATCGAGCGCGTGCAAACACAATCGTCTGGATACCTGCCGAAAGAAATCGCGCGGCCACGTCCCGCGCTTCGAGCGTGGCGCTGCGGCGCTGACCGAGTTCCTTGTCAACAATCGGTGGGTTGAGCAGGATGAAATGCTTTTCGCCGCGCGGCGCGCCGTCGTCGTCAATCAATGTCAACTTGCTGCCGATGTCACCCTGAGCCGCAAAGCGGCGAAGGGTCTCTACCTTACGACGGAGAGATTCTTCACTTCGCTCAGAATGACTCAAAGTTGGCAAATCCAGCAGCTTTTGCGCCAGCTCAAGCGGATTGGCGATGGTGGCCGAGCAGCAGATGAACTGCGGCGCGCTGCCATAAAACGCCGCAATGCGTTTCAATCGCCGGATGACGTTGGCGAGGTGGCTGCCGAACACGCCGCGATAGGTATGCAGCTCGTCGAGGACAATAAAGCGCAGGTTTTGAAAGAGGCTTGCCCACTGCGTATGGTGCGGCAGGATGCCCGTATGCAACATGTCGGGATTGGTGATGACGATGCCGCCCGCGTTCCGTGTGGCGCGGCGACGGTCACGCGGCGTGTCGCCGTCATAAGTCCGCGCAGCGATCTTGGCATCAAGTGCGCCAATCAGGTCGTGCAGGTTGGCAAGTTGATCCTGCGCCAGCGCTTTGGTTGGAAAAAGATACAGCGCCGTCGCCGCTGGGTCGCGCAGCATCGCGTTGAGCACAGGCAAGTTGTAGCACAGTGTTTTGCCAGAAGCAGTTGAGGTGACGACGGCAATGTGCTCGCCGCGCGAGACGGCTTCAATGGCATGTGCCTGGTGCGTGTACAACGATTCGATGTCACTCGATTTGAGCGCGGCGACGAGTCGCGGGTCAAGCGATGCGGGAAACGGCGCGGTGCGCGCAGGGCGTGGCGGGATGCGCTCCCACGCGGCGACGCGCCGCATGAATTCGCGGTCGGTGCGGAGTTGGTCGAGAAGTTGGCGAATGTCCATCGGTTGCGATTATACCACTGCGTCTGTCATGCAATGTTCACTGCTTTGCCACACATTTGCCACATTCTCGTGCTATAATCATCGCCGATGAGCAAAATCCTGGTCGTTGACGACGAACAATCCATCGTGGACGTGTTGAGCTACAACCTGGTCAAGGCTGGGCATCAGCCCATCGTCGCGCGCGACGGCGAGGCGGCGCTTCGTCTGGCTCGCGCCGAACGGCCTGACCTGGTGATCCTCGACCTGATGCTCCCTGGAATAGATGGGTTGGACGTGTGCCGCGAGATTCGTAAAGAAGGCAGCCTGCCCGTCATTATGCTCACGGCCAGGGACGAGGAGATTGATCGCGTCGTCGGGCTGGAACTAGGCGCGGACGATTACGTGGTCAAGCCGTTCAGCGTCCGCGAGTTGATGGCGCGGGTCAAGTCGGTGCTGCGCCGTGCGTCCGCACCGCCGCAAGTCACTGAATCGCAAGTCTTGCAGGTGGGCGACTTGCGACTGGATATCGCCCGGCGGGAAGCCTCGTGGCGCTCCAAGCCATTCGAGTTCACGTCCATCCAATTTGAGTTGCTCCGCGTGATGATGACAAGTCCCGGCCGCGTGTTCACGCGTGAGGAATTGCTCGATCAGGTGTGGGGCTATGACTATTTCGGCGATACTCGCACCGTGGATTCGGCTGTCAAGCGACTGCGGGCGCGTCTGCGCGAAGTAGCACCCGACGCCGAGTTGATCGTCACTGTACGTGACGCTGGTTACAAGCTGAACGACGATTAGACCGCGGTCGGTGGTCTGTGGTCGCATCAAGGGATGATGTTTAGCCGATTGACAACCCGCCTCATTTTGAGTCATTTGCTCGTCATCGCCGTGGCGATGGCGCTGTTGAGCTTTGTGTTGCTTTCGCTTGTGCAAGGTTATTTTCTCCAGGCCGCGCAGCAAAGCCTCACGATCCAGGCGCGGCTCACGGCACGGGCGCTGGCTTCGTCCGAGGGCATCACGCTGACCAACATCACCCAGAGCCTCTTGCCGTCTGCCTCGAATGTGATTCAGCAGCAACAACAGCTCAAGCAGTATTCGCAGCGGGCGCCTAACCTTGAACAAGAATTCTCTGCGTTGGGCGATTCGACTTTTCAGTTGAACACAGAGCTGGACACGCGCATTCGCGTGACGGACGAGCACGGGATCGTACAGGCCGATAGCCAGAGCACGGAAGTGGGGCGTGACCTGAGCGGCGACCCGGTGGTAACTGCTGCGCTGCATGGAGAGGAACGCGCTCAGGCACAAAGCGACGCGATCACGGTTGCCGTGCCGATTCGTAAAGACAACCGCATCGTCGGTGCGGTCGCGTTGAGCCAACCGCTGCGTGATATAACGGCAGTGCTGACCGATCTGCGCGCCCGGCTGCTCATCTCGGCTATCGTATCGCTTGTGCTCTCGGCATTGGTTGGGCTGGCGCTGGCGCGAGCCATTGCCCGCCCTGTCCGCGAATTGACGCGCGCTGCCAATCACCTGGCGCAAGGCGACTTTGATTACCCTGTAGACGCGAAATCGCCCGGCGAGTTGGGCGAACTGGCCCGCGCGTTTCGTTCGATGGGCGGCGACATGCGGCGGATGCTTCAGGCGCGTTCGGACCTCGTGACGAACGTCAGCCACGAATTGCGCACGCCGCTCACCGCGATCAAGGGACTGGTCGAAACGCTGCGGGATGGCGCGGTAGATGACCTGAATGCTCGCGACAGGTTTCTGGCTTCGATTGAGAACGAGACGGACCGGCTCATCCGGCTGGTCAGCGACCTGCTTACGCTTTCGCGCGCGGACGCGCAGGCTTTGACCTTGCGCCGCGAACGATTTGACATCACTCACCTGGCACAGTCGTGCGCCGACGACCTTGCCGCGCAGGCGGCTGCCCAAAAGGTTTCGCTCGTCGTGGATGGCCCACGCGAAGCGGTCCACGTCAATGCCGATTCCGATCGCATCCGGCAGGTGCTCGTCAATCTGCTCGACAACGCAATTCGGTACTCGCCGCCCGGTGAGACGGTGAGCGTGAGCGTGTCGAACGCGCCGGGCAGTGTGACTGTTTCGGTGCAAGATCGCGGCCCAGGCATCCCCGCTCAAGAACAGGCGCGCGTGTTCGAGCGATTCTATCGCGCCGACAAGTCCCGCGCCCGCCAAGGCGATGCCGGCGCGGGACTCGGGCTGGCGATTGCCCAGACGCTCGTCGTTGCGCATGGGGGACGCATCGAGCTTGCCAGCCAGCCCGGTCACGGCACGCGGGCGAGCTTTACCCTGCCTGTCGAGTGATTGCTCTCCACCTGTCCTCGCTTTGCCACATTTCTGACACACACCTCTGCTAGTCTGTTAGTCGAACAATCATCTGGTCTGCCAGACCAATGGCATGATCGCACGTTTGACTACAAGACTGAAGAGGTGCCACGATGACCGCTCGTACCAGAAAACCATTTCGTCCTGGTTGCTTGAGCATCATTCTGATTGTGATCCTGTTGGGCATGATGATGGGATCCATCGGATTGACCAGCCTGTTACCTCGCCGCGTGTATACGACTGAACAGGAAGTGTGGCTATCGGAGAACTCGCTGCGCCGGGTGGATCAGCTTGCGCCGGCGATGAATTACAAGCTGCCGTTGGCGTCTGCCCAGCCGGTTCCATTTGGCGCTCGCGAAAGCCACATCACCGCCGATATGGATGTGCGCTACAAGGACAAGGATGGAGCAACAGTCACCGCTTATGACCTTCGCTTTGCGGCGACCTATCTGGTGGCCAATCCCGACGCACAACAGGCGAGTGCAGTGGAAATGAACTTTCCTTTTCCGCTAACGGCGGCGGTGCTCTCCGAAGTGACGTTTACGGTAGATGGCAGCGAGCCGCCCGGCGTGATCTATTCCATGCAGGGCATCAACTGGAAAGCCGTGCTCGATCCGGGCCAGGAGCGCAAGGTCGAGGTGCGCTATCGCGCCGAGGGTGTGGGCAGCTTTGGCTATGGCGTGCCGCAGTCCCAGCGTATGACAGATTTCGATTTGCGCGTGGCGATTCGCGGTGCGCAGGAGATCAATATCCCCGAGTCGGCACTAGAGCCGACTGCGCGGCAAGATCCTGCGCAGGGCGCGGCGAACGAAACCGTGTTGAACTGGCGCTATCTCAACACGATTACCAATCGCAACGTGCAGGTGGAACTGCCGGCGCGTCCCAAACTAGCCTTTGCTCAACGCATCGAACGGCTTGGACCATTCTTTATCCAACTGGCTGTAGCGGCTCCGGTTCTTACGGTGTTGTTTTTGCTGTTCTGGTTGGCCGCCACGCGCCTGGAATCGCTGCGAGTGGCGCACGAACATACCGCGTTGCTGGGGATTGGGTTCTTTCTGTTCTACCCGCTCTTTATTTTCCTGGTGGCCTTTGTTGATCTGTCGTTGGCGTTCGCGATGGCCCTGATCGTGGCGGGCGCGCTCGTGATAGGGTACGGCGTGCGAGTGGTCGGCGGGCGGCTGGTGACGATTTACCTCATCCCGTTGCTGATCGTCTTTTACGGCCTGCTGACGCGCGGGCTGACCGAGCCGCGTTACCTGGGATTGATGCTCGTGATCAGCAGTGTGTTACTGGTGGCGGTGTTCATGTGGCGCGTCAGCCTCCACAAGCCCCCCTATTGCATGGGGGGCAAGCAGCCTGTCATCGCCGCACCCACGCCGATTGAAAAAGCCCAGCCGGAAACACCCATTGAAGAGGTCGCGCCATCAACGCCTGTTCAAGAAGCAGAAACACAGGCTGCTGTCGAAAAAGCAGAGCCGGAAGTGGCTGGCGACGATGCGAGAGACGAACGGTACTGCGTTCACTGCGGACAGTCCATCAAAGGCAGTTTTAGCTTTTGCCCGCAATGCGGTCAGGGGACGCAGACAACGCGCCAATGCGAGCAATGTGGGCTGGAATACATCCCAGCCGACAACGCGCCAAGCTTTTGCCCGGCCTGCGGCAATCGTTTGGCCCGATGAGAACTCACAACAGAGGAGGCCTTCGATGAAAAACATGATTTCGATTCTCGCTGCTTTGGTCGGCCTGGTTGCAGTATCATCGTGGTGGGCACGACCAGCGCCCCTGGCCGAAGCCACGCCAACCCCGCTTCGCGCGATGCACACTACGGGCACGGCCGTCATCCGCGTTCAACCGGACAAGGCCACAGTGCGCTTGGGCGTGCAGACTTTTGCGGCTGCGCCGCGCGAGTCTCAAGCCAAGAACGCGCGGATTGTCGAGCAGGTGCTCAAGGCGATTCGCGGTGAAGGCGTGCCCGCGCAGGACATCGCTACCGATTACTTTGCCATTCGCCCCGAACAAGACTATAAGCAATATGGAGAGCGAAGCATTGTGGGCTACTGGACGGAGAACGCGGTCGTCGTGACGCTGCGTGACGTGGGCAAGCTGAGCGACGTCTTGACGACGGCTTTGGAAGCCGGCGCAACGACGGTGGACGACGTGACGTTTTCAACAACCCGCCTGCGCGAGTTGCGCGATCAGGCGCGCGAGATGGCGGTGAAAGCCGCGCTGGAAAAAGCGCAGGCGCTGGCCGGAGCAGTGAATCTATCGGTCGGCGATGTGCAGAACATTAGCGAAAATTCGTGGTCGTACTATTACGGTATGTGGAATAGCCGGGGGCAGTGGACGGCCAACGCGCAGCAAAATGTGGTGCAAATTGCGCCATCATCGGGTGCGCCGCAGCCGGACGATGGCCAGTTCAGCTTGGGGCAGATAGTCGTTCAGGCGCAGGTGGACTTGGAAGCAGCGCTCGAGTAAAAAAGACCCAAAGGGTTTCGAAAACCCCTCCCAATCGGATGCCGGCCGGACAGGCTCGCGGCTGTGCCGTGGAGCCACGCCGAACACGCGCAAAGGGCACGCATCCAGGCTCGTGTTCACGGACGCTTTATATGAGATACTCGCCTTTTTCCTGATGGCACTTTTCGCAAAGAAGCTGCAGGTTGCGGGCCGTGTTGCTGCCGCCTTGAGCGATGGGGATGATATAGTCAAATGCCAGGCCGTGCTGGCTACCACATTTGACACAGCGCCCGCCGTCGCGTTGCCAGACCAGCGTTCTCACGTCGTCGGGTATGGGCTGCGTGGCGGTCAATGGCTCGCCTCGTCTTGGCGCATAGGTGCGATGCCCCTTTGTTCTTACCAGCATGCTTTTGGTCTTGCGCCGCAAGGCTGGGTCGCCGGTCACCTCTAACACTTTCCTGAAATCGGCAACGGCGTGGTCGAGGTCGCGTTGATAATAGCAGGCCAGCCCACGGTTAAAGTAAGCCTCGGCGTAATCGGGCTTGAGTTCGATGGCCTTGCTCCAGTCCGCCAAGGCGCGGTCACAGTCGCCTTTATGCTGGTAAGCAATCCCGCGACCGTTGTAGGTTTTGACGTGCCCTGGCTGGAGCTGGATAGCGGTGTCATAGTCGGCAAAAGCGCGATCAAGCTCGCCTCGGTCAAAGTAGATGTTCCCGCGATTGTAATAGGCCTCAGCGTAATCGGGCTTGAGTTCGACGGCCTTATCCCAGTCGGCCATGGCATGGTCCAAGTCGCGTTGATAATAGTAAGCCAACCCTCGGTTATAGTACGTCTCGGCGTAATCGGGCTGGAGCTGGATGGCTCTGTTATAGTCGGCCATCGCGCGGTCAAGGTTGCCTCTGCGCTGGTAAGCCATCCCGCGGCCATTGTAGGCTTGGACATGATCGGGCTGGAGAAAGATGGCGGTGTCATAGTCGGCGATGGCGCGATCAAGATCGCCCTGGCCGGAGTGAACATTCCCCCGGTCATGGTAGGCTTCGGCCTGTTTCCTTTGCCGCGACTCTTCTTCGGCGCGGCGCACAGCTTCGCCCGAGGCCCCCCACCCTTCTGCTTCTGTTTTTCCCGCTCGGCTTTGTTCAATCAGAGTACGCCGCCCACTATCATACTCTGCCCGCCTGGCAGGATCTTGGAGGACCAGGTGCGCTTCGTTGATGTCCTGCATACGGTTCGTCGCTTCCTGCGATGCATTGGCATCGGGGTGGTATTTGCGGGCCAAGCGCCGGTAGGCGGCCTCGATCACTTCTTGTTCGGCGGCGGGGTCAACTTGCAGGGTTTGATAATAGTCCTTGATGGAAGCGGCCATAGTGGTGTGTAAAGCTCCTCCCTATTCCCGATCTATACGCAGCGCCTTTTCAATTTGGCTGAGATGATCACGCCGATGATTGGCGCGGTTCAGGCGAACCGTCTTGCCGATGTTCTCAACATCCGCCGCCAGCTCTGGACTCAATCGTTCGATAGCCGCGTCAATCTGTTGAGCACAGGCAACTGCCAACTCGGCCGCAGTGCGTGGCGGGATCGCCAAACACAACGGCCGCGTGACCTCATTCACCACATCGGTATCTATCGGCGAGGGACCTATCCCCTCTCTTCCCCACTTGTCGAGCAGAACGAGCGCTCGTTGATCCCAAAAGGCCAGATGCGCCAGAACAGCCGAGACCGTCCAGTCCGCCTCCAGGGGCTGGGCCAGTTCTTTATCGGACAGCCTCTTCACCAGCGACCTCAAGCGTTCCAACTCGGCTGCATTTTCCGAAAGGTAAGTTTGATCGAGAGCCATAGTTCATTCCTCCCGTATTCGATTCTCGCTTCATCGCGGCAAGCCACTCACTTCTCCACCCTAGGGAGCAGAGTCGGGATGAGGGTCACCCACCAATCACCCTCTCGCCCATCGCACCACCACACTCGCACCTACAAGGTGCTACTCACTGGCATCAGTAGGCAATTCGTGATCTGAGGCACTATCTAGTGAATCGCCGCTTGAGTCATCCCCTTCTACACTTGACATCATCGCCGATCTCGCTCTGTCAGCATCTTGCGCAGCCCACTCCACCGCCCGATTCATCTTGTCGGTATCTAGCGCAGCCCATTCCGCCGCTGCGGCCAACGTCTGATACATCCTATCAACATCTAGCGCAGCCGGCTTCAGCGCTGCGGCCAACGCCTGATACATCCTATCAACATCTAGCGCAGCCGGCTTCACCACTGCGGCCAACGCCTGATTCATCCTGTCGGTATCTAGCGCAGCCCGCCCCACCATTGCGGCCAACGCCTGATTCATCCTGTCGACATCCTGTCGTCTCACCTTTCGAGCTTCATCGATGGCTTCTTGTTTCACTGAGGCTTTCAGGTATTCTTGCGCGAAACTCATGAATCGATCTGAACTGTAAGCATAGAACCTGACTTTAGCCTTGGCTTCCATTTCCTCAATCAACTCGGGTCGCGGCCCGAGTGT